>Ga0070717_10002540_pt1 | contig 12857 bp, 12 predicted proteins | sample LARL113metaG_FD_71366 | JGI IMG/M metagenome (GOLD analysis project Ga0070717, IMG submission 71366) | Corn, switchgrass and miscanthus rhizosphere microbial communities from Kellogg Biological Station, Michigan, USA - LAR L11-3 metaG | ecosystem: Host-associated > Plants > Roots > Rhizosphere ... | reverse complement strand
AGGCGCTGGCTTACGCCGGAGCGCTTGTCGATCTTCTTGTCATCACGGGCGGCAAACGCGATGCGCTCGATTACTTCCTGAATGTAGGTGGGCAGGTGCATGGCGTGGCCATTGCGGCTGGTCCAGGCTTCCTGCGCGGTGATGGCGATGCCTTCGTCCACCGTAGCAGGGTAGTGCGTACGAATCTCAGACCCGATGCGGTCTTTCAGCGGAGTGATGATTTTTCCGCGCGCCGTGTAGTCTTCGGGATTGGCGCTGAAGACCATCGCGACGTCGAGCGGAAGGCGAATGGGATATCCCTTAATCTGCACGTCGCCTTCCTGCATGATGTTGAACAGGCCTACCTGAATTTTTCCGGCAAGGTCGGGGAGTTCGTTGATGGCGAAGAGGCCGCGATTGGCGCGGGGCAGCAGGCCGTAGTGAACGGTGAACTCGTTCGACAGTTCGTGGCCGCCGCGGGCCGCTTTGATGGGATCGATGTCGCCGATGAGATCGGCAATAGTGACGTCGGGGGTGGCTAGTTTTTCCACGTAGCGGTCGTCAGGGGTGAGATAGGCGATGGAAGTGCTGTCGCCAAGACGCGCAACTTCTTCCCGACAGCGGCGGCAGATGGGGGCGTAAGGATTGTCGCGAATCTCGCACCCGGCGAGGCAGGGCATGTGAGGATCGAGCAGAGTCGTAAGAGCCCGCAGGATGCGGCTTTTGGCTTGCCCGCGCAGGCCAAGCAGAATGAAATTGTGGCGCGAGAGAACGGCGTTAACGATTTGCGGCACGACCGTGTCGTCGTATCCGACGATGCCGGGGAAGATGCTGGCGTCATCGTGCTGGCGCAAGCGGGCAATGAGGTTGTCACGGAGTTCGTCTTTCACGCGGCGGGTGCGCAGACGATCCTCGGAAAAGGTACTGCGGCGCAACTCGCCTAGGGTGCGCGGAAGAAGCATGAGGGAACCCCCGAATACTTTCCTGAATTATACGCGGGAAGGGCGGGCTTCGGGTTTCGGCGATTGGGGTTGGCTCGGCAAAACCCAAAATCAAGAACCCTCAACACAGAGGCGTAAGTATGAAACTTCGAGTTAGTGGACGTGGCCGTTGCCGCCCGCTTTTTCGCGGGCGTTGGCGGTGCGGCGGAGGTTGGGAATGATGGTTTCGAAATAGCTGATGAGCAGAGAAATACGCTCTGCTTCAGATCGCAGGGAGAGGAGCTTCTGTTTGAAATCCAGATCGAGGGGCAGGGAACCGGCCAGGTAGAAAGAGAGCAACGAAGGGTCGGCGGCGGAGAGATCCTGTTTGGCACCCGCGATGGCCAGCAGATCGGCATGCAGTTGAACCGCGCGCAAGGTTTCTGCCTGCGGTGGTGCGCCAGGCTCGTCATGGATCATGAGGACCTCAGCCTGAAGAAAGGAACGTTCCTGGTTGACGCGCACGACCTCGAAGCGCTGGCGGCCTTCGGTTACGAGGTCGAGGCGGCCGTCGGGATACTCTTTGACGACGGTGATGATTTCGGCGGTGCATCCCACCTCGGCTAGACCCTGTTCGACAGCTCGCACTACGCCGAAACTGTGATGCTGAGCCAGGCATTCGCCAATCATTTCTTTGTAGCGCGGTTCGAATATGTGCAAGGGCAAGGGAACGCCGGGAAACAGGACGACGTCGAGCGGAAACAGGGGTAGAAGGGCGTCCAAGGATTCTCCGTCGGGGCGCGGGAGCTAGCGCACAAATGATCCCGCTGTTTCTTGATTGTACGCCAGCCCTTGACTTAACAAGTTGCGGAGGAATAAAAGCGCGCTATGGGACTTTCAGGGAAAGTTGTAGCGGTGACCGGCGCTTCCATGGGGATTGGGGAGGCGATTGCGAAGATTTTTGCCGATCAGGGGGCAAGCATTGTGATGTTGTCGCGCGATGCGGTCCGGGTGGAGGCGGCGCGGGCGCGGGTGGGCCATGGCGAGCGAACGCTGGCGATGGCCTGCGACGTGCGGCACCGCGAAGACATTGACCGCGCAATCGGGCTAACGCTGCATCACTTCCAGCGAATCGATGTTTGGGTGAACAACGCCGGGCACGGGTTGCTGGATTCTGTAGCGCAAGTGGATATCGCGGCGTGCCGGGAAATGTTCGACACGAATTTCTTTGGCGCCGTGATGGCGATTCAGGCGGTGATTCCGGTGATGCGGCAGCAGGGCGGCGGATCGATCATCAATATATCAAGCGTGGCCGGGCACATTCCGCTGCCGTTTCATGCGGCTTATAGTGCGACCAAGTTTGCGCTGAACGCAATGGGAAAGGCAGCGGGTGTGGAGTTGAAGAGAGATGGGATTCATGTGCTGACGGTTTGTCCGGGATATGTGCGGACCGGGTTCGGCAAGAATGCGGTTCAGGGAAATGAGTTGAAGCGAGTGCGTCCGGAGTCGGTGCGCGGCATCACTGCCGAGCGTGTGGCTCGCGCTACTATGCGCGGATATTTGAAGAGGAAGCGGGAAGTGATCGTGCCCTGGACGATGTCGGTGCCGCAGAAAATTTATCAGCTATTCCCCGGACTGGTGGAGTGGGGCATGGCGCGGATGTCAGGGTGATCCATGCCATCGAATCGAAGAGGCGGCGGGGATGCGCAATCACTGCTCCTTGAATTCTTCCCAACCATCCCGCCGTTGTTGAGCTATTTGGGATATAACTTGGCCGCGAACTGATAATCCGTCGGATCGATGTCTGTGCCACCAATGATAGGCTTCCCGTCGAACGTAATTGTCCCGGGAAGTTGGTAGCACATAATCGAGTCTGGATCGGGAGGATTGGTTCCTGTCAAAGAGGATTCCTCGATCGGCGTAAGTACCTGCTGATCTACTACTTGTTTGTTCCATCCCTGGGTTTCAAGGAAGTAGGGATAAGCTTTTTGGGGATCGATCAGGGCAACCAAAGCTTTTCTCATGTGCTCATGAATGAAACCCATGGTATGGCCGGTCTCATGGCGAACGACGCGATGGTACTCGGATTCGGGAGTGTTCCTGGAAAATGAATCGAGATTCATGGTGGGCTGATCCTTCGCGATGCTGAGAACGTCGATTCCGATATACGACCAGTAGCCGTCGCCGGCGTTTCTAGCGATGCGAACCTGTGGGTCCGTGGACGATTCGGTGAAGGAGACTTTTGCGCTCTGCGCCCAGGCATTCATGTGTTGGAGGATTCTGGCCCGTAAATCGGCGGGCGGATTATCCAGAAAGCCGACGGTCAATGTTACTCCGCCGCTGTGCCAGTACTTGGTGGTAAGGGCCGCGATGTGTTGGGGTGTGGGAGTGAATCCCGGCATTACCATAGAAAGGTGCTCGACCGCGGCGCGGTTCATCGGGTTTACCTTTATGGCTGTGGTGGCCGCGTCAACCCATTGGTCGGAGGGTAACAACTTCGGCTTGCATACGATTAGTTCGCTCATGGGGGTACTCCTTTAACTGAGAGTGTTGCCAAAGCTAAGTGGAAGGGCGATCCACTGTGACGGAAACAATCTATACCAAGTCCTTAGACATAGGGAAGTCCCATCGTTACAAGCCGGTTGCTCCAGACATCTAATTGGCAAGAGGTAAAAAGTTGCCAACCCTTATCCCAGTTCTGCGAGCATGGCTTCCATCTCACCTTGAGCGTGCAGGTTGCCAGTGCGGCGGGCGGAGGCGATGCCATCGGTGAGCATGGTTTTGGCTTCGGCGATTCGGTCGGCGCGGGCTAGCGTTTGCGCCGCCATGAAGTAGGCAGGAGTATAGTCTGGCCTGGCTTTAAGCAGGATGGAGAATTCGGCGATCGAGCGATCAATGTCGCCTTGCTTGGAATATTCCATGGCCAGGCCATAGCGGGCGAAGGTATCGTTGGGATTCTGGGTGAGGACGTCGTTGAGGGCGGCGATGCGGTCCATGGGGCAGCGGTCACTGGCTAGTGATCGGTGGCCAGTCTGAGACGAGGGTACTACAAATTGCGCCTTCGCAGGAATCGCCACTGGCGTTCGGTTGGATTGCATTTGTAGGGGTGAGTAGAATGGGCGGTCCTTTAATTTTCAATTTCAATTGTTCTGAGGGAGTGTGACCGGTGGCGTGTCCATTTTTCTTGCCGATAGAAAAGCTTGCGAACGGGACCTGGCTTCACCCGGGGCGGCTTCCGCTGGGATGCGGATGGAGCGGGCAGTGTACGGCGCCGGGACATGAGGGAGAGACCCCCGCAGAGGAGGAGTTGCGGGACTTCTGCAACCTTGGTTATGCGGAGGGTTGCGGGCGGTTCCCGAAGGAACGCCTGTGGGATTCGGTACGGTTTGGAGCCAGGACCGTGAATAGAGGAGACGGCATTCACGACTGCATTCAGATTCGCTACGTCTGCGAGCGGGGACATCGCCCCGTGGAGTGCGGGTTTCTGGAATTTGATGTGGCGGAAGAGCGGTGGGAACGTGCGCATTGCGACAGCCGCGTGCAGCGGATGGCGGAGTGTTTTGTCGAATCGCACCTGGCGAAGCGGAGGCGGTCGGAGGGTCCGCACGCCGCCGCGAGCTGAAGGGAAAGTTCAAGCCGAAGAAGTCCATGGAAGCCGCGTAGAGACGGGAACAGAACAAACGGAAGGAAAAAAGACGACAATGAGCGATGACGTGCTGATGCCGCGGCCGGTGAGAGACTCGCAATCAGAGATGGCGGAGATTGTTCTCCCGAATGATGCCAATCCGCTGGCCGCGTTGCTGGGCGGCCGCTTGATGCACTGGATTGATCTGGCAGGTGCGATGGCGGCCCACCGGCATTCGAGGAGTTACGCCGTGACGGCTTCGGTGGATCACATTGATTTCCTGGTGCCAGTGCGGGTGGGGGACCTGGTAATTCTGCGATCGTCGGTGAACCGGGTGTTTCATACGTCGATGGAAGTAGGAGTAAAGGTATTTGTAGAGAATTATCTCGCCGATAGCGCGCAACACGTGGCGTCCGCCTATTTGACGTTTGTGGCGGTGGATGCCAAGGGCAATCACTTGAAAGTGGCAGCGGTTGTGCCGGAGACGGAAGAGCAGCAGCGACGCTATGACGATGCCGGGCGGCGGCGCGAGATCCGGCGGGCGGAACTGGAACGACGGCGCAAGATGAAACGATAGTCAACAACCGAAACCGAAATTCCATCCCTTGTATAATCGAATGTTCGAGTAACTGAGGATTCGATCCGTCCTGATTTTACCTTTGGAGTGTGATCCCTTGAGTGCACATATGCCGTCTCATCCCGGGCAAGCTGCGCCGGGGCCGCAACCGTTGCCGGGAGTCGATGCCATCATCGCCGTAGGTTCGGGCAAGGGCGGCGTGGGCAAGACCACGCTGTCGGTGAACCTGGCCGTGGCGCTGGCCAAGATGGGGCACAAGGTGGGCCTGCTCGATGCGGACGTGTATGGGCCGAACGTGCCGCTGATGCTGGGCGTGAGCGGCCAGCCAAAGACGGTTGGCGATAACCGCATCCAGCCGCTGGAGGCGTTCGGGCTGAAAGTAATTTCCGTGGGATTTCTCAATCCCGGCGACAAGCCGATCATCTGGCGCGGTCCCATGCTGCACCAGATCGTGAAGCAGTTTTTGGGGCTGGTGGAGTGGGGGCATCTTGATTACATGGTCGTAGACCTGCCTCCGGGGACAGGCGACATCGCGCTGTCGTTGGTGCAGTCGGTGCCACTGACGGGCGCGATTGTGGTTTCGACTCCGTCCGACGTATCGTTACAGGATGCGCGCAAGGCCATCGAAATGTTCCGGCAGATGAAGGTGGACCTGGTGGGCGTGGTCGAGAACATGAGCTATTTCGTGTGTCCGCACTGCAACCACGAGATCGATATCTTCTCGCGCGGCGGGGCGGAAAAGATGGCGCAGCATTTCAGCCTGGCGTTTCTCGGCAGCATTGAACTTGATCCCGAGGTGCGCAAGTCCGGGGATGGCGGCAAGCCGATCGTGCTGGAGGGTGAGAATTCGCCGCACGCGAAGTCGATCTACGGGTTCGCACGAAAAGTGGTTGCGCGGGTGGGAGAGATTAAGGCGGGCGAGTCGGCCAGCGTGATTCAGATTCAGTAGGGAAAGTTTTTACCACAGAGGGCACAGGGGCGAACATCACGGTTTTGCCAGACTCCACTGCGCGGCGATGAAAGCCCTTTTTGCGAAGTAAAGGAAGAGGGCAAGCAGCCATACCCCCAGCCCAAGATTCATTGTTTCCCACGTCCGAAGAGGATATTTGGCTAGAATCCCCCACTCCACGCTAGCGCTCGGGCAAGAGGCCATACTAAATTTAGTACCAGGACAAAGGGCGTAAGCAATTCTATTGAATCCGAGGACTCCGCAGACGATAACGGCAAACGTAAATAGCATTCCGGCACGAATTGGGTATTGCCGATCCAGAGCCTGCTTGTTTCTTCGCCTGTCGATTGACAACCCGATCAAGAACCAGAAAACGATGATTCCCGACAGCCTGTCCGCATCGTAGCTGAGAGCGCTGTTTAGGGCTTCAGGTATTGGTATGGGGATCAGACGGCCCAGGTAAAAGCCTGGGCCGTTGATGAGTGAATTGATAACTCTCGCTGGGACTTCCCAACCTGTGCCCATCTTCCAAAGCATAGGTTGTTGTTTTTTCGCGAGCATCATAAGAGACCCAGACAGCAAAGTCATCACGACCGGAAGCAGGACCTTCCAGCGCGGCCTTGCGACGGCTCGGGAGCGCGTTTCCGTTGAGAGCACATCTAATTGGACACCAGCGTGCGCTCATAAGGCTAGCTGTCTTCGGTAATCGGCCGATTGTTTTTAGCTTGTCCGCTTGGCAAATCGCGACAACCGCCAACACGCGACAGGTCCGCGCTTCTTCAGAATCAACTCCGCCATCATCTCTCCGAGCACCGGCCCGTGCTTGAAGCCGTGACCGGAGCCGCCGCCGAGCAGCCAGACGTTATTCATGCGGGGATGGCGGTCCACGACGAAATTGCTATCGGGAGTCTGCTCATACTGGCAGACACGCGTCTCGATCAGCGGCGCATCTTTCATCGTGGGGAAACGGAACGTAATGTAATTGCGAACGCGCTTGAGCGTTGATTGGCTGACGGTTCGCTCGCCGTCTGTGGGATCGAATGTCCCACCACGGGTGTCATCGGCCACCTTGAAACCACGGCGGTCGCTTCCGGGGATGCCGTAGAAGAAGCGCTTCCCGTGATCGCCCCACACGGGGAGGTGCGCATCGGTGAAGCTGGAGTCTCCCGCGGGCGGACCGAAGAAAAATATATCCTGCTTGGTGGGACAGATGATTCTGCCCAGAGTTTCAGGGAACAACTTGCCCAGCCACGGGCCGCAAGCGAAGAGGTAATGATCGGCTTTGAGGCGCGAGCTGTCCGAGAGCTTCAGACTGTGAAGAGGCGCGCCTTCTCCGGCATTCTCCAACCCATCGGACGAGACTGCGACCTGCCGATAGTTGCCGCCCAGTCCGATGAACGCCTCCACTACGGCCTGGCAACTGGCACGGGCGTCAAGATATCCGCATTCGGGCTCGAAGATTCCCCAGTGAACGTCCGAGAAGTTGACCTGCGGCCAGCGCTTTTTCATTTGCGCCGTAGACAACTCCTGAAACTTGATCCCGGCTTGGCGAAGCACTGCGAGCGAGCCGCGCTCATAAGCATCGTCGCGGCTGCTGACCATCCATAGCACGCCGGTGCGGTGCAGAAACTGCTTCTTCCAACGCCGCTCATATTTCTGCCACAAGTGAAAAGCGCGTGCAGCCAGTTCGGTGTAGGGCTGGTCAGGACCGTAGGTGCCGCGCATGATGCGGGTTTCGCCGCCCGAAGATGCGCGCGAGTTGCCCGGACCCCAGGCGTCAAGCAACGTGACGCGGGCGCCGCGTTCCAGAAGATGAAGGGCAGTCCAGCCCCCGAAGGCTCCGGCTCCGACGACGGCAATGTGAGGTTTGGGTTTCATCTCAATGATTCTGCTGCGCGCGAGTTGAGGATACGCGGGGATGGGCTGGGCAGGGAAGATGCGGATAGAGGTTCCGGCGGATAAGGCGTGCTCGGAACGGTGTGATCAGCGTCCTTGACAGGAAGATGGGGCGTTCCTAGAATCCCAGCAGGGCGCGGGCTAGCGTCTTTAAGCTAAGTTTTTGCATCTAAAATACTTAGCTGGAAGTGGGGAACTGGCGGCAGGCCTGGCTGATCCCATCGAACGAAATGCCATCTGATCCTAATATCGGCAAACGCGAACGCGAAGTTCTGACGGCGATTGTGGAAACGTTCATTTCCACGGGCGAGCCGGTTGGCTCGCGCACGCTGGCTCGCTCAAGCCGCGAGGGCTTGAGTCCCGCGACAATTCGCAACGTGATGGCGGACCTGTCGGACGCCGGGTTTCTTGAGCAGACGCATTCCTCCTCGGGTCGCATCCCGACCACCGATGCGTACCGGTATTACGTGGAGCAGATCTCTGGCACGGCAAAGCTGGCGCCGCAGGAAGAAAGCATGATTTCCGAATCACTGGCAGGCATCAGCGATGTGCAGGAATTTATGGAGCGCACGTCCCATGTGCTCTCGCTGATATCACGGAACGTGGGCGTGACCGTCGCGACCAGCGGCGCTAAGAACGCTTTGGAGCATGTGTACTTCTCCCGCCTGGGCGATCAGAAAGTGCTGGCAGTGCTGGTGACGCGTTCGGGATTGGTGCGCGACCGCGTGCTGCGACTCGACCTGCCGCAGGCGGAACTCGATCTCGCGGCGCGTTATATCAACGAGAACTTCCGCGGCTGGACGATGGAATCGATGCGCACAGAACTTGCACGACGGATCGAGCAGGAACGCAGCGAGTACGACCGCCTTATGCACTCCATCGAGCAGCTCTACAAACAGGGCGCGCTGGCCGGTGAAACGGGCGCGCAGGTAGTCTTCGTGGAAGGCGCAGCCAACCTGGTGACGGGCCAGGAAGACCGCAAACGTCTGCACGAGATCATGAAGACGCTGGAGGAGAAGGAAAAAGTCGCGCAACTTCTCGGAGCCTATCTCGACGTGAAGCAGGAGGCGGTCAGGGTGGTGATCGGGCTGGATGACACTCTGCCTTCGATGCAGAACTTTGTCCTGATCGGAGCGCCTGCGCGGTCGGGAACCGACATGTTTGGGTCGTTGGCGGTGATCGGGCCGACGCGCATGGATTATCAGCATACGATGACCGCAGTTTCCTACATTGCGCGGCTCTTCGACAAAATTCTGAATGAATCGGAGTAATACAGTTGTTATGGCTAAAGTGAACGGAAAATCAGAAGCGCAAAATGCCGGCCTGGATTTGGATCACGAGCTGCCGGCTGGCGATGGGGATGAGACCTCAGTAGCGGAGGGTACCGCGGAATCGTCTGCTCCCGCATCGGAATTGCAGAAATTGAAGGCGGAGCGAGACTCGCTGCTCGACCGTTTGGCGCGGGCGCAGGCGGAGTTTGAAAACGCGCGCCGGCGAGCCAGCAAGGAGCAGCAGGACTTTCGCGATTACGCCCTGGCGGATTCGATCAAGTCTTTGTTGCCGGTAGTGGACAGCCTGGAGCGCGCGCTCCAGGTGAAGTCGGATGCGGCAGAGTTGCGCGGCGGAGTCGAGCTGATTTACAAGCAATTACTCGCCGCCTTGGCCAAGCTCTCGGTGAATCCCATTGTGTCCAAGGGCGAAGCTTTCGATCCGCGGTATCACGAGGCCATCGAAATGGTGGAAACCGGCGACGAGCCCGATCATCAAGTGATCGAGGAGTTGCAACGCGGCTACACGTTTAAAGATCGCCTGCTGCGGCCTGCGATGGTGAAGGTGGCGAAGAATCCGGGAAAGTAAGTTTCCAACAGGCGTGAATTCCTTTCATCATTTTCTAATTTAGGAAAGGGCACTTATTCTGGCGACAAACGCAAAACGCGATTACTACGAAGTACTGTCGGTTAACCGGACGGCGACTGAGACGGAACTCAAGAGCGCCTACCGGAAGCTGGCCATGCAGTACCATCCCGACCGCAATCCCAACAATCCGGACGCGGAAGAGCGCTTCAAGGAAGTGACGGAGGCTTACACCGTACTAGCCGATTCCGAGAAACGGTCGCTCTACGACCGCTTTGGACACGCGGGGGTGGGCAGTGCGGCGGGTGCAGGCGCGGGTTTCGATGGCACGCCATTCCAGGATTTCGGCGAAATCTTCGGCGAGTTCTTCGGCTTTGGCGATGCGTTCGGTGGCGGCGGCCGCCGTCGCAGCCGGGTGCAGCGGGGCGCCGATTTGCGCGAGGACTTAACCATCGAATTCGAACAGGCAGTGTTCGGCACCGAGACGCGTGTGATGGTGCGTCGCCACGAAGCCTGCGAGGATTGTCGCGGTTCGGGTGCGGCTCCGGGCAAGGGTCCGACGACATGCCGTGCCTGCAACGGCCGCGGGCAGGTGCGATATCAGCAGGGTTTCTTCAGCATCGCGCGCACTTGTCCCACCTGCCAGGGATCGGGCAACGTGATTACCGATCCCTGCCCGAAGTGCAAGGGCGATGGCCGCATTCTGCGGCAGCGCTCAGTGGACGCGAAAATCCCCGCTGGCGTCGAAGATGGTACGCGCATCCGCTTTACCGGCAGCGGCGAGGCGGGTCCCTTCGGCGGGCCAGCGGGCGATCTCTACGTTGTGCTGCATGTGAAAGAGCATCCGTTCTTTGAGAGGGAAGGAAACGACCTGCACTGTACCGTCCCGCTGTCAGTGACGCAGGCCGCGATGGGCGCGGAGATTCGCGTGCCCACGCTTGAAGGCGAACATACGCTGAAGATCCCCGATGGAACGCAGCCGGGCACCACATTCCGCATCCGCAACAAGGGTGTGCCCGTGCTGAATGGACACGGCAAGGGCGACCTCTACGTGGAAGTGCGGGTGCAGATTCCGAGCAAGCTGACCAAGCGCCAGAAAGAACTGCTACAGGAACTGGAGACCACGGCGAAGGTGGACAATCAGCCGATGATGCGGTCGCTGCTGGGCAAAGTGAAGGATATGTTCGGGTAGTGGAACTGCGGACGGGGCCAGATCGTTATGCGCTGAACTCGCTGCTGCGCTCGCAAAGATTCGTATCAGGATATGCCTTCAGGCATATCGTTGCTGTTGCCTTACTGACCATGCGCCTTCAGGCGCTGCCCTTTCCCTTCTCATGACGCGCCGCCGCTTCATTGCCGACGAGGTCTCTGGTAATCGCGCCCTCCTGCTGGGCGAGCACGCCGATCATCTCGTGCGAGCGCTTCGGGCTCGGGTGGGACAGGAGTTCGACGTTGCAACGGGCGAAGACGTACATCGCGGACGAATTACTTCCGTAAGCGCAGGCCGCGTCGAATTTGAATTGGGAGAAGAAATCTCCGCTGCGGCCGTGGCCGAGATCGCTCTGATCCTTGCTGTCTTCAAGTTTGACCGCATGGAGTGGGCGATTGAGAAATGTACCGAGCTTGGTGTCTCGCGAATTGTACCGGTGATCTCGCGACGCACGGACGTCCATCTGGCTGCTGCCTCGGCGAAGCGAGCTGAACGCTGGCATAGAATTGCTCTGCAAGCGGCAGAACAGTCGCGCCGTGCCGCTCCGCCAGAGATTGAAAAGCCCGTCAAACTGGTGGAAGCATTGAATCTGCAAGCGGCCTTGCGGATTGTGCTGGCGGAATCGGAGGAGCGCACTCTGCTGCGCGATGTTGTGAAACCCGATTCCACAGGCAGCAGGATTGCTCTCGCGGTTGGTCCCGAGGGCGGCTGGACCGACGACGAATTGCAATCGTTTCGGCAAGCTGGATGGATTTCAGCTTCGCTGGGCAATACCATTCTTCGCGCCGAGACGGCCGCAATCGCTGCCACCGCGGTTGTTGTTTCCGCGCTGTACTCGTTCTGAATTTCTCTCTCGTTCCCTGCGCTTCGCCGATCATGGTGGTATTCTGGCCCGCAATGGCTGTCTCCAAGTCTCAATCTAATTTCGCGCCGTTCACCCCCGACGATCAGCAGCGGCAAGCGGTCGAGCATGTTCACGGCCCGATGCTGGTAATCGCGGGCGCCGGCACAGGCAAGACTTCAGTCCTGATCCATCGCATTGCCCGCCTCGTCGGACAGGGACACGCCAAACCGGAGGAAGTGCTTGCCCTCACCTATACCGTGGCCGCCGCCGGAGAGATGCGCGCCAAGGTTCGCGCGCTTCTGGGCAAACCGATTCACTCTGCAACCTTTCACGACTATTGCTTCGACCTTCTGAAGCGCTCTGGAAGAGGCTTTGGCGTGCTCGATGAGAAGGATCTCTGGATCTACCTGCGCAAGAGAATCCATGAGCTTCATCTGGAGCATTACGTGCGGGCGGCAAATGTTGCGCAGTTTCTCAATGATTTGCTGGGATTCCTATGCCGCTGTCACGACGAACTAGTCACCCCGGAAAAGTACGCCGACTATGTTGAGCGACTCGAACACGGCGAGTCGGCTATTCCCCGCGTTGCAAGATCGAAGGATCAGCTAAGCGATGATGAGGTGATCGCACGCTGCCAGGAAATTTCCCGTGTATTTGCCACAACCGAGCGCTGGCTGCGCGAGGAGAATCTGGGTACGTTCTCCCACATGATCACGCGGGCACACGAGATGTTCGCAAGCGACAAATCCGTTCTGGCTGCCGAGCAGGCCCGCACCCGCTTTGTTCTGGTCGACGAATTTCAGGATGCCAACTTCGCGCAGATCAAGATTCTTTCGTTGCTGGCGGGCGCAGACGGCAACGTCTTCGGCGTGGGAGATCCCGATCAGGCCATCTACCGTTTCCGCGGAGCTTCCAGCGCGGCGTTTCATCTCTTTCGCCGGTATTTTCCTCAGACCAAAGTCGTTGTGCTGGGCAAGAACCGGCGCTCAACCACTCCCATTCT
>Ga0070717_10002539_pt1 | contig 12859 bp, 9 predicted proteins | sample LARL113metaG_FD_71366 | JGI IMG/M metagenome (GOLD analysis project Ga0070717, IMG submission 71366) | Corn, switchgrass and miscanthus rhizosphere microbial communities from Kellogg Biological Station, Michigan, USA - LAR L11-3 metaG | ecosystem: Host-associated > Plants > Roots > Rhizosphere ... | reverse complement strand
CGTCCACCAGCGGCGCGTCGATGACCAGTGCCTGCCGGATCGCGGTCACTACCCCCGCGACGGTCCGCTCCTCGTCGCGGGCCGGGATGACCACGCTGATCCGCGCGCCCTGCCGCTGCTTGGACTCCAGCAGCCGGTCCAGCGGCCAGTCCCGCCAGTGCGTAGACCGCTGCCGGAACCACACTCCGGCGCGGTCCTCCATAAGCGGCATGTTACCCGGCGACGGCCGACCTGATCCTCCGGCCTGGCCGGCCTACACTTGCGGTGGGAGAAGCCGGTGAACGTCACTCGGGTGACCGCAGTGGTTGCGGGCGGCATGCTCGCTGCGTTGCTCGCCGCCGGATGCGACGCCCAGAGTGCCGCCCCGCAACCTGGAACTGTGCAGGCCTGCGCTGACTATGGGGTGCGGGCGATCGAGCGGCATGTCACGGTGACCTGGATGCCCGCCGCCTGCCGGGGCCTCAGCAGAGCGCAGGTCAATCAGGCGGTCGGCCAGGCCATTTACATCGTGGCCGGCGGACGGCCTAAGGCCGCCTGGCGCCGCCGGGCATACCTGGCAAGCGCCTGGCTCGCTTACCTGACCAGTCCGCCCCAGCGCACGGCCAGTTCACAGCCACGCGGATCGGTGATACCAGAATCAGGCGCGCCTGCAGGCCGGGGGAGTGACGCCGCCCTGCGTTTCGCCGCACTCGTCGCCTGGCTCCTCGCTGCCGGCAGCGGTTCGTCCATGGTGGGCGTCTGGATCTCCCAGGCTGGCATCCGCCGGCTTCTCACCGGCGGCCCAAGGCTCCAGCCGGTAGTCATCGTCGGGCACTTCGCGCTGGCCGCGGCCGGGCTGGTGGTGTGGATCGTCTATCTGGCCATCGATCGGGCCGCCCTGGCCTGGACCGCGGTCGGGCTGCTCCTGCCAGTAGCCGGCCTGGGCATGGCCCTGGTGACCCTCGGGTCCTCCGGAGACCAGGCCGGCTCCGGGACGGGCAGCAGCACTAGCAATGGCAGTGGCGCGACCAGTGTCAGCGTGGTCACCACGGCCGCAGTCGGCACTCTTACGGCCGTCGGCCCGCGCACTATCCAGCCGCGAGTAGCCGGGCGCCGCGTGTCCGCCCTGGTGGTCATCGGCCACGGCCTGCTCGCCGCGGCCACATTGCTGCTCGTACTGCTGGCCGCGCTGGGCGCGGCAGGCAGCTGACACCGCTGACACCGCTGACACCGCTGACACCGCTAACACCGCTAATACCTAATACCGCTGATACCGCTGACACCGCTGACACCGACGATGGTCTGGCCGTAAGGTAATGGCCGGTCTTATGTCCGGATGGGGACTCAACCTGTCTCGTCCATGGCGTTGGCTCTGAGCGCCGCGCGGATGGTGTGCCGCATCAGTTGGACGGTTGTCACCGGCCCGACACCGCCGGGGACGGGGGTGATCGCTGAAGCGATGCCGAGAACGCTATCGGTGTCGACATCACCGACGAGACGGCCGCCCTCGACAGGGTTGATGCCAACATCGATGACGACGGCACCCGGGGCGACATAGTCGGCGCCGATCATCGTGGGCCGGCCGGCCGCGACGACGAGGATGTCAGCTTCCTGGCAGACTCCGGGCAGGTTCAGCGTTCGGGAGTGGCAGATCGTGACGGTGGCGTGCTCGGCCAGCAGCAGCAGCGCCGCAGGTTTGCCGACGATGTTGGAGCGGCCGACCACGACGGCTCGCCGGCCCGGCAGGGGCACGCGTTCGTGGGCTAGGATCTCCAGCACGGCGGCGGCAGTCGCTGGGGGAAAGGCACCCGGTACGCCCGCCGTGACCATGCCAAGAGACTCAGGATTGACTCCGTCCACGTCCTTGCCGACCGTGATGCTGGAGCCGACGACGGCCAGATCGACACCGTCGGGAAGCGGGGTCTGGCAGATGACTCCATGGACAGCAGGGTGGCGTGACAGCTCCGAAAGCCGCCGGGCGATTTCCGCCCCGTCGGTCGGCAGGGGCAGCCGGTGAACCTGGCATTCGATACCAACCTGGGCCGCGATTCGCCCGATGGACCGCACATACCAGGCGGCGCCCTCGTCGTCGGTGGCACGACCACCGCCAGAGCCGGGGTGATTCCCCTCTCGCGCAGAAGGGCGGCGGACGCGGCGGTCCGCGTCGACACAGCGGCGGCGATGGCCTTACCGTCGATGAGTCGGCTCACCAGATGATCTCCCGCCGCGCGTCAGCAGTGAATCGCCGAGTCCATTGGATGTACACCTGTAACGCTATCGTTCTGCCATGACAGGCTGGCCGGGTAGTTTGCGAAGAATGACCGGGTTGTTCGCCTTGGCCTCGGCGATCTGGGTGCTCGGAGGCGGGCAGGCCGGCGCGGCCGCCCTCTCACCCCGGCCCGTCGACCCCCGTTCCTGGACGGTCTATCACCACGATGCCGCGGGCACCGGCGTCGCGGCCCCGGTGGCCGCGGTCGACACCACGACTCGGGCGTGGACTTCGCCCACGCTCGATGGAAAGATCTACGGCGAGCCGCTCGTGTGGTCGGGGCGGGTTTATGTGGCGACCGAGAACGACACGGTGTACGCGCTCTCCTCCGCCACCGGCGCGGTGGTCTGGTCATCGCACGTCGGCACCCCGGTGCCCGCTGGATCCCTGCCGTGCGGGGACATCTCGCCCACCATGGGAATCACGGGCACACCGGTCATCGATCAATCACGGGATGAGATCTTCGTGGTGGCCGACGAACTGGTGAACGGAATACCAGCGCACATGCTGGTCGGCCTCGACGCGGCCTCAGGCAAGAGCGAGATGACCCAGGACGTGGACCCGGCCGGGGCGGACACCGCTGCGCTGCTGCAACGTACCGGGCTGACCCTCGACGCCGGCCAGGTGGTGTTCGGCTTCGGCGGTAACGACGGGGACTGCGCAACCTACCGGGGCTGGCTGGTGGCCGTCGGCGAGACGGGCGGCACGCCGGTGGACTTCGCCGTCGATGCCGCGGCCGATGAGTCGCAGGGTGCGATCTGGATGGGCGGAGCGGCGCCGGTTGTCGACAGCAGCGGCCACCTCTGGGTGGGTGTCGGGAACGGCTCGGTCACCTCGGCTGGCCACGCATACGACAACAGCGATTCAGCACTCGAACTCTCGCCGTCCCTCCGGCTCTTGCAGTTTTTCGCACCGAGCGACTGGAGGTCGAACAACGCCAACGATCTCGATCTCTCGACGGCGCCGGCGCTGCTGCCCGGCGGCCAGGTGCTGATAGCCGGGAAGACCCACACCGCGTATCTCCTCAACGCCGCGCACCTCGGCGGTATCGGCGGCCAGCGGGAAGCAGTGGGATCGGTATGCAGCGGCGACATGGACGGTGGCGACGCCGTGCTGGGCATGACGGTCTACCTTCCCTGCCTTACCGGCATCAGTGCGGTCCGAGTGGCGACGTCTCCGGCCGCGTCTGGCCTGCTGTGGAGTACCGGGACGGGTGGCGGTCCGCCCATCGTGGCTGCCGGCCTGGTCTGGACGATCGCGCAAAGCGGCTCCCTCTATGGGCTCGATCCCGCTACGGGCAAGGTGCGACAGCAGGCATCGATCGGCGCGCCAGCCAACCATTTTTCGACACCCAGCGTGGGCGATGGTCTCCTGCTGGCTGCCTCGGCGAACCAGGTGGTCGCCTTCACCGCCACGGCGCCGGCCCCGTCGGCCAGCACGCCCACGACGACCGGGAACACGGTCCCCACGGGGGACCCGAGCAGCCAGCCTACGGCGGCCCGCGGTGGCGCCATGTCGCCCGGCGCCATCGTCGGCTTGGTCGTCGGTGGCCTCGTGGTGATCGGCGGCATTGGCTGGTTGCTGTGGCGCCGGTGGATGACCAGCACCGGGCGGCATGCGTGATGTTCCCGCCCTCGTCACCAGGCGCTCCCGCTAGCCTTCCCGCACCTCGTCGGCGCCGCCCACCTGAATGTGAACAACATGATGCCGAGGGCGACGAACGCGTACTCGAAGGGCCCCTCGGCCGAATTGACTAGCGCGGCCGCGAAGAACGGCAGCAGGATCGCGGCCATCTCCGGGCGACGCCGCATTCGCCAGACGGCCGCCAGCATCAAGCTGCCCAGCGCCAGTACGCCGAGTTCGCCAAAGTCGAACAGGACGCTGACCAGCAACGAATTCGTTCCGTAAGGTCCTGGGTGGGTGCTTGCGGGGAACTTCGCCGGAAAGTAGGTGTTGTCCGCGGCGGGCTCGGTCCCGGTGAGCAGCCAGCCGTTCGCCCTCACTTCAGCAATGACCACCCTGGTGCTCGCCATGCGGGTGTTGTGGCCTGCCCGCCCGCCCGTCTCGACATTCTGGATGCCGGACAGCAGGCGGCCCACGGTCACCTCGGCCGCGTTGCGGCTAGCCAGGTATGGCCGCGGGTTGGCGGCCTGCACGAAGAACACCGCTGCGGGGATGCAGGCGGCCAGGGCGAGCACTATGGTCACCCGATGCCGTCTGGTGCCCGTCAGCGCGTAATAGGCAGGCACGGTGGCTAGCAGGACCACAATGCAGGTGGGCGAGGCAGCCAGCACCGCCCCGGCCACCGCCAGCGCCAGGTACGCCAATGAGCGCCGTCGGATGGCGAGGAGCACGACGACCGGGATGACCGGCGCCCAGGCCGAAGGCTCGCTCAGCGTCCCCTGCATCCGCAACGCACCGTGCGACTCGCTCACCAGCAGGAGCGTGTGGGTGAGCCGGCTGGCCAGGCACGAGAGCACTCCGACCCACAACGCCACGGTGGCCGCGCGCCAGAGCACCCGCTCGAAAATCTGCTCCTCGAAGAACAGTACGGCGAAGGCGGCCACGGCCACGTATATGACCACGAAAATAGCCGCTTGGGTGTCGTACGAGCCGGCGGTCCCATAAGGCGACGGCCACCCCCCAAATGTCACATAGGCGCAAACGGTCAGCGTCAGAACCGCAGCCGTCAGGCCGATCCGATAGATCGCATTCTTCGGGACAGGCTGCCGGAAGACGACGAATGCCCCAAACGCCAGCAGCGCGAGTCCGGCCACCTCGATCTTCGCCGAATTCTCAGCGATCCCCGCGGTGAAGAACGGCAGCACGAACAGCCAGGTGGCGGCGATCTTCACTGCGCCTTCCTTCATGCGTGCTGGACCTAGCCTCGTGGGCCGGCCATGACTGGCAGCCGCCACAGAGACCGGAGCATCATGGTGAGTGCCATGCCATACGTAAAAGCACAGGGCAGCAGGCTGACCGAACTGGCCGATAACCAGCGCTACGTCCAACCATGCCGTTATGGCGGCGTACTCGCCGCGCACTGTCGGCCCGACTGTCCGGGCCAAGATGACGCCCCCGAGGCCAAGCGCTCCAATCAATACCACGTTGAAGCCGGCCGTGCTGGCGACAGTCCGACCGGGACCCGGCCATCTGAGGGTCGTGGCGAGCCCCTGCAGCCGGCTCCGGGCGGCGTGAGCAGTCACAGCATCGGCTCTGTGATCACCGCGGCCGCCACAACCGGCGTATGTACTGTGCCACCCCCTGTGCCACCCCCCGTGCCACCCTCCCTTTGGCTACGCTCCGCGATGACTGTATCTCAGCACGTAACTGGCAGTGACGTTGCGACGGGTGTGACATGGGGCTTGGATGGCCTGACGATTGAGTGCGCCTGGCAGGATTCGAACCCGCGACCCGCTGCTTAGAAGGCAGCCGCTCTGTCCAGCTGAGCTACAGGCGCCTTCCTTCATTGTGCAGGGCCAAGGTCACATGATGGACACACAGCGTTGACGGGCCGGCCACGGACCGGGCCGCCTACTGAGGCTGCCGGTGATCCCGCCCGGGGGCCTTTTCCGCCTTATCGCTTCGGCGTCCCTGACGCGGCGGTAAGCGTGTTCGGTCCTTGGCTGGGGCTGAGCGTCGGAGCGCTGGAACTGGCCTCCTGCGCCCTTGCCGCCACTGCCTGCTGGGATGCTGTCACGCCCGGGTTCGGGAGGGGCGCGCCCGGGGAGCAGGCCGAAAGCCCGAAGACGGTGGTGCCGACGGCCAGTAGGGCCACGACCCGCCCGCTGAGGCGTACGCGGTTGACCTTCTTGACCGGCCGGGCGTGGCGTCCGGGGCGGGACGGCCGAGCGGGGCGGGCGGAGCTGGCCGGGCGAGGATGGCCGGCGGGGCGGGCGTGGCGCGCGTGACGGCTGGTGAACATCGGTGCCTCCGGATTCCTCGTGGCGTCGGCCGGGTGCCGGACGCCATCGTGGGCTCACCTGTTAGAGCTGTGCAGGCCCCGGCGCCAACACATTTTTGGCGGCTGTTTTCCGCCCGCCAGCCGTGTCTGGCGGCCTGGGAAAGAGCTACTTGCGGACCGGCCCGTGGGCCAGATGAACTGGCGCCAGAAGAACAGAGCGTCGGCGGTACACGCGGCAGGAGGCAGAACTCCGGAAGACCGGGTTCCGGCCAGCGCTTCGGGCGGCAGGGAGGCCGGCATGAGCGTTACCGAGACCGAGATCCAGGGAAGCTGCGCGGCGGGGTACGAGCCGGTGCGGGACACCTTCGCCGAGAACTTCGCGGAGCGTGACGAGATTGGCGCCAGCGTCGCGGTGGTCGCTCACGGCGACCCAGTGGTGCACCTGTGGGCAGGCTGGGCCGATCCGGCCCGCACCAGGCCCTGGCAGGAAGACACGCTGACCAACGTCTGGTCCACGACCAAGCCGATGACCTCGTTGTGCGCGCACCTGCTGATGGACCGGGTCGGGCTTGACCCGGACGCGGCCGTGGCGTCGTACTGGCCGGAGTTCGCGGCCGGGGGCAAGGGGGAGATCCCGCTGCGCTGGGTGATGTCCCATCGCAGCGGGCTCGCCGGGCTTGCCGTGCCGGTCACCGTGACGGACTACGAGGACTGGGAGAAGATAACCTCGCTGCTGGCCGCCCAGGAGCCGATGTGGGAGCCGGGCACGGCCAGCGGGTACCACGCCATCACGTTCGGCTTCCTGGTCGGCGAGGTTGTCCGCCGGGTCACCGGAGAGAGCCCCGGCAGATTCTTCGCCTCGGAGATAGCCGGCCTGCTGGGCGCCGACTTCCATATCGGGCTCGCGGAGGGGGATCTGGAGCGCTGCTCTGACCTGCAAGGGGTCCGGCCGTCCGCCGAAGAGCAGGCTGCGATGGGCGCAACCTTCGCCGACGCGCACCCCGCGAGGCTGGCCGCGCTGGCCAATCCGCCGCTGACCGGTGATGAGGCCAATGCGCCGGGCTGGCGGATGGCCCAGATCCCGGCCGTGAACGGCCACGGCACCGCCCTCGCTCTGGCCACGATCTTTGGTTCCCTGGTGGATGAGTCGGAGCGCTTGATCTCCGCGGTCACCCTGCAGGCGGCGTGCACGAGTCAGGGCAGGTGCGTCGACTTGGTCCTGGGCATGCCACTGGAATTCGGGCTCGGGTTCGGCTTGTCCGGCCCGGAGCATTACTACGGTCCTAATCCGGCCGCGTTCGGTCACGACGGCTTCGGCGGATCGGCGGTGTGGGCCGATCCGGATACCGGGGTCGCCGGTGCCTACGTCATGAACCGGATGGGCATGACCCTGGTCGGCGACCCGCGCCGGGTCGCGCTGGTGGACGCGATCTACCAGAGCCTCGGGCGCACAAGCTGAGCATGGTCGGCCCGCGCCGCCGGGATTAAGCTGAAGTCTGTCCGGGCCTACCGCTGGCCCGGCGCGGCGTATACGTACGCGCGGAGGTGGCCGTGATCGCGACAGCGCAGGGCGGGCTTGGCGCGCTGTCCGGCGCGTTCGAGCACGTTGCTGCCTACGGGCGGGCTGCTGGCGTCGCGGTTTTCGCGGCCTTCTGGAGCGTCCCCGCGTTCGACTTCGCGTTGCTGTCCGGCGGGCATCAGTCCGGCCTGATGGTGCTGGCCGCGATCACGCTCACAGGCGTGCTCATGGCGCTGCTCGCCCAGGGCGCGCGGATCGCCGCCACGGCGGCTGCGGTTCCGCTCGGCTGCCGGGCCGCTGCGCTGCGCGCTAAGTCATGGCGAGCCGGTTTCCTCCCTCAGCGTGATCCCGACGCGCCGGGCCGGTCCCGCCCCCGAGCGCCCACGGCGAGCCCGGCGGCCGCCTGACCCCGCCTTCCGTGATCCGGCGTTGGCCGGCCGCGCTCTGTGCCGCTGTCCGCTGACGCCTCGGTCCCGGCGTGCCTGCGGCCGCCTCCAGCAAGTCATCCGTTTCCTTGACCCGCTGGAGGGTTGTCGTTATGTCAAGTCTTTTCGGTGTTCCGATAGACGCCGCCTACAACCTCGTGTCCGCACTAGCGGCCGCCTTCGCCCCCTTGCTTGGCGGCCTGGCCGTCGCCGTAGCGATCATCGTCTTCACCATGGCCGTGCGGTTGCTGGTGCTGCCGCTCGGCTATTACGCATTCCGCGGCGAGACGGCCCGTGCGCGGCTCGCGCCGCAGGTTCAAGAACTGCAGCGGCGGCACGCACACCAGCCAGAACGATTGCCGCGCGAACTCACCGCCCTCTACCAGGCGGAGGGCACCGGGATGTTCGCCGGGTGCCTTCCCGCGCTGCTCCAGATACCGTTCTTCAGCGTTGTGTACCGGCTCTTCCTGTCCCGCAGGATCGGCGGCGGCCCCAACACGCTCCTCACGCACGATCTGCTCGGCGCGCCGCTCAGTAGCCACTGGTTCAGCGGGCCGGGCCCGTTCAGCGCTCAGGGCGGGGTCTTCGCGATCCTCTTCGTGCTGCTCTGGGTGGTAGCTGTGTTCTCCGTGCGGGCCTCACGGAGAGCCGCGGCCGCCGGCGGAGCAGCCGCGCAGCCCGGCCGGGTGATGGCAGCCCTGACCCGGTTCATGCCCTTCGGGACGGTGCTGATGGCGGCCGTGCTGCCACTCGCGGCCGGGCTGTACCTATTGACCACGACCGCATGGACGGTGACCGAGCGGACGGTCTTCCGGCGGGCGATGAACAGGAAGGGGCAAGACGACTGATCCGGCGGAGCTGTTTCCTGACGAGGCCGGTCTCTCAGGCTTTCCTGACGAGGCCGGTCTCTCAGGCTTTCCTGAGAGACCGCTCCGGCCCCGCGCCAGACCAAGCCGCCGCTCGGCCGCAGCCTGCGGTCCTAGGCGGCGTATGGATCCGGGGTGGCTGTGTACCTGCGCCCAGCCGGTGTGGTCCAAACCAGGTCGCCGGGCGCGGTTTGTTCTAGTTGCCAGCCCAGGCGTTGCTTCAGCCGGTGATGCGTGCGACACAGAGCGCCGAGGTTACAGGCGCACGTAGGCCCACCGTTCTCGTACGCAACCGTGTGGTCCAGGTCACCGCGCCAGGCCGGCTGTCCGCAGATCGGGGATCGACAGGTCTGATCCCGGGCAACGATGAAGTCGCGCAGCCGGGCCGGGGGACGGTAGGCGGGGCTCGCGTGCAAGTGGGCGCAGGTACCCGTCGGCGGCCAGCCGGAGGCTTCCGTCGCGGCGTCACGGGCAGCCTGCCAGGCGCGGACGAGAATCTCGCCGAGGGCACCCAGGGAGTGTAGGTGGGAAAGCGCCGGTGCGGTGACGCTCTCCAGGATCCCGGCCGGGACGGTGAGGGTGATCCGGCTGAACAGTCCGCCCGCCGCGCTGGAGCGCTGTATGCGTCTACGGCGCACGCGGGTTACGGCCAGGGCCTGACCGGTCGGTCCGGTCACTATCACGCGCCACTCACAAGCAGGATCCTCGGCTGCCGTCCTGGCCAGCGTCAGCGCGGTGAGCGGGGTGACCGGGCCAAGCCAGCACAGGTTCCCGGGCTCGCCGGACAGGCCCGCGAGGGTCCGCCAGGGCACGGTGACGGTCAGTCGCGCACGAGGCTCCTTCTGCCAGGTGGCGCCATTCCAGGGCGAACCCCGATTTCCGGGTGAGCCCCTGGCGTTGGCTGATTCCCGGGCGCCAGGAGAGGCTGCTCGGTCGGCTGACTCCATGCCGGGCCATTGAGGAGCACAACCGGGACCTGGAACGGGACCTGGAACGCCACCGGGAAGTGGCAGCTCCGGCCAGGTTGGCGGGGGTCCCTCCGTGACGGGAATGTCTTCGTAGTCCGCTGGTTCACATGGCGGGTCGCCGGGCTCGTCCTCGATGCCCGGCGCGTCTTCATCCGTCGGATCATCGAACCTGCCCTCAGGACCCCACGGCAGGCCAGGCCCGGGCGGCCAGCCGGGGCGAGGGTCGCGGGGGTGCCCATCGCCTGGGCCGGGGTCGTCTGGACGGGGGCCGGGTGGGCCGGGGCCGGAGTTGCCGCGATGCCCGTCGTCTGGGCCGGGGTCGTCTGGGCCGGGGTCGTCTGGGCCGGGGCCGGAGTTGCCGCGATGCCCGTCGTCTGGGCCCCTGTCGTCTGGGCCCCTGTCGTCTGGGCCTGGCTCGTCTGGGCCTGGGTCGCCTGGGTCGCCGGACGGGGGGATCAGGGGCAGCGTGCCCAGCAGCAATCCGAGGAACGCCTGAGCGCGCAGCAGATCGATCCCGCCTTCTATCCCTGCCGACTTCATCGCTTGTGCCAGCGCGCTGATCCGCGCCATGGCCGCGGCGGATTGGGCACCAGGAAGGTTCTGGCCAGACAGAGTCGCCGTGCCCTCCTCGTCGCCGTACAGGCCAACCCGGGCCTTGCGCTCGGCTTCCTGCCGCCGCCTCTCTGCGCCGTGAGGATCCACGCTGATCACGGCCCGGCGCAGCGCGGCGCGCAGCTGGCCCAGCGTCTGCTGGCCGGCCGAAGGCAGGACCCGGTCCTCGACCGCCTGCGCCGCATCGTCGTTGAGCAGGCTGGTGGACTCGGCGATCAGCCTGGCGCGGGAGAGGTCGATTGTTCCGCCGCGGAGGGCATCCAGCGTGTCAGGCAGCCGCCATGAGAGGGTGATGGCCGTGTTGGTCCACAATGACGCGCCGAATCGTGACATGCACAGGGCCAATGCCACCTCATCCGCGGCGTCATCCGGCACCAGCGCAGGTCCGCCGTTGGGACCGACGGGAACCGAGTCGTCCCGCACCGCGGCACGCGCCGCGATCTCAGCGACAGCCGCCAGCTCGCGGGCCTGCGCCCAGGACGCTAGGCGCCGCGCCGCTGCTGCGGCACCGGCCAGCGAGAATGCGTTCAGCTCTCCTGGGTTGGTGGTAGCCAGCCATTGCGCCAGCTCCGGCCCTGGCACCATCTCCTCGACCATGCTGCCGGCGATTTCCGCAAGTGACACCAGCGGCCGGTCCCGGGCTGATGCGCGGTCGTTGGCCGGCGTTTCATCCGAGGCGGTCATCTCGCGCTGAGTGTCGGCGGCTGCATGCACGATGTCATCGAGCGCCGACTTTCCTGGCCACATGAGGGTCAGCCCGGTGGGGAGATCATCCGGGGAGGAGAGATCGTTGCCGCGTAGACCTGGGATGGGACGCACCTCCGATCGACGAAGGGCTCTTGCTTGCACCGGCTATAGAACATAGTAACGTATCTAGCTATCAACTGTCTCTTAGCACGAAGAAAAATTCGATAATTTGCCAGCAAGGTCGCCCCCAAGTCGCGCATCTGCCATATCGGACGCCGCCGCGCGGGTCGTGCGGGCGGGGCCGTACGGGTCGTGCGGGCGGGGCCGTGCGGGCCGAACGGGCCGAACGGGCCGAGCGGGTCGTGCGGGCCGAGCGGGTGGGGCCGTGCAGGTCGTGCATGTTGTGCAGGTCGTGCAGGTTGTGCGGGCCGAGCGGGTGGGGCCGTGCAGGTCGTGCAGGTTGTGCGGTCGTGCAGGTTGTGCGGGTCGTGCAGGTCGTGCGGGCGGGGCCGTGCCTTACTGCCTTGTTCGCCGCGCGTGTGTAGCCTCACTGCGAGGAGGTCACCATGCACGAGCCGCCTGTTCCGCATGTCGCACGTACGGACCCGGAGATCGCCGAACTGATCAATGAGGAGGCCCGCCGACAGTTCGAGAAGATCCGGCTCATCCCCTCGGAGAACTATGTATCGCTCGCGGTGCTCGAGGCTGCGGGCACGGTGCTGACCAACAAGTACTCCGAGGGTTACCCGGGCCGCCGCTACTACGAGGGCCAGCAGTTCATCGACCAGATCGAGACGCTGGCGAGGCAGCGGGCCCAAGCGCTGTTCGGGGTGGACCACGCGAACGTCCAGCCGTATTCGGGATCACCGGCGAACCTCGCCGTCTACCTGGCCTTCTTGCAGCCGGGAGACACGGTCATGGGCATGGCGCTGCCCATGGGCGGGCACCTCACGCACGGGTGGCCCGTGTCTATCACCGGCAAGTGGTTCCACTCCGTGCAATACGGCGTGCGGGCCGACACCGGGCGGGTGGACCTGGACGAGGTGCGCGACCTCGCCCGCAGCGAGCGGCCGAAGGTAATCTTCTGCGGGGGCACGGCGATCCCGCGCACCATCGACTTCCCGGCCTTCGCCGACATCGCCGCCGAGGTCGGCGCGGTGCTGGTAGCGGACATCGCGCACATCGCGGGGCTCATCGCGGGCGGCGCGCACCCCACGCCCGTCGGCCACGCCGGGGTGATCACGACCACCACCCACAAGACGTTGCGCGGCCCGCGCGGCGCCATGATCATGTCGACCGCGGAACATGCGTCGGCCCTGGACAAGGCGGTATTCCCCGGCCTGCAAGGCGGCCCGCACAACCACACAACGGCCGCGATCGCCGTCGCGCTCAAGGAAGCGGCGGAGCCCGAGTTCCGCGACTACGCCCATCAGGTCGTGGCCAACGGGAAGGCTCTGGCCGAGGCGCTGTCAGCGCGGGGCTATCAACTCGTCTCCGGTGGCACCGACAACCACCTCATCCTGATGGACCTGACCCCGCAGGGCATCGCCGGCAAGCCGGCCGCCAAGGCGCTGGACCGGGCCGGTATCGAGCTGAACTACAACACGGTGCCGTTCGACCCGCGCAAGCC
>Ga0070717_10002538_pt1 | contig 12859 bp, 8 predicted proteins | sample LARL113metaG_FD_71366 | JGI IMG/M metagenome (GOLD analysis project Ga0070717, IMG submission 71366) | Corn, switchgrass and miscanthus rhizosphere microbial communities from Kellogg Biological Station, Michigan, USA - LAR L11-3 metaG | ecosystem: Host-associated > Plants > Roots > Rhizosphere ... | reverse complement strand
CCAATCGCAGCCAGAGGATTGCGTTGCGCGAGCCGTGGAAGCGAAATGGCGGTGGCGGAAAAGTATTTTCTCCAGAGGTGATTTCTCTATATTGTCATCCTGAGAAGCCTTTAGGCTGCGAAGGATCTATGCACTTCTGAACTGCATAGATCCTTCGCTGCGCTCAGGATGACATGCGCCCATTTTTGCAGGCGCTCACTGCACGCCCGCTGCAGTCGATGGAGTCGCCTCGAACTCTTCCCCCATCCACTTCTGGAACGCCTTCATGTTCTGTTCGCGGCCAAGGAAATTTCGGACGAGGTCATTCGCTGACATCGAGCCGCCAGGTTCGAGCACGGTGTGTCGATATCGCATCGGTGCCGGGCCCGCCAGCAGATTCGAATGATCAAACTGGTCGAAGAAATCCTCGGCAATGACTTTATCCCACAGATAGGTGTAATAAGCCGAAGAGTAGCCACCCAGATGTCCGAACGCGGTGTACATGTGCGTCCCCGGAGAAACCGCATACAACGTGTACTTCTTCTGGTCAGCCGTCGCTACCGCGTCGGGGTCCACATTCTCGGGTTTGGTTTTGTACATGTCGTAAGAGATCGCGGTGTACGAATCTTGCTGGACGGCCCAGCCTCCGCGCCCATACGCAGACGCACGATCCATGCGCGCGACCAGGTCGGCAGGGATCGGCTCGCCGGTCTTGTAATGACGGGCAAACGTCGCCAGCACCTGCGGGCTGCGCATCCATTCTTCGAGCATCTGCGATGGAGCTTCTCCAAAATCAGCCTCCATACTTATGCCGCTGATTCCTGCCCACTGTTGCTGGCCGCCGAGGATCCAATGCATCAAGTGCCCAAACTCATGGAAAAATGTCACCACGTCGCCGTATTCCATCAGGCCGGGATCATCCGCCGTCGGATTGGGGAAATTACACACCAGCACCGCTTCCGGAAGCTGCTTGCCGCGAACCCCGTCGAGCACCGGCGCCATTTCCGCATGACTGAACTTTCCCGGGCGGGGATGCATATCAAGGTAGAAGCGTCCCATGATCTTTTCACCATCGAGCAGGTCCCAAGTTTCTACGCTCGGGTCCCATGCGGGAACATTTTGCTCCTGGCGAAACGTGACATGAAACAGGGTCGCCGCAGTATCCAGAATTCCCTGACGAACTTCGTTGAAAGGCAAATACGGCCTGACCTGCTGCGAATCGAAGTTGAATTGCGACCTGCGGACCGACTCGCTCAAATATGAACCCTCATAATCCCAAAGCTCTTTTGCCTCCGGATCGGTCTTCCGCTTCTCGGTCATTGCCATTGCGTATTCGCGCTGGGCGATCGGCCGTGCCGCGGAATCCACCTTCTGAATGAAATCGCCGATGTTATTGCCGGTCTTGATCATCTTGTCGGCAGCGTTGTAGTCCGCCCATGAGGCATAGCCCAGCGTGGTCGCGATCTCGTAACGTGTCTTCATCATGCTTTGCAGCACGTCTTTGTTCTTGGGATAGGCGCGCGTCAGGAATGCCTGATAAACGCGGCGGCGGAACTCATCGCTCTTGCTGAATTTCAGCGCCGGCAACGCGTCCGGATAATTTGTCGTAACGTAAATCTTGCCATCAGCACCGGGTTTGTGACGGTCGATATAGTCCTGAGGCAGTCCATCAAGCTCTTTAGGATCGGTGACCTCGACCTTCTTCTGGTCGTCTGCGATGTTGCGATCGAAGTTCGCCTGTTCCTCCGTAAGCTGGTCATTCAGTTTTTTCAGGCGCTCGCGCGTGGCATCGTCTTTATCCACTCCGGAAAGGCTAAATTCGAGAAGCTGCCTGTGCACGTAGTAACGGGTCGCAGCATCAGCCTTCCCGACGTCCAAGCCTGAGAGCGCGTGGTATACATCACGATTCAAGGACAAGGCAGTCTGGGCGGCGCTCGCCTTGCGCAACATTTCGGTCGCATGATCGCGGAAGGCAGCATCGGGATGGACCTGCTCCATCAAGTTCGAAAAGTACGCAGCCGCGTTGATCTGCCGCACTGCCTCGTCGTATGGGGCGAGGGTGTTCTCGATGGTCCTGGTGCCCTTCGCAGCGGTTATCTCGGCGATCGACTTGTCAGCTGACGACAACCTGTCAGTGACGATCTTTTCAAAAGCCGAGGCATCGGGCTTCGACGCCCAGATGGTAGGTTGGAGTGCGGTTTGAGCAACCGCTGCGGCACTGAACACCACAGCGACAACAGACATCTTTAATTTACGTAGAGACATACGGGAGAGCCTCGCAAGAAGAGCTTTAGGACTAAGACGGCCACGGTTGAGAATGGTCAACCGAAGATTCTGTTGGAGAGCGCAGCCAAAAGTCAAGTATTCCCAGCCTGTAGACGCCAACCCTCAATGCGTTCCGTGCTTGCGGTCGTACTTCTCTCCTGCGGCGATCGCCACTTGCAAACGATTTTCCTTCGGCGCAAGCGGGCAAGTGGCATACGGAGTCACCGCACAGGGCGGGTTGTAAGCGCGGTTGAAATCGAGCACCACCTTGCCGTTAACAACTGGATCAGAGTCCAGGAATCTTCCGCCGGGGTAAGTTTCGCTCTTGCTGGTCAGATCGCTGATGACGAAACTCAGGCCTTTGGATGGCTCGCCGCTCAGTGCGGTAAGCACAAGCTCGCGCCCGTTCAGCGTGAACCGGACCTCGCCGGGAACCGGAGTTGGAGTTGTATCTCCGAGCACGTTGGGAACATCAACGGTTTTCTTTCCGTCGGAAGGCACGAACGTTCCGGTCACGCGGTATCCCATATCGAGAGGAAAGAAAACCGGGCCAGCATACTTCTGGACAGCCGCGCTGTTCAGGTCCTTAACGCGAATTCCAAGCCGCTCGCCGCGTTTGATTACGTGCATCCGCAGGCTTCCAAGTTCGATTACTGTGGGGTGACCGGTGATGTCGGCCTGCAGTTTCGCGCTGTTCACGATCTTGCCTTCAATCTTTGCTTCAACTCCCGGCGCGAACTCCACAGAAACATCGTCTCCGTTGCGTATGAATCGGCCTGCCTTCGCGGGCCCAGCGGGCAGCACGATCGGGTTGTCGTCAGCACTCCCGAAGGCGTTTTCACCCGGCTTTAACCAGAAAAGTCCCGCGAGTGGAAGCCAATGCTGTTTCAGGTCGTCAACCAGTTCGGCTTTCCACTTTTCAAAATCTTTCAGATATGCGGCATCGGGCGGCTGGACCGCAGCAGCAAATGTCACCAAGGATGCTCCCATAACCCACGCGAGTATGTTTCGCGAAGAGCCGAAAGCGAAAAACATGCGGCGGGATCTCTGCTCACGACAACCGACCAACCAAGGATTACTGTTTTTTCGCATATTCCCTCGGATCAGGTAGCGGCTCCAGATCGCGCCCAGCGAAAATCTGCTGAAATTCATTCAGGAGCAGGTCATGAATCACACCATTCGAGGCCACGGTTTCGCGGCTGTTCAACTGAAAAGCTCCACCCTGAAAGTCGCTGACCCGCCCGCCCGCTTCTTCCACTATTAAGACCCCCGCGGCTGTGTCCCAAGGATTCAGATTGAACTCCCAAAAGCCGTCGAAGCGTCCGCAGGCGACGGAGCATAGATCCAGAGCTGCCGATCCGGCGCGCCGGACGCCATGCGTTCGTAAAGTGATCTGGTGATAAAAGTGGATATTCGGATTCTTATGTCGTTTATGACTGGGGAAACCCGTCGACAGCAGCGATTCGGCAAGCCTGGCAATCTTCGAAACGCGGATGGGAGAGCCGTTTAAAAATGCTCCTTTACCTTTCTCCGCTGTGAACATCTCGTTCCGCGTCGGATCGAAGCAAAGGCCGGCGATCATTACATTCTTGTGCTGCAGCCCCATGGAGACACAGAACACAGGATATCCATGGGCAAAGTTCGTGGTGCCATCGAGCGGATCGACATACCAGCGGTACTCGCTCCCCGTGTCGCGCAGGCCTTGTTCTTCGCCGAGAACGTCGTGATCAGGCCACAAGCTGCGAATCCGTTCACGGATCAGCGCCTCTGAATTGCGGTCGGCAGCCGTTACTAAATCGGCGTCGCCCTTGTACTCAATTTTGATGTGCCGGTCAAAGTGCTCCATCAGCAGCGCGCCGGCTTCACGCGCGATGGATTGCATCGCGGGAAGGAATTCATGCGCGTTACTGGCAAGATCTGAAGTTACCGCCGGTGAGTTTGGCACCACGCCAGTTTCGCAGATACGGGCGCTACAGGCAAAACGAGCCAGCGTATCAGCTGGAACCGCGTTTGACTTGCCTCGTGACACGCGTCAGAATTCGTTTCCTTCATCTTAAGGACCCAATCTATGGCAATTCGCCGCATGCTGCTGGTCGTTTTCCTGATTTCCCAGATCTCCTTCGCCCAGGGCCGCCATACCGCACGATCTATGGTGGTCAGCAAATATGGAATTGTAGCCACCACTCACGTGCAAGCCTCGCAAGCAGGTGCAGAAGTATTGCGCAGAGGCGGCTCAGCCGTGGATGCAGCCATTGCGGCAAACGCTGTGCTTGGCGTGACTGAGCCCATGATGAACGGCATGGGCGGCGATCTCTTTGCTATTTACTGGGACGCGAAGTCTGGCGAGCTTTACGGACTTAACTCCAGCGGCTGGGCCCCCCAAGGACTCACCCTTGAGCACATGAAGTCCAAAGGTGCGACCAAGATGCCGCTGCGCACCATCGATTCAGTCACGGTGCCGGGAGCGGTCGCAGGTTGGAATGCGCTACACGAGCGTTTCGGCAAGTCGCCCTGGAAAGACTTATTCCAATCCGCCATCTTTTACGCCGACCATGGCTATCCCGTTCCTGAACTCATTCACGAGTTCTGGGTCGACGCTCCGCAGGTTTTCGCCAATGATCCCGAGGGCCAACGCGTTTACTTGCCCAACGGCCACCCGCCTGACATCGGAGAAATCTTTCACAATCCCGACCTCGCAAAGACCCTGCGCCTGATCGCAAACAGCGGAGCTGACGCGTATTACAAAGGCGAAATCGCGCAGGCGATCTTAAGCACATCAAAGGCGCTGCGCGGGACCTTGTCCGCCGCTGACCTCGCCGACTTCAAGCCTGAATGGGTTGAGCCCATCTCAACTACGTATCGCGACTGGACGGTTTACGAGCTGCCTCCGAATGGCCAGGGCATGGCTGCCCTCGAGATGCTGAACATCATGGAAACCGTTCCTGCCTCGCCCGATGGCCCGCTCAGCGTGGCGGAGTTGCACAAGAAGATCGAGGCCATGAAGCTGGCCTACGCCGACCTTGAACGCTACGACGCCGATCCTCGCTTTGCCAAAGTTCCCGTTAAAGGTCTTCTCTCGAAGGAGTACGCCAAAGAACGCGCGAAACTCATCGATCCCGATCGCGCCAATTGCGACGTCTCCTACGGCGCGCCGCGCAGTGACACCACTTATCTCACCGCCGTAGATCGCGACGGCAACATCGTTTCCCTTATTCAGAGCAACTACGAGGGCTTCGGCTCCGGCATCACCGTTCGCGGCATGGGATTCGTATTGCAAGATCGCGGGGCTTTGTTTTCGCTCGATCCCACTTCGCCCAACGTCCTCGCGCCGCGCAAGCGCCCGTTCCACACAATCATTCCAGCCTTCATGCAGCGCGGGGAGCAGCACATCGGCTTCGGCATTATGGGAGGCGCAAATCAGCCGCTGGCCCATGCGCAGTTCGTCTCGAACATCGCCGACTATGGAATGAATGTTCAACAGGCGCTGGAGAACGCACGTTTCACCGTTCATCCCCAGCGCGGATGCAACATCGTGATTGAGTCACGGGTAAAGCCCGATGTGCGTGAGAAACTTTCAGCTATGGGCCATAAGCTTCGCGTGGACGAGGAATACTCGACTTCCATGGGACGCGGCAATGCCGTCCTTCATGACTCGCGCACTAATGTGAATTACGGCGGCTCGGATGCTCGTGCCGATGGTTCTGCAGAGCCCGAGCCTCCACCACTGCCGCAGTAAGTTCTCGAGAGGAATCGGTTCGGCGCACTTAGAACTTCACCTCGACTTGCGAGGTCGTCTCTTTGGCCCCTAAATCATATTTCCAGTTTTTTACTGCCTTTAGGGCAGCTTGCGCCAGCAGGGGATGACCACCGATGTATTCTACACGTCGAACACTGCCATCACTGTTAATCCACACCTTCAGCTTAACTGTGCCGTGAAGATTCATCCCTGCTGCAACTGCGGGATAGTCCGGGTTCTCGTGATATAGGACTTTTCGCTCGGCAGGCCCGGCGGCCCACAGGGCCACGCTGAGTACAAGAACACACGCCAGAGATGTGGCCAGTTTGTTCATAATTCAATTTCAACAGGTCAATCGAAGCGCTAGTTGCATCAGTCGAGGATCTCGAGCGTGACTCACCGTGCCGAAACTCCCGCCGTCGGTGATGTTGCCGTCGGGATTCAGGAACTGCGTATGATTCAGCACATTGAAGAGCTCGGTCCGGAATTCCGCTTTCGTACTCTCAGTTATCTGAAAGAACTTGTGCACGCCTAAGTCCAGATTGGCAATTCCCGGTCCGCAGCACAGATTTCTTGGCGTGTTCCCAATTTGTCCCAAAGGCGACTCGGTGAACGATGCGGGGTCGAAGTAGTACCCGCCAGAAGCTTGCGGTTGGAGACGATGGAAGGGAGCGATTTGTTGCGGCTCGCCAATCGGCTCGAAGTTCAGGCTATTCATCAATTCCTGATCGCTGGCAGAACTCATGCGAATTGGGAATCCTGACTGCACGGTGAGGATGCTCGACACCGCCCAACCACTAAGAAGGTGGCGCGTCCACCCTTCCCTCTCCGGCCTGGGTATCTGCCAGTATTCGCTGAATACCAGGCGGTGCCGGGCATCGTACAGCGACAGTGAGCGAGAACGGCGTGGGTCGAGGGGATTGACCGCAGTCTCGAAACTCGATGCATTGTCAGTAGACTTACTCCAGGTGTAGGAAACAAGGAATTGAAGTCCGTGCGAGAAGCGGTGGCTCACAAGGCTTTGAAAGGAATTGTAGGAGGAATTCGCGATTGGCGGGTTTGCAAAGATGCTGGCAAAAACCGGCACACCGTCGGGTGGGCATCCAATTCCAGTCGTCGGCTCGCATAATGGTGACGAGTAACGCCGCAACCCGATCAGGGTAATGGGATTCGCATTCGGGCCGGTAACACTTGGGACCGATCCGTATGGCAAGTGCACGGTTACGCCCGCCGGAATAGCATTTGTGGGAATGATGTAGTCGGTATCGGCGCCGAACGGCCCACATGTCATTCCGGGAATCCTTCTCATACCCAGGCACGTCTGCGCGATTCCGTAATTTTGGTCGAGCGTGGCAGGCAGGCGGTGTCCCTGGCTGCCCACGTATCCGAACTGCAGCAAAGTGCTACTCGAGAGCTCGCGTTGTATGGTGACGTGGTAATGCGCCGAGTACGGAATTCGAAAACTCAGAGGAAGATTTCCATACAGCGTAATTGGGCGGAACGAGGCAAAGTCAACCGGCGAGCCTGGCTTGGGATCTAGAAACCCATTGAACGGGTTGGGAGTAATCGATCCGTTCTGGTCGAGGAATGGCGTGTTGAAAAATGAATTGGATATATTGGTCGAGCCACCGAACGGCGGTTGTGCGGTGAGATTCTCGCCGAACATCATTTCTTCTTGGGTGTCGTAGAACATTCCCCAGCCCATTCGAAAGCTGGTGTGCCCCGGCCCGCCGGTTAAGCTGGACAACCAGCCGGTGTTCCAACCTGGAGACCAGGCGAGACCAAGCCTGGGAGCAAATGCGCGGAGGTAGTTCTGGGTCAAACCATTCGGGACTCCTCGATCGCCGGGAAATACCATCCCCAACGGAAACATCGAAGCGCCTGGCCCGGAAGGCGAGCAGTCCGTGCTGCCAACGACCGCTGCTAAAGGATCATTAGAGCTCAATTGACACGGATAGACAGAGGTGGCTTGACCAGGCCGAAAGGCTTGGATTCGCTTGCCCGCATCTTCATATGGCGTGTCGAGTTCCCAACGCAGACCATAACTCACCGTAAGGTTCTGCACTATCCACGCATCCTGCGCAAATAGATTAATTTGTGTCGTCCGTGCATCCACCGCATTTGCTGAGCCTTGAGAGAAATTGTCAGGCAATCCCAACAGGTAATTGGGAACGAGGTTGCTATAACCGGTGTCATTGGGGCCACCGCCAAAGAACTCGAAACCTCCGTTGAGATCGTAAAGAAAGAGCTGATGCAGGCGTTCATTTCGGGCCACTGCCCCAAACTTCAACGTATGAGAGCCGATTATGCGCGTGTATGTTTCCTGCGCCTCGTAAACGTCCCCGATCTGAGAAAAACTACCGTTGGAGTTGTTGCCAAAGGCGAAGCCCCCGCCCAGCGAGACCAACGGCACGCCTTCATATTTCGGGCCGTATCCAGGCACGATTCCGAGGCGCGGATTGGCGGGATCTTGGAAGCACTGGTTTGCAGGGACTTGCCTGCAAGAGTCCTGCACCAGGCTAGTGTGTGCGGGACGAAGCAACGCACCTTCGCCTTCGCGGTAATAAACCAAACGACCTTCATTGATGGTTGTCGCGGTAACTGTCCAGGCATGAGACAGGTTCAACTGCTGATATCTCGTGCGGGTGAGCGTTCCAAAGCCCGGCAGGTTCGCGCCTAGCCCCAGAAAATATGAAAACGGCTGACTATCAGTCACATCAGACCCGTAGTAGTACGCAGTCACCTGTTGCTGGCTGGTGAGATTGTGATCGACCCGAAAAGTAACCTGGTCATTGCGCACGATCGCGCGGGGTGCCGAAGTGAAGGTTAAGCCCCGATTCGCCAGCGGAACGAACCGCTGCATCAGGTCGGCAGCGGTCGCATCAAAACAAAAGGAAGGAATAATATTTCCCGGAAAAATCGCTGAATACGCAGAGCCTGCGGAAATCGCAGATCCCCCGCCATTGGTCACGGCGGTCGCGCACCCGGGACGATTGATCAACGCCTGAGCCACCGCCCCGTCGTTCAACACGCCTGAGAATGTTGGACCGGCGGAAAAATCTCCGTTTCGTTCGGCCAGCGCCGGCACCGCCACCGGACTGGAAGTTATGCCGCGGAGCTGGCGCCGGCCTTCATAAGACGAAAAAAAGAAAGTCCTGCTCCGGCGTAGCGGCCCCCCGAACGTTGCCCCAAATTCATTTTGCTTGAATTCTGGAATGGAGGCATCGAAATACCCGCGTGCATTGAGCGCATCATTGCGCAGGAACTCATAGACGCTTCCGTGAAATGCGCTGCTTCCAGCTTTCGTGATCACATTCAAGACTGAACCTGAATTCCGGCCCAGCGAAGCGTCATAATTGTGTGAAATTACCCTGAACTCGCTCACCGAATCCGGCGACGGCTGCACCGATGGCGAGTTCACCAGTTGCTCGGCCGAGTAACCGCCATTCACGTTGTAGTTGTTCGAGCGGGTACGTCCGCCGTTCACTGAAACTACTCCCGGCCGGTCACTCCCAAAAAACACGTCCGTTCCCACCGTGCTCTGGACGCCAGGCTGAAGTTGCAGCAGTTCAAACGTGTCGCGCGACTTCAGCGGCAGCTCGGTGACTTCGTCCTCACTCATTACCACGCCGATTTGGGCGTTGCCGCTTTCGACCAGAGACGCTGCCGCCGTAGGGCCTTTGCTGCTCCCGCTGCCTAGCGGTCCCATAAGGATGTCTAATTGCGTGACCTGTCCAATGCTGGCGCGGACGTTTTTAGCATCGAAGCTCACCAATCCTTCGGCACTGGCCTGCACTCGATATGTACCCACTGGAAGCGCAGGAAAAGCGAATTCACCCGCATCGTCGGTAGTGGCCGCGCGCATTAATGAAGTGTCTTCGGCCGTCAGCAGGACAAATGCACTCACCACCGGGCCGTGAGCTTCGTCCTGCACCCGTCCGCGAATCTCCGCAGTGCTCTGCGGCCACGAAAGCATGGACGATAACAGCACGAAACAAAAAAGCTGATAGGGAGTGGTAAATCGGCTTTCCACGGTGTTTCCTCGTTTTGACGTTAAACAAACGGCAATTACGAGGGAAGGTGACGGCAGTCCAGTCGATTACTCTTAGCACTTCCAAGTTACAGAAATGGGATGACTGCCCGAATTGGAACAGCCGCGACGAGTTCTTAAGCCAGGAGTTCGGATCTTCGAGCCTCGGGCAGGATGTCGCGCAGAGATTCTGGCGAGAAATGGCTGGCAAGCTGCTTCGCAACCTCAAGCGGCGTTTTTTCACTGCGCAACAGTGCAATTTGTACTTCGCGACGCTGTGACCACTTCTCATGCCGGCCCACAATGTCAAAGAGCAATTGTTTCGCGCCAGCCGCCATTAGCGCCTTCACAACCGACACTTCGACGAGGCGCGAATTCTCCAGCGCCACCGCCACCACCCGGACGTCTTTGTCATTCAGCAATGCCGCAGCAAGGCGACCAGGGCCGCGCCGCGCCAGCGAAGTTTTTTCGCCGGCCGACAGAGACTCGATTCGGAGCAGAATCTGCTCCTCTGCAGCCCGCTTGATGTCAGCGGCTACTACAGGTGTGAGCGCCACCTGCATTAAATCGAATGTGAACAAACGACGAAGCAGGGGAATCGCAACATGGCGCGGCGCCCGTGGGTGCGTAACCAGAGCCAGGGCTAGCTTGCGACTCTTCAGGGTTGCCGCACTTCTTCCAATATCCGCCAAGGCGTTGGTGCTGATATCAGGCGCTTTCAGCAGCGAGAGAGCTTGATCCTCGCTCATCTCTGACGAGGAAATTCGAATGCCAGGACTCGAAGTCTGCTCACCCGCCGGCTGCGCAGCGGCGGAATTCGAATTGGAATCGGCACTCAATACCGCTCCACCAGAACTGAATATCTCAACCCGAGCATCTGCAGAATCATTTGTCCGTCCCGGGCCGGTGCCACACGCCAAATTCGCGGCGTGCCCGCTCCAGCGCACCCATGGCCGGATTGATTTCTTTGTCTACGAAACTCGCACTCCGACACAACCTATGCAACTCCTGCTGAAAAGAGCGTTTTACCTGATCGCTGCTGGCGAAAACTCCGCCGTGAGTGGCGACCGGGACCTCTTCCCCGGTTCCGAACAAGCGCTGTATCAGGGTCTCGGCCAGACTCGCAAGTTCGCGGCCTGCGCTTTCGAGGACTTCGATTCCCTGTTTGTCGCCTGCCTCTGCGCGAGCCAGCACCACGGGAAATAGCGACGCATAATCTCGGACCGGGTCTTCATTGATGCGTACCACCAGGTCCTCGGCACTAGGGACGTCCAGTGCTCTCATCAATTCCTTTAGTAAATCAGAATAATTTTCCCGATCGCGGGCCCGCAATGCGGCTGAAAGCGCCTTGGCCGCGATCCAATGTCCCGAGCCTTCATCCGAAACCACTCGGCCCCATCCCCCAGCCCTGCCTCTCTCTCCACGCGAATTGCGTCCGTACGCAATCGAACCCGTCCCCGCAATCACGATAACCCCTGGACCGCCCCCGAATGCGCTTTCGAGCGCGACTTCCATATCTCCGAGCACTTCGATCGCGCCACCCACAATTTCGATCAGGAGCCGCTGCACAAGGCTGGCAATGCCGTCATCCGCCGCGCCTGAAATTCCAGCGCAGGTGCGAGTAATCTGTCGCGGCGAAACATTGGCTGCCACACAGGCTTCATGGATGGCGCCAGCCAGGGACTGCTGCGCACATGCCTCTCCTACGCGCAACACGTTGCAGCCGGAGCCGGTGCCCCTGGCCAGCACGGAAGTATCGTCGCCGAGAATGCAGCGGGTCTGAGTGCCGCCGCCATCGATCCCAAGAAAAAGGGGCACGGAAGGATTTTAAATCCAGATGAGAACTCTCACTGGCCCGGATCGGGAGTGAGAGGTTCCACAAGCTCAAACTCGCTTTCAGCCTTGGGAACTCGCACGACTCTCACGGTTTTGGGTTTAGGGTTCCTTGCGAATGGCCGATTAGATAAGTGACTCGCCGGTCACTCGCCAATCTACGCTGTGGGCTGGTGCGAATCTTGGTTCAGAATCGAAACTAAAACAGAACTTTGTGATCTCAATCACTTTCCTTGTTCGGTGACTCCGGTTAGAATGCTCAGTTCCCGGCCGCTGTGATTCCAGAAATAGTGCGGCACGGCGGCAACTCAAGAAGTCTGCTAGTCAGGTCCAAGGAGACCGCGGTTCGTGATCGTTGGAGTTCCCAAAGAAATCTATCCTGGTGAACGGCGGGTGGCATTGACGCCTGTCGTAGTGCCCATGCTCGCGAAAGCCGGGCTGGAAGTCGTTATTGAAGCCGGCGCCGGCACGTCAGCGGGATATCTAGACTCACAGTATCAAGAGAAGGGTGCGAAGGTGCTCGCAGATCGCGCCAGCGTCTTCGGACAATCGGACATCGTTGTGCAGGTGCTTGGCCACGGTGCAAATGACAAAACCGGAGCTACTGACCTTGCTCTCATGCGGCGCGGGCAGCTGTTAGTTGCCTTCTTGCGTCCGCTGGCAGCCCCAGATGCAGTGCAGCAGATTGCGCACACTGGCGTCATGGCCTTTTCCGTGGAATTGATGCCGCGCACTACCCGTGCCCAGAGCATGGATGCGTTGTCATCGATGGCCTCAATCGCTGGATACAAGGCTGTAGTCGTAGTAGCGGACGCACTGCCTCGGATCTTCCCCATGATGACGACCGCTGCAGGAACGATCACACCCTCACGCGTTCTGGTGATTGGCGCAGGTGTAGCAGGGCTGCAGGCGATTGCCAGTGCCAAGCGGCTGGGCGCAGTGGTATCTGCGTACGACGTGCGCCCCGCGGTCAAGGAGCAAGTGCAGAGCTTGGGTGGAAGGTTTGTCGAACTCGC
>Ga0070717_10002536_pt1 | contig 12862 bp, 15 predicted proteins | sample LARL113metaG_FD_71366 | JGI IMG/M metagenome (GOLD analysis project Ga0070717, IMG submission 71366) | Corn, switchgrass and miscanthus rhizosphere microbial communities from Kellogg Biological Station, Michigan, USA - LAR L11-3 metaG | ecosystem: Host-associated > Plants > Roots > Rhizosphere ... | reverse complement strand
CCAGCTCGGGTTCACGCGAACAATGGGGCGGCCTCGGCCATGCGCTCCTCGGCGCGCCGCGACATGGCGCGGAGCGTGTCGCGGAAGCGCTCGTGCACCATGCCCGACCCGATGTAGGTCCAGCGGGCGGCTTGGTGCTGCTGGGCTTCGATCGCCTCGCGGTTCTCGAGCTTTCGACCGATCACCGTCTCGAGAGCGTCGAGGTTGAAACCCGCCTGGGTCTTGAGGCCGGCGTCAAGGAAGGCGCCGATCTCGAAGAACTCGTCCAGCGCCTTGTCGATCTCTTCCTCGGTGCGGCCTTCCGCCAGGGCGTCGACAATCAGCGTGTCGAGCTTGGCGTGCTGGGCTTCCTCCATCCAGTGATTCTTGAGCAGGCTCTTGAACAGCGGATCGAGGTCACCGTCGTCGCGGATGGAGCCGAGATAATGCTGCTGGCTCATCCACTCGATCATGAGGATGACGAGCCCGACCGCGAGCGGGTCATGGCGAAGCACTTCGGCGCCGATCGCTTCTGAAGGGCCGATCATCTGGCACTCCACCGGGAAACCCCGGACGAATGCTGCATGGAAGCGCTTGAACAGCTGGATGTGCTTGGCTTCCTCGCCGGCGAAATTGAGGATCGCCCGGATGCGCCAGTCGTCGCCCAACAGGTGGGGGCGCGCATGATCGACGACGAAGGGAAGAATGAACTCTTCGACCACCCCGAAGATACTAAGGTACTGGTGAGCGCTGATCTGGTTGAGCAGGCGCTGCTCGACCGGGTTGAGGCTCTCGACCGCCGCGGTCCGGGCGAGGCTCTCGGGCATGAACTTGCGCGAGAAGTCGAGATCCTGGTCGGCGCGGAGCACGTCATCGAGCCGCCACTGCGCACGGAGCGATGAGGCCAGCGTCGCTTCATAGTTGAAATCGTGATACATCTTGCGTTTCCCTTCAGATGTTGACAATTGCGGGGATGACGGCCGTCGAAACGGCCGAGAGACCTGCCAGTAAAGCAAACAGAAGTGCAGCTATCCTGTGCACTTCAATTCTATTGTTTGAGTTCATCATCTCTCGTTACCTTGAGTTGTCCGGGAGAGCGCGTTCGTCGCTGGAAGAAGTACTTCCTCAGCTCGTGAAAATGTCCCCGGATTTGGCGTTTTCTATTTAGACTGGAGGAGCGTTTGCCAAAATGACCGTGCTGCCGGATAATTTGACCCAAACGCCGCATACGTATTCCGGCCGGGGCGGTGGAATGGACGTTCTCGACGAGATCCTGAGTTCGCTACGCCTCACGGGCGGAGTCGTGATCGACGGCGAGTTTACCGGAGACTATTGCGTGAATGCGGAGTTCACGCCGGCCCATTATGCGCCGTGGTTCGCAATCCCCAAGACGCTCATCGCCTATCACTACGTCCGGTCCGGATGCACCGTGATCGAGGTCGATGGATTGCCTCCCGTCGAGCTCAGCGCGGGAAGCATCGCCTTTCTTCCGCGCAACGAGCCGCACCGGCTCGCGAGTGACATCGGGCACCCCCAAAACGACCGCACGGAAGTCAGCTGGACAACCATCGAGAGCGCTCACCGGCTTGTCAGTGGCACTCCGGGCGACAAGACCGAAATCTGGTGTGGTTTCCTCGGGACGGCGAACGCCCACGATCACCCGCTGATCGAAGCGTTGCCGCCGCTTCTGACGCTGAATGTCGCGGGTCAGGAGGCCGAGTGGCTCGACAGCTCGATGCGCTTCATTTCCGAAGGCAGCCGGTCTTCCGAGATGGTGGCGCGGCTTGCCGAACTCTTCGTCGCACAGGCGATCCGCGAATATATGAAGAGCCTGCCCGCAAGTTCCAAAGGCTGGCTTCGCGGCCTTACCGACCCTGCCGTTTCAAGGGCTCTCTCGATCATCCACAACCGGTTTGCGCAGGATTTCGACGTCGAGACGCTGGCGCGCGAAGCGGGCGTTTCGCGATCGGTGCTGGGCGAGCGCTTCAGCGAGCTCCTGGGAGAATCGCCGATGCGGTACTGCGCCCGCTGGCGAATGCGGATGGCGTCAAACATGCTCCGCGATGGAACACAGACCACCGCGAGTGTCGCCTATGGCGTAGGATTCAATAGCGAGGCCGCGTTCAACCGGGCGTTCAAGCGCGAGTTCGGTGTGCCTCCGGCTACCTGGAAGCGCGGGGCCGAGGAGAGGGACCGTAATGCAGCGCTCGAGCTCTCCAGGCGCGACCCGCACCCAAACCAGCTGGTCGTTTCGGGGCCTCCGACCGCCGTCAATTGGATCGGCCGGCACCTCGGCGAATTTCTCGACGCCAATCCCGACCTTTTGGTCCAGCTCGATCCGAACCCGAACCTCGTCAGCTTCGAGGGCGATGGAGTCGATTGCGCAGCCCGGTTTGGCCCCAGTCCCCCGACGAATGTCGCAGTCGAGGAGCTCTTCCGGCTCGTCTTCACGCCGATGTGCAGCCCGGAGTTCCTGCGCAGGCATCCGGACATCAAGAGCCCCGAGGACCTCCGCCACGTGCCTCGGATCACCCCAAACGATCCGTGGTGGGAAGAATGGTGGCGACACTTCGGCCTGGAAAGGCCTGAAGGAAGCGCGAGGAGCGTCGACATGGGTGCGCAGATGCTGGATGCCGCCGCAGCCGTCAGCGGCAGGGGAATCGCGCTCCTGACACCCCTATTCTGGCGCGAGGAGTTGGTCGAGGGACGGCTGGTTCGCCCGCTTCCGCACGTCCTTGATGGCGACGGTACCTATTGGCTGGTTTACCCCAAAGCGCGCTCCGAATGGTCGAAGATCCGACGTTTCTCGGCCTGGCTGCGCGAATTGTGTGCGAGGGCCAAGGTCGAGCCCGAGACTTCAACGGCCGCCGCTTGAACCCTTCGAGTCAAGGGTCGATCGGGCGACGGCGGCCAGCCGATTGCCAGTGCTGCCTCATGATCCCAAAGCGATCGAGCAGGTCGACGATTGGGGGTAGCCAGCTCGCTCGCCGGATTGCGATCGGGCTCAGCGACAGGAGGTCAAATCCGGCCCAGGGCACGAACGGCGAGCGCCGGGCGAATGCCCAGATCTCCGCTCGGACCGTGGGCCCGTCCGAACTCCCGCGCGCGTGGAAGCCGCAGGTATCGATGACCACGAGCGTGTTTGCAGGAACGGTAAATCGCCGCGGCTGCGGGAGGCCGAGTCCGCTAAGCTCGCCCGGGTCAATTCGAAGCGAACCGCGCTGCGACAGTGGGTCGCTGTCCTTGACGCCGATGCTCCGCGCCTGCTCCCAGGCGAGCCGCTGCGGGGTTAGTCGATGCGAGCCTGCGACATAGGTGAGGGGACCCTGGCCATCCGTGACGTCGGTCAGGAAGAGCCAGGCCTTGAGCGACGGGTGGAACGTATCGGAGTGAAGCTCGAGTTGCGGATCCGGCGGCCCGGGCGAGTGGGTTATCGAGATCGTCTGGACGTAATAGAGCGGCTCACTGCGCGTGCTCGCCACATAGGCGAGGAGCGATCGCCATCTCTTGCTGGCGAGGAGGGATTTGAGATCCGGCACCTGCTCCAGAAGCGCGGGCCCGATCGGAATACGGCGGGTAATCGTGTCACCCTGCTGTTGCTTCCGGCTTTCGAATTCGCGTGTCAGGAGGCTTTTCCTCAAGCGCTCGAAAACGTCGGCCGGAAGGAAGTCAGGAACCTCGACGAAGCCGTCGCGGTCGAAGGCTTCGCGCCAGGCGGTCGGAATCCCCGCGGCCAGCCGGCGCCTGCGCCACCAGGCCATGCGATGCGCGAGCTTCAGCCGCGCCGCATGGAGTCCGCGGCGGTTGAGCCGCTCCGAGCCCAGGATCGGATTATCGATGAAGCTCTTGGCTCCGGTGCCGAGCGCCAGCAGCCATAGCGGCGCACGCCACCAGCGAAGCAGCGTGCGCTCGCTCAAGACACAAGCCTTGAGGTTAGCGGACCCTGGGGCCGCCGAACGGCAGCGGCGGCGGGGGACGGCGATCCCTGCGTGGGAGCTGCGCCTGGTAGGCTACCCCGCAATGCTGCACGCAATAAGGGAAGCCGGGGTTGGCGGGCTCGCCGCAGAAATAGAAATCGGGTTCACCCGGGTGACCCATCGGCCACTTGCAGATGCGGTCGTTAAGGTCGAGCAGGCTCGTCTTGTCGGCGACCTCGGGACTCGGCTTTGCCGGCACGAGGCGGCGCGGCGGAGCGGGCGGGATCGGTGCCTGCTGCTCGCCGGGACCCTGACGGATGAACCCGCCGGGGCCAATCGAGCGATATTGCATCTCGGTGCTCGAGCGCTGCGGTGAAGCCGGAGCGGCGTGCGGCGCGGCCGGAGCTGCGGCGTGGGCCTTCGGCGCCTCGACCTTGTGCGTGGCGGGCTTGGGAGCGGCCGCGGCGGGCGCAGCCTTTTTCACTTCTTTTTCCTCGCCCGGCTTCACCGGGGAGGGACGCTGCTCGAGCCCGAGGCGGTGCGCCTTGCCAATTACCGCGTTGCGGCTAACTCCGCCGAGCTCGTCGGCGATCTGGCTCGCGGTCGCGCCATCGTGCCACATCTTCTTCAGGCGCTCGATGCGCTCTTCAGTCCAGGACATTCTTAAATCTCTCGCTCCAAACTTGCCCGGCCGGTCACCAGCCGATAGTCGCCTCTCCCGTGAACGATCAAGCCAGTCAGTGGATGCGTAATGCACCCGGCAATCCGGTGCTCAAGGGCGTAAATTGGGGAGGCCTTAAGACCCTCTATATCAAGGAGGTGCGCCGGTTCTTCAAGGTGCAGATGCAGACCGTCTGGGCGCCTTCCATCACGACGCTCCTGTACCTCGCGATTTTCACGGTGGCCCTGGGGCGCGGCGGAAGGACGGTGCTGGGCGTTCCTTTCGCCAATTTCATCGCTCCGGGCCTCATCGTCATGGCGATGATCCAGAATGCCTTTGCCAATGCGAGCTTCTCCTTGCTCGTCGGAAAGATCCAGGGAAACATCGTCGATTACCTGATGCCGCCGCTGTCGACCGGAGAGCTGATGGCGGGCCTGGTGGGAGCGGCGGTTACTCGCGCCTTCCTCGTCGGTTGCGCAGTCTGGGTTGTGATGTTGCTGTGGCCTGGAGTGTCGGTCGACATCCGGCGACCCGAACTGGTCTTCTGGTTCGGACTGATGGGCGCCTTGCTGCTGTCGTTCCTCGGACTTCTGACGTCGCTGTGGGCCGACAAGTTCGACCATGCCGCGGCGGTGACCAACTTCGTGGTCACTCCCCTATCGCTGCTGTCGGGCACCTTTTATTCGGTGAAGCAGCTCGCTCCGGCCTTCCAGAAGGTCAGTCACGCCAATCCCTTCTTCTACGTGATCTCGGGTTTTCGCGCCGGCTTCCTCGGCACGAGCGATTCGCCGCTTTGGGTAGGAGCCGGAGGGCTTTTGATCCTGAACATGTTGCTTTGGGCCGCGTGCTATTCGCTGCTGAGGCGTGGCTGGAAGATCAAGAACTGAGTTCTTTCAGTACTTTAGCGAATTAATCATGTTGAACGCAAAATAACGGCCGCGTTCAGACGCGCATCAACTGGAGAAGCGCACAACAAACGCATCAACCCGCTTCTTGAATGAAGGAGAGCCGTGATGCGTAAGATCGTTCTTTCCCTTGTTGCCGCCGGTGCGGCTCTTGTTTCTGTCAGTCCGGCGAGCGCCCAGTACTACCCGGCGCCGCAGGGAGCGCCTTATGGCTACAACAACGGCTACGGCTACAACAACGGCTACGGCTTCAGAGGCAATTGGGGCGAGGTCCGCGCGTTCCAGATGCGGATCGACAATATCGAGCGCCAGATCAATCGTCTCGACCGCCGCGACGTGATCCGCGACCGTACCGCCGATCGTCTTCGCGACGAGGCCAACCGGATCGAGGACCGGCTGCATGACAGGGCTCGCGGTGGCTTGAGCCCGCGCGAGGCGGGTGACATCGAGTACCGGATCCAGCGCCTCGAGCAGCGAGTGCAGTTCGCTCTGAACGATCGGGGTCGTTACGGCGGTGGCTGGGACCGCGACCGCGATCGCGAACGTGATCGCGACTAATTCGCTCTAGTGCGGCGTGAGGAAGGGCGCTTCGGTCTCCGGAGCGCCTTTTTCCTTGGGCAACACTCGACTTTGCCCTTTGCCGACCCGCTGGCTATAGGCCTCGGCACTCACTCCACAGCTGTTCCAGGGAGCCTTTCTAAACATGGCCATTACGCCGCTGATGCCCGTTTATCCGCGTTCGCCGGTACGTCCGGTACGTGGCGAGAGTGTCTATCTCTTCGGCGAGCAGGGCGAACGATATCTCGATTTTGCCGCCGGGATCGCGGTCAACATCCTGGGTCATGGACATCCGCACCTCATCAAGGCGATCCAGGAGCAGGCGGCGACGCTGATGCACGTGTCGAACCTCTATGGGTCCCCGCAGGGAGAGGCGTTCGCGAAACGGCTGTGCGACCTTACCTTTGCCGACACGGTCTTCTTCACCAACTCGGGCGTCGAAGCCGTTGAATGTGCGATCAAGACCGCGCGGCGCTACCATTACGCCAAGGGCAATCCCCATAAGCACGACCTGATCAGCTTCTCGAACGCGTTCCACGGGCGAACGATGGCGACGATCAGCGCGACCGATCAGGCGAAGATGATCGATGGTTTCGCGCCGCTACTCCCGGGCTTCAAGGTGGTCGAGTTCAACAACCTCGATGCAGCACTTGCGGCGATCGACGAAAATACCGCTGGATTCCTGCTGGAGCCGATCCAGGGCGAGGGCGGGATCCGCCCGGCGACCCATGAATTCCTGTCAGGCCTTCGCTCGGCGTGCGACGAGCACGACCTCATGCTGGTGTTCGACGAGGTGCAATGCGGTGTTGCGCGCACCGGGCAGCTCTATGCCTATCAGCATTATGGGATTGAGCCCGACATCATGGCTTCGGCCAAGGGCATTGGCGGCGGCTTCCCGATGGGCGCCTGCCTCGCGAGCGAGAAGGCTGCCGCGGGCATGGTCCTCGGCACGCACGGCTCGACCTATGGCGGCAACCCGCTGGCGATGGCGGCGGGGCAGGCGGTGTTCGACATCGTCGCCAACGAGGAGTTCCTCGCCGAGGTTCGGCAGAAGGGCGAGCGGCTGCGTTCGGCGCTCGAGCAAATGATCCCCAACCATGATCATCTGTTCGAAAGCGTTCGCGGCGTCGGCCTAATGCTCGGAGTGAGGATGAAGACGGACAGCCGGGCGTTCGTGAACTACCTGCGCACCAAGGGACTCTTGACCGTCGCTGCCGGCGACAACGTGATGCGGATCGTTCCACCGCTCACGATTGAGGAAGAGCATATCCGCGAGTTCGTCGAGACATTGTCGGCGGCAGCGTCGGAGTACGAGCTTCCGGCCGAAGCGGCCTAGGCGCCGCTGTAAGGCGCGATTCCTTCGCCAAGCTTGGGGTTATTCTTTTCCCTCTCGAGGGCTGCTTCGTCGTCATAAAGGAACGGCAGAAACGCGTACCGACGCCCACGAGTGACGGGCGTCGCCTCGTGCAATAGCGAGCATGAAAAACACGATCGCTCCGCCGGTCGACGCGCGATAGGTCCGCATTCCGACCTCCGGGAAGCGCAGGTCGCCGCCCTCATATTCGTCGGCGTTGAGGTTGAGCGTCAATGCGAAGCGGCGATGGGAGGTCGCGCTGGTCGTATTGTCGCGATGTGGCCGCAAGTGTCCGGCACCTTCGTCATAGCGCGCGACGAGGTACCGCTCGATTAGGCTCGCCTTGAACTGGAAGCTCCGCTCGATCGGCACCAGGAGGTACAAGCGCGTTCCTCTGGTGGTTGAGCGCGTTGCCAGTCGCTCCTATTTAGGCCCCCATGCTATCAATCGAGCTTAAGACCGACGTCGCGCTCGGCGTCGCCATCCCGTCGCGCAACGCGCGGGGCCGGATTGCGCGGCTTGGGCCCGTCGTTGATTCCATTCTGGCCAATCACGGCTACCCACCGCTCATAGAGAAACTCCTCGCCGAGGCGTTGACGCTGACGGCGCTTCTCGGCTCGCTTCTGAAGGAGCCCGAGGGCCAGCTGACGCTTCAGGCGCAGACTGAAGGCGGAGTGATCGATCTCATGGTCTGCGACTATTTGGGCGGCGAGCTGCGCGGCTACGTCCGGCACGATCCGGAGCGGCTCGCCGGTGCGCCCGACGAGCCGACGCTCCAGGAGCTGTTCGGCAAGGGCTATCTTGCGATTACCTTCGACCAGCCAGTCGCCAAGGAGCGCTACCAGGGCATCGTCCCCCTCGAGGGAAAGAATCTCGCCGAGGCGGCGCAGAGCTATTTTGGGCAGTCCGAGCAGATTCCGAGCCTCGTTCGACTTGCCGCCGAAAAGCGCGGCGACAACTGGTGGGCCGGCGGCCTTCTGCTGCAGCATCTGCCCGAAGGCGAAGAGGGGCGTGAGCGGCTGCATACGCGGCTCGATCATCCCGATTGGCCGCATGTCGCGATCCTCGGCGGCTCGGTGAAGCCCGAGGAACTGACAGATCCCGAGCTTGCACTCGACGACCTCATCTGGCGGCTGTTCCATGAGGAGGAGGAGCTGCGCACCCTGGCGGCGATCGAGCTTCGCCGCGGGTGCCGCTGCGATCCGGACTATGTCCGATCGGTGATTGCCCGTTTCCCGGCCGACGAGCGGGAGGCAATGGTCGGCGACGACGGACTGATCCGAGTGGATTGCGCCTTCTGTTCATCCAGCTTCGCGATCCAGCCGGGCGAGCTCGCCTGACATTTTTTTGCCATTTACGACTGTTAACTGCCTTGTGCTAAAGGGATTTTATGGTCGACAAGGCGACTCTCATCTTCGGCGCTGGCGGCCTTGCAGCTGCCTTTGCGCTGATATCCGCGGCGCAGCCATCAGCGCTCGCTCAGACTCAGCCTGGCCTCTGGGAGATCAGCGGCGCTCCAGGCACCAGCGCGCCAGTCCGCCAGTGCATTGCCGACATTGCCTCGCTGGCGCGGTTCGAGCATCGCTCGAAAGCCTGCAACGCGAAAATCCTCAAGGACGCCTCCACCTCGATCTCGGTCGCATACACCTGCGGCGGCGCTGGATTTGGCAACAGCGAGATCGACGTCATCACTCCGCGGTCGCTGAGAATCAGCACCCAGGGAATCTCGGGCGGACTGCCGTTCAACTATGTGTTGCAGGCGCGCCGCATCGACGATTGCCCAAAAGTCACAGCTTCAAGTCGCCATTAAGGCCTCGTTTAACCATCCCCCGCTAAGAAGGGAGGGTGCCGGATTTGGCACGCTTTCCTCCCAATCGGGCAGCGATGCCCGGTTAACTGGGCCGCCCATCTTAGCGATCGGCGGCCCTTCTTTTGTGCGCAGGCACATCCTAAGTGGCCGCCCGTGAAACAGGCTGTCGTTCTTCTTTCGGGCGGGCTCGACTCGATGGTGTGCGCAGGGATCGCCCGCGAACGGGGCTATTCCATCATCGCGCTCACGATCGATTACAACCAGCGCCACCGCGTCGAGCTCGAAGCTGCTCGGGCGATCGCAGCCAAGCTCGCCGATCGTCACATCGTTCTCCCGCTTGACCTGCGCGCATTTGGAGGATCGGCGCTCACCAGCGATGTCGCAGTTCCCAAAAGCGGTGTTGGGACGGGAATCCCGGTGACGTACGTACCCGCACGCAACACCATCTTCTTGAGCCTTGCTCTGGGGCTCGCCGAGGCAAGCGGAGCGCGCGACCTGTTCATCGGTGTCAACGCGCTCGACTATTCGGGCTATCCCGACTGCAGGCCCGAGTTCATCGCCGAGTTCGGGAAGCTCGCGAACCTTGCAACGAAGGCGGGTGTCGAAGGCGACGCGTTCACCATCCACTCGCCGCTCCAGCACATGACCAAGGCCGAGATCGCGCTCGAGGCGCAGCGCCTCGGGCTGGATCCGGCGATGAGCCACAGTTGCTACGACCCGCTCCCCGACGGGCGCCATTGCGGGCAATGCGATGCCTGCCGACTGCGCGCCAAGGGCTTTGCCGACGCGGGCATCACCGATCCGACGGTGTACGCATGACCTATTCGGTCAAGGAGTGTTTCCTGACGCTTCAGGGCGAAGGCATGCAGTCGGGGAGCCGGGCAGTGTTCCTGCGCTTTGCCGGCTGTAACCTCTGGACCGGCCGCGAGCAGGATAGGGAGGACGCGCAATGCCGGTTCTGCGACACCGACTTTGTCGGCACGGACGGCGAGGGCGGCGGAAAGTTTCGTTCAGCCGATGGCCTTGCCGGCCACGTCGAGGAGCTGTGGGGCGAGGGCCAGGACGAACGGCTCGTGGTCATCACTGGAGGCGAGCCGATGCTGCAGCTGGACGAGAAGCTCGTCGATGCACTTCACTCACGCTCTTTTCGGGTCGCGGTGGAAACCAATGGAACGCTCCCGGCGGTCGCAGGCCTCGACTGGATTTGCGTCAGCCCAAAGGCTGGAAGCGAAGTCGTCCAGAGAAAAGGCGATGAGCTGAAGCTGGTATGGCCGCAGGCCGGCATCGATCCGATCGAGCTCGAGAGATGGGCCTTTGACCATTTTCTCGTCCAGCCGATGGACTGCGACGAGCGCGACCAGGCGCTCGATGCGGCGATAAAGCTCGCCATGGACAGGCCCAAGTGGCGCCTCACCCTCCAGGCGCATAAGGTAGTCGGGCTGCCCTGATCCTATTGCGCGTTGGTGGTGGCAGTCGTCACCGTGTTCGCCGCTGTGTTCGTCACTGCCGGCGTTGAAGTCCTTGGCGCAGGTCTTGACGGCCGCTGAGGCTGGTTCGCCGGCGTGTTGTCGCTAATCTCGTTCAAGTTTCCGAAATTCATGTCGACGTCCGCTGCCATGTTCGCTGCATCGCCGGTCACGGCGTCGATGGCGGTCACGTCATTCGAGACGATGCTTTCGGCAGTAAGGTTCTCGCCAGCCGCCTGGTTATTGTCGTTCTGGGCGTTGCGGCCGCAGCCGGCGAGCGCGAGCGCAACACCGGCAATGAGGAGAAGGGAACGCATCCAATAAGCTCCTAGGATCTCATGAGCTAAAAAAAGAGGCTGCCGGCAAGTACCGGCAGCCTCTTAAAAAGCCAACGCCTCCCTTCGAAGGGAGGCGCCAGGATTACATCGCGTTGTTCGTCGTCGCGTTCGACGTGGCGTTCGACGTCGCGTTCATTTCCGAGGCGTTCATGGTTGCATTCATGTCCGTCGCGTTCATTTCGGTCGTCGTCGTCGCATTCATGTCAGTCGTCGTGAGATTCTCATCGACGTTCATGGTGTTGTTGGCGGCTTCGTTGCTGCTGCAAGCTGCAACCGCCAGGGCCGCGCCAGCGACCAGGATAAGAGCACGCATTCAAGACTCCCTATTTATTGCGATCTGCAACGGTTTCCCGTCCCGCAAATCGCGGCGGACAATAGTCTGAAGCGCAAGCATCCATCAAGACTCTTTGCACACCCGTTCCAAGGCACTGAGAAACGGAGGGAAACTGTGCTTCAAGGCGGAATCAACCCTTGCCAGGGGCAAATGTTTCCCGAGTTCGGCGAGGCTCGTGACTCCAAATTCGGCAATTCCGCACGGTACGATGCCCTGAAAATGGGACAGGTTCGGAGCGACGTTCAGTGCGAACCCGTGAAGCGTAACCCAACGCTTCACTCGAACACCAAGGGCACCAATTTTCGCCTCCTCAGGGCCGTCACCGACCCAGATGCCGATCCGTCCCTCGGCCCGGTGCGCAGCGACGCCAAACTCTGACAGTGCCTCGATCATCCAGCCTTCGAGGGCATGGACAAAGCAGCGGATGTCCTTCCCGCGCTTTTCAAGGTCGAGCATCACGTAGCCGACCCTCTGGCCCGGCCCATGATAGGTGTAGCGGCCGCCCCGGCCCGCGTTGAAGACGGGGAATTCCTGGGGATTGAACAGCTCGGCGGGATCGGCGCTCGTGCCGGCAGTGAACAAGGGCGGATGCTCGAGCAGCCAGATGCATTCGCTCGCGGTTCCCTCTCGAATGGCGCGCACACGTTCTTCCATGAAGTCGAGCGCTTCCTCGTAGGCGACCGGCACGTCGCTGACCCGCCATTCGATATCTGCCGGAACCTCGTTCACTCCGAGTCAGATGGCGAGCGCGGCCCAAGAGAGCAAGCGCCGTTGCGCGAAGCGGCGCGGGCCAGCATAACGCTCGGCGAACAAGGGGAAGGTGATGGCGAAACTGTCGATTTCGAGAGCCTGGGAAGAAACCACGCGCGTGCTTGCCCACGACGGCAGGCTGCTGGCGAGCGTCGCCCTGGCGCTCGTGCTGTTGCCCGAAGTCGTCACCGCGGTGGTCGTGCCGCCACCCAACCTCTCGGGCGAGCAACCACCCTCCTGGATCCCTGTCCTCTCGATTCTCGTCGCGGTCCTTGGCCTCATCGGCCAGATCGCGATCATCCGCCTTGCGCTCGGGCCGACGACAAGCGTCGGGCAGGCAATCTCGCACGGGCTTCGGCGGTTCCTTCCGGGACTTGGCGCCCTGGTCCTGTTCGGAATCCCGCTGGTCATCATCCTTGCGGTGCTGTTCGGAGTGCTCGCCGGACCAACCGCCATTCAGGCCCTGCGCAACGGCACCATCGATGCCTCCTCCGGGCGAGTCATCCTCCTGCTCTCGATCCTGGTCGTACTCATCTCGGCCCGGTTTCAGCTCATCATGCCGGTGACGACCGCGGAGAGCGGCGGGCCAATTCACATTCTGCGACGGGCGTGGGAGCTTGCGAGCGGTCATTACCTGAGGCTCCTCGGGTTCCTCCTTACCATTATCCTGACGGCGGCGATCGTGCTCCTCGCGGCTCAGTTCCTGGGCGGAATCCTTGCACGCGCATTTTTCGGCGACGCCAAGCCGCTCAGCCTCGCGGCGCTCGTCATCGCGCTCATCAGCGGCCTC
>Ga0070717_10002534_pt1 | contig 12869 bp, 14 predicted proteins | sample LARL113metaG_FD_71366 | JGI IMG/M metagenome (GOLD analysis project Ga0070717, IMG submission 71366) | Corn, switchgrass and miscanthus rhizosphere microbial communities from Kellogg Biological Station, Michigan, USA - LAR L11-3 metaG | ecosystem: Host-associated > Plants > Roots > Rhizosphere ... | reverse complement strand
CTCCCAGACGTCGGCGATCACCGCACTTCGGCGTGTGCTGCCACCCGCCGCCGAGCCGATCGGTGCGTCGACCTGCGATATCACCTACTCGCTACTCCTCGGTCGCAGCGCTGACGAGATGCATCTGGCCTTCGACAATGATCGTCAAATCGCCAAGGGTGACAATCTCGACACGCTTCTCGAGACGGTCGAAAGGGAGATGCACTTCGCCGTCGCCGTCGGCGCTCGCACGCACCTGTTCGTCCACGCCGGCGTCATCGGCTGGCGCGGCAGCGCGGTTCTTCTGCCGGGACGCACGCATGCCGGCAAAAGCGCACTCGTCGCCGAGTTGGTTCGCTCCGGCGCCAGCTACTACTCCGACGAGTACGCGGTCCTCGACAGCGCGGGGCTCGTGCATCCATTCGCTCGCTCGTTAGGTGTCCGCGACGCTTCGGGGCGAAACCGGCGGGTCGACCCGGTGACGCTCGGGAAGATCGGGCGTGCGCCTCTTCCCGTCAGCCTTGTCGTAGCCACCAGCCACAGACCTCAGGCGACTTGGCAGCCTCGGGCGATGTCTCGAGGCGAGATCGTGCTGGCGCTGCTCGAGAACACCGTCGCCGCGCGTGCCCGTCCTCGCGACGCACTGAGGATTCTTTCCCGAACCGCCGCGAATGCCTCCGGGCTTCGTGGGGAACGTGGCGAGACGGGACCCGTCGTGTCGCAGATCCTCGGTATTGTTCCGGAAGCAGAAGGAGTCTGACACCGCCGAGGGTGGAGCGGCGACGTGGCACAGCCACGCAGGCCGGCACGGCTTCACCCGAATTGGCCGGCGGCGATAGTTTTCTCCTCCATGTCAAATTCCAAAGGAACGATTGCCATCCTTACGGGTGGCGGAGACGTGCCGGGTCTCAATCCCGCCATTCGCGCCATCACCATTCGCGCGCTGCGAGAAGGCTATCGTGTCGTCGGAATTCGACGAGGATGGGCTGGCCTCGTCGACTATCAACGAGAGAGGAACGCGCCTAACGAGGATAACATTCAGGAGCTGTCAGAGGCCGAGGTGAACCGTGCCGGCCGCACCGGCGGGACATTTCTCCACACGTCCCGGACGCGGCCGAGTCATTTGCCGAAGGCGCGTGTGCCGGAGTACCTGAGCGGTTACAGCGAAAAAGTCAACGACATCACCAAGGACGTTCTCAAGAATCTCGAGCACATCGGCGTCGACGTTCTGATTCCGATTGGCGGCGACGACACGTTGAGCTACGGCAAGCGTCTCCACGATGAAGGCGTGAACGTCGTCGCCATTCCGAAGACGATGGACAATGACGTCTTCGGCACCGACTACTGCATTGGGTTCAGTACCTGTGTAACGCGGACCATCGAGCTCACGCACCGTTTGCGCACGAGCGCCGGCTCGCACGAGCGATTCCTGGTAATCGAAGTCTTCGGGCGGTACGCCGGCTTCACGGCGCTCCTCCCGACGATGGCCGGCGCCGCCGATCGCTGCGTCATCCCGGAGTATGCCGTGGATGTCGAACAACTCACCGAACTGATGGTGTACGACCACAATCGGAATCCGAGCAAGTATTCCGTGGTGCTCGTGTCAGAGGGGGCGAAGCTCAGATCGCAGGAGGGTATGAGCTTCGAGGGCGAGGAGACGGACATGTTCGGTCATCGCAAGCTCGGCGGCATCGGCGACAAGGTCGCCAGCGCCCTGAAGGAGTATTCGCCGAGGTTCAACAACGGCCGGCGCATCGACGTCGTCAACCAGCGCCTCGGCTATCTCGTGCGCTCCGGCGATCCCGACGCGCTCGATTCCATCGTGCCGATGGCATTCGGGAACCTCGCGCTCGACTTCATTCTCAAGAAGCAGTACGGCCGCCTCGTGAGCATCCACAAGGGATTCTATGACAGCGTGCCGATCGACAGCGTGACCTCGGAGAAGAAGGTTGTGGAGGTACCCAAGTACTACAACACGGACCGCCTCCGGCCGATCTACGACTTCGATGGCGCACCGTTGTTCATCATGACGAGCGACTGACGCTGACAACGCGACAGTCAATGATCGCACCGAGACCGATCATACTCGAAGGGTATGGTGTGCGACTCGAGCCGCTAACGAGGACGCATCGTGACGCCTTGACAGCGGCGGCGAGCGACGGCCGACTCTGGGAGCTCTGGTTCACGTCCGTTCCAACGCCGGACGAGACAGCGAAGTACATCGACGACGCGCTGGCCGGCCAGGAAGCAGGCCACATGCTTCCGTGGGTCGTGCGCGATCTCGAGGGCAACACGATCATCGGCACGACTCGCTATCACGATATCGTGCGCGCAATCGACCGCGTGGAGATCGGCTACACCTGGTACGGGCAACGCTGGCAGCGCACGCATGTGAACACCGCGTGCAAGCTGTTGCTGTTGACACACGCCTTCGACTCTCTGCGGTGCGCTGTCGTTGGGCTGCGGACCGATCGCTTCAACGTCGCATCACAGCGGGCGATCACCGCACTCGGCGCGCACCAGGATGGCATCCTACGGCATCATCAGGCCCGCCGTGACGGGACCGCGCGAGACTCGGTGATGTTCAGCATTCTGGCGGCAGAGTGGCCCGACGTGCGTCGGCATCTCGACCTGCGTCTCGCGCGCCATTCCTCGGGCGCCACCTAGCGGCTGACGCGCCACTCGAGGTCAGAGAAAAAGCCACCGGGATCGGGGAGGGCCGCGGGCGCTCCGTTCGCCCTTTTTGTCTTGCTCAGCGTCCCTTTGTGTCCGCTGTGGTTCGAATTCGCGTCTGCCGTGACCCGTGGTTTAGAAAACTGGAAATCGAGCCTCGAATTAGCGTGACGGGCTGAAACGTCATACAGTCGTTAGGGTGCCGACGTCGTGCATGGATCAGGACAGGTCGCACATGCGCTCGGCTTGTTTGTCCGTGCAGATTCACGACAGCTAAACGGATTGTGATCTGCGTTATGGTTGACGCGACCGCTTTGTAGCATCGTGTTCCCCGTAGTTCCCACCTGATTCACACCCGTTCAGTTAACAGGAGAGCAACCCATGCGCGGCTCGATAGTCGTGCTAGCATTGGCCGTCACCCCGCTCGTCGCCCGCGTCTCGCAGGCGCAGCACCGTCCCCACTGGCAGCGGCATGACATGCCCGCTGTCCGTCACGATGATGACGATAGGGGCAGGAGTGACGACAAGAAGTGCGAGGACCGCACGCGTGGTAACCCGTCGCAGAACGGGATGGATCACCGCGCTGACCCGCGCACCAAGGGCAACAAGGACTGCAGCACCGGGAGCAACAGCGGTGGCAGCACCGGCGGTACGACCGGTGGTACGACCGGTGGTACGACCGGTGGTACGACTGGTGGCACGACCGGTGGTACGACTGGTGGTACGACTGACACCACCACGCAGCTCGGCCACACGCAGATCCAGGGCTCGCTGTTCTTCGACGTTGACCATGACGGCTTCATGGGACCGGATGAGGTCGGGCTCGCAGGTTGGACCGTGCAGGTCTTCGGTCCGATGAGCGCCTCAGCGATCAGCGATGGTAACGGCGCGTACACCATCAGCGGCCTCACGGCCGGCACGTACACGGTGTGCGTGATGGCGCCAGCTGGCTGGACGCAGACGGCGCCCTCGCCTGGAACCGGACCGGCCTGCGTGAACGCGACGGTCGGCATTTCGATCGAAGCGCCGGCACTGGTTGGTGACGTATGGTACTCCGGCGTCGACTTCGGCTTCGTGAGCAACTAAGAGTCGGAGTTGAGCAAATTATCGAACGGGCTCGGCATTGTGCCGAGCCCGTTCGTATTTTGTTGTACGCCCAGGAGGATGATGCATGTCGGTCTTCGAGCGATCACAATCCGGCACCGTCCGCTCTCGCTTGCGCGAGTTCATCAAGACGTTCTCGGGCGAGCCTCCAACGCCGGAGGAGATTCGCGTTCGGCTCGAGTTCATCCAGCGGACGCGAAAAGAGCTCGCTGCAGGCCATGGTGATCTTCTGCGGGTCCTGGCTCCGAGCGCCGCAGCTGATGCACTTGGGGACGCGGAGCGCGTTGCGGCCTACGCGGAGACCTTCGCCGTCGAAGCGATGCTCAGCGAGAGCGCGGGCCTCGGTGAACGTGCGCGGGCATTGCGTGGTCAGGCGCTGCTCCTGGCGGAGGAGGCCCGTCGGCGCGCGCGCGCACCCGACACTCAGCTCGACGCCCTCATTGCAAACCAGGGGCGTCTGAGCAGCGTGAAGCCTGACGGCGACAGCTGAGTTGGAGGCTCGCCGCGTCAGTCCTGGGGTTGCAGATTGAACGAGGCTCTTCTGGAGGCCAGCGCGTTCCACCACTCGAGGATGCCCGCGTGATTGATTCGGCTAGTCTTCCCGTCCTGAATGGTTGGGAGAGCTTTTACGTCATCGTTGGCTCCTCTGGGGCAGCGCTCACCGGCTTGATGTTCGTCGTTATTGCGATCGTCGCGGACTCACCACAGACCCGCGACGCGAGCGCGATCAAGGCGTTCGGGACGCCGACGATGGTCCACTTCTGCGTGGCGTTGCTGGTGTCCGCCGTGACGAGCGCGCCCTGGCATCGCATCTGGAGCCTGGCGGCAGCCATCGCTGCGATTGGTATTGGCGGCATCACCTATGGCTGCATCGTCATCGCGCGCGCCATCAGGCAAACGGGCTACAAGCCCGTCTTCCAGGATTGGCTTTGGTACATGGCCCTTCCGCTGGTCGCGCACGTCACATTCGTCATCGCGGGCCTGTTGCTGCCGCGGTTAGCGGACGGCGCGCTCTTCTTCATCGGGACCGCCACGCTGCTGCTGCTGCTCATCGGCATCCACAACGCCTGGGACACGGTTACGTACATCGCGATCGATATGCGCGACACGACTCGAACTCAGGAGAACAAGCCGACAGTCGCGCCGCCGCCGCCACCCGCGGCATCACCGCCGTCAGCCGCGCGTCGGTGACCAGGATGGCTGGATCGAGGCTTCAGCGGAGCGGCACGTCGGTGGCGCCGAATCCGGACTGCTCGTTGTTGCCGCTGACATCGATTGTCAGGCGCCACTGCCAGAGCGTCGCCATCGTTTCCGCCGCGTCGTAGCCGACAATCTCGTCGTACGGCACATGCACCGCGCTCCGCGCGGGTACGTTAGGGCACGACGGACTTACACAGGGCGCGAAGGCGGCTAGCGCGAGGAATCCCGGGTTTGCCAGCATGTAGTAAATCGGGATGGAATTTGGATTCTCGAGCGTGACCTGGCTTCCATTGCTGCTCACGCGCAAGGGCTCGTAGCTGGGACTCATAGGCGAGTCACAGGCTGACAGGCAGAGCGCAGACACCAACACTATGGATCGGAAGAGAGGCATATCGAGGCGGGAGGCGAGCTGCCTAACCGCACTCGATAGTCGATCAGTCACTCCGCGCGCCGATCCCCCGGATTTTAGTCGCTCTCCGGCGGCTTCTTTCTAGCCTGTTCCGCGATCTGTGCCGTCTGGGCGCGCAACTTCGCGACGCTCTGCGCTACTTCCCGGGTGAGGTCACTCGTCCGAGCGAGCTCCCGCTCTCGCTCACTCAGGGCAACTCGCGTGGCGCGTAGCCGCTCGCCGCCATCCTCGAGGGCCCGATCGGCTTCCCGGAGGCCAGCTGCGGCTTCTTCCTGACGTGCTCGCGTCTCCGCGTCATCCTCCGCTCGAACGCGTGTGGCCTCCTCCGGCTCTTCGGTTTCCGCGGCGGCCTCCTCGGGGCTCCGCGTCTCGCGCCAGTCTCCAGAGTTCGTCATATCCATGTCTCACGCCGGCTATACACGGCACGGATGGGTTGCAAACGGGGCGCCAGCAGTGAACCTTAGGGGCCCAATAGTCTCCGTTATCATCGCAGACTTGAAATGATTCAGTGCTTTGAGCGCGCCTCTGTGGCGCGAGGCGTGCGTCCACACTAGAGGTTGCACGGGCGAACGCAGCCTTTGGAAGGCCCCATATGTCAGGGGTCTTGGAGCCTTGTTGCTGGTGTTCATGTGCACTGATGTGGTTGCCCCCGGCCCTCGGCAGCGCGCGCGTCAGAAGATCGAAACATGACAGCACATCGAAAGGGCAATGTTGCCCCTGTCGAATCGAATGAACGAGAGGACAAGCGCGCGAGCAACGTCGTTGCACGTCGCGACGCCGCGGCTTTTGTCGAGGGACACCTGGCGACTAGCTCCGAGGGACAGGGACCCGGGCTCTATGGGTTGCTCGTTGAGAGCGTTCAGGATTACGCCATCTTCGCCCTGGACACGACGGGGCACATCCTGAGCTGGAATCAGGGCGCACGGCGACTGAAGGGCTACACCGCCGATGAGATTATCGGGCGGCACTTCTCCATCTTCTATCCGCCAGAGGATGTCGCCCGTGGTAAGACTTCATGGGAGCTCGAAGTAGCAGCGCGAGAAGGTCGCTTCGAGGACGAAGGGTGGCGCATCCGGAAAGATGGAACGCGCTTCTGGGCGAACGTCATCATCACAGCGCTGTTCGACAAGTCGGGAACTCTCGTTGGCTACGGCAAAGTGACGCGAGACCTCACCGAGCGGCGACAGGCCGAGGAGGAGCTGCGAGACAGCGAGGAGCGGAACCGGCTGATCATCCAGAGTGTCAAGGACTACGCCATCTTCATGCTCGACCCGACTGGGCACGTCGCGACGTGGAATGAAGGGGCGCGCCGCATCAAAGGGTACGAAGCCCACGAGATCATCGGTCGCCATTTCTCGACGTTCTATCCACAGGATGACATCGATCGTGGCAAGCCGCCCTGGGAGCTGGAAGTAGCGACTCGCGAGGGCCGCTTCGAAGACGAAGGCTGGCGCATTCGGAAAGATGGAACGCGCTTCTGGGCGAACGTCGTCATCACAGCCCTGTTCGATCCGCAGGGGAAACTGATCGGATTCACGAAGGTCACGCGCGATCTCACCGAGCGAAAGGAGGCGGAAGAGCGTGCCATACGAGACGCAAGTCGCCTCGCCGCCGTAGAGGCGGCCAGTCGCACAAAATCGGAATTTCTCGCGACGATGAGTCACGAGCTCCGTACTCCGCTCAACGCAATCGGCGGCTACGCGGAGCTCATCGACATGGGCGTCGCCGGCGCCGTGACCGACGAGCAGCGCTCGTACCTCGCAAGAATTCGCGGCAGTCAGCAACATCTGCTCGCGATCATCAACGACCTGCTCAACTACAGCCGCACCGAGGCAGGTCAGGTGCAGTATGACATCGAACGTGTCTCACTGCACGATGTCGTCGACCGCGCGATCCCGATGATGCTGCCGCAGTCGACGTCCAAGTCCATTGCCGTCACGCATGGTCCCTGTAACGAGGACGCCTGCGCTTGGGCTGATCAGCAGAAACTCGAGCAGATTGCGTTGAACCTTCTTTCCAACGCGGTAAAGTTCACGCCAGACGGCGGCAAGGTGATCGTCTCGTGTGAGAAGAAGGACGCGGAAGCGACGATCACCGTGAGCGATACCGGGCCAGGCGTGCCCCCCGACAAGTTCGAGGACATCTTCGAGCCGTTCGTACAGCTCGGCCGCTCGCTGACGAGCCGTCACGAGGGAACGGGACTCGGTCTCGCCATCAGCCGAGATCTGGCGCGCGCGATGCGGGGCGATCTCTACGTGCAGAACGGACCCGAGGGCGGCGCCGTCTTCACGCTCGTCTTGCCCTCCGCGTAGCTTTCGCGGAAGCGACGGAGCCGCGCCTAACGTGAAGCGTCTTCCGGCGCCTCATCCAATGGGTGGCGAAGCGGTTCGTCGAGTGGCAGAAGCGCCTCTGTGGCGGCGACGACGTCGGCGATGCTGAAGGGACGGCGCAGAACGCGGCTCCAGTCGCCGTGCGGCACCTCGAGCGTGGCGCGAGCGAGCAGGACCATCGGTGCACCGGGGCTCCGGTGATGGAGCGCCGCGCTGACACGCTCCGTCACCGAATCCTGATCAGCGATTATGAGTCCGACGCGTCCTCGGTCTGGTGTCTCAGTCTTGACCAATAGCGCCTCCACACCGTCGCGCGTCCCAACCGCGTCATAGCCAATTTCACGCAGCGCGGCACGCAGCAGGGCCCGGCGCCAATGGTCTCGCATGACGACGAGAACACGCGGGCTGATCATCGCTCCCTTCTCCTCGTACCTTCAATCATGCCAACCAGCAATAGTCCGTCCACGGAGCGGGACAAGATGCTCCACGGTGAGCTGTATCTGGCGACGGATCCGGAGCTCGTCGCCGCTCGCGTGCGGGCGCGTCGCCTCTGCGCGCAATTCAATGCGATGGACCCCGCCGACGAGCATGGCCAGCGTACATTGCTCGGTGAAATGCTCGGCGACTTCGGCAGCGGGAGTTGGATCGAGGCGCCTTTCCATTGCGATTACGGAACTCAGATCACGCTCGGTACCGGCGTGTTCGTGAACTTCGGTGCCGTGTTTCTGGATCCGACGACAATCACCATCGGCGACCACGCGCAGATTGGCCCGAACGTTCAGCTCCTCACGGCGGACCATCCGCGTGATGCGGCCAAGCGCATCGCTGGGCCCGAGCTCGCTCGCCCAATCACGATTGGGGCGCGAGTATGGTTGGGTGGCGGCGTCATCGTGTGCCCGGGTGTCACAGTCGGCGACGACACGACGATTGGCGCAGGAAGCGTGGTGGTGCGAGACATACCCGCCGGCGTCATAGGCGTGGGCAATCCCTGCAGAGTCGTGAAGCGCTTAAAGGGGTTTGGGGGCTAGGGTCAGGGCAGCGGTCGGAAACTCTGCTGCTGCGACCCTAGCCCCTAGAAGCTGAACCCTATCCCCTCTACTTGGGCCAGCCGCTCTGCGGCAATCCCTTCGTGATTTTCAGCGCGTTGTCGAAGTAGACCTTCCTCAGCACGCTGTCCGGCAGGTCGATGCCGTACAGCTTCCAGAACGCGTGGTAATTTCGATAGTAGTCGAAGTAATCGTCGCGCGTCTCGAAGACGCGCCAGTAATACGGGTATTCCTCCGGCTGAAACGAATCTTTCCCGAAGAGAATCCGGTTCTGGTACTTGACGAAGAAGTCGTGAGCGCCGCGCGGCTGCCGACCGATATCGTAGAGTACGGCGCCCACTTCGGTGTACACGTTAGGCATCTCATCCAGCATCTTGCCGAGCCGACCGAGATCGTTGGCATGCCATCCCATATGCGCGGCGACAAAGGTCGTCTTCGGGTGCTTGCGGAAGAGATTGTCGCGCTCGGCCATCAATTCCTCGAAGCGTGGAAAGCGGTCCGCCGGATACCGACGATTCGGGAACAGCGCGAGCTCGAGCCAGCGCTCGTTGTTGTTGTCGATCGGCTCGAAGAACTGCTCTGGGTCCGCGGTGTGGATGAAGACAGGAATACCGAGTCGAGCACAGGCATCCCATAGGGGGTCGAGCTCGGGATCGTCGAGCTTGAGGCGCGTCCCATCGGCCTTCCTGATCGTTAGGCCGAAGCTCTTCGAGACCTCGCCGACGCCAACGGCGCCAGCCGCGATGCTTGCCTCGAGATCGGCGACCGCCTTCTCGGCCCAGCCGGGGCCGACATTGCGAAAATCGATCCCGGCGAGCACGCGCACGCGGTCTTTCATCGTCGGCGACGCGCGAACCGTCGCGAGCACAGTACGAAGGCGGTCGCCCCGGAGATTGTCGGCCGCGAGCATGATGCGAAGGTTGAGGCTATCCATCGCCGCGCCCAGCCTAGCGAGCCCCTCACTCGACTCCAGCAAGTCTTCGGGATGGCCGTGGAAATCGACGACCGGGTACTTCGCTCGCCTAACGAGGTGAACCGGCGTTACGAGCGTCGATCGCGGTCGATAATCGACGATGCTCGGCGGCGCGATGTCCGGCGCCATGCAGCTCCGTGGGCGCACCTCCGTCTGCCCGGTCGGACAGGCTTCGCCCTGCTGGATCGTGGTGGCTGGCCGGCGGCCAGGCGTCTGACCGTACGCGGGGCCTGCAAGTAGCGCGATGGCGAGAAGGAGGGGGAAGCGCATATGGGGAGCGTAGCGAGCCTATTGGAGTCAAAATCTGCCTGAGCCAGGCACACCGTGCTTCATGAGCTCATCGAGTCGTGTCGAAATTTGCCGGCTCGATGCACCACCCGAAAAGCTCAACAAGGACGATGACGGCCGAAATGATAGCGCCTCACCGCGTCGAGAGCGACGCGCCCCTCCGGAAAGCCCCAGCGGCATCGCAGGGTTCGTCGAGATCGCCCGGGGCTGTCTGCCCGTGGGAAGAACGACGCTCGTCGTCGGAAGACCCGGTGCCGGCAAAACGGTCTTCGCCCTTCAAGCATAGTCTATGGCGGCATCCGAGCTCGCCGAGCCGGGCATCTTTGTCGCATTCGAGGAGAACAGCAGGCAGATCGTTCAGTCGGTTGTTGCGCTACCGCCGCCGGTGACACATTAGAAGTCGTGCAGAAGCGCGCGACTTCCGATTTACAGTTCTCTTATCGTACGGCTCGATCGACGGCATTCACCATCGCGATCATCGCCGTCGTCCTGATCGAGTCGGTTGCCGTGCATTTCGCCGTTGCGGCGAGGCATCCGACAATGGCGTGGTTACTCACGCTGTCGAGCATCGCCGCGGTCGCATGGCTCGTGCGGGATCATGTCGCCCTCGGTGTCGGGGTGGTGCGTCTGACGGCGAACGCGGCGAACCTCACGATAGGCCGACGCTTCCATGTGGTGCTCCCGCTTGATGCCATCGGGCGAGTCATCACTCCGACGTTCCGAGACTTGCCGACTCCCGGCACGACGCAGGGCCGTGACTTTCTCAATCTCACGAAGCCGGCAGCACCTAACGTACTGATCGTCCTCGAAGAGCCGCATCGCGTTCGGGTCACGATGGGCATCACGCGCGAGGTGAAGCGCATCGCGCTCAAGTTGGACGACCCGGCGGCGTTCATTGCCGCTATCGAGACACGGCGCGCGGCGTGTCTCGAGCACGGCCGGACCTAACGATGCAGCTCACCTTCACGCTTGCCGGCCCGGCCGACGCGCCGTCGCTCGTTGCCCTTCGCGCGGAAGCCGCGCGAGATCTGACGCGCCGTTTCGGCGAGGGGCACTGGTCCACGGAGCCAACCGAGCGTGGTGCGGTCGCCGACCTTCGCAACGCGCAGGTGTGGCTGGCGCGTCGCGGAAAACGACCCGTCGCCACATTTCGTCTGGCGACCAAGAAGCCCTGGGCAATCGACACTGCGTATTTCACCCCGTGTCGTCGGCCGATCTATCTCACGAACATGGCTGTGGACCCCGATCTGCAGCGTTGCGGCATCGGCCGTCGTTGCATCGGGCACGCCATCGAGCGCACTCGCCTCTGGCCCGGTGACGCCATTCGTTTGGACGCGTACGACGCCGAGGCGGGTGCCGGCGGGTTCTATGCAAAGTGCGGCTTCCACGGAGTTGGGAAAGTGGTGTATCGACTGACGCCGCTCGCGTACTACGAGTTCATGCTGTAGGGGCCATTGCCTGTTCTTGCGCGGCAGCCGTCTGCCCGGGCATATCGTCACAGAATGAGATCAGCGCGCCAGAGCGAGCGAACGCAAGAGTTGCAGATCGATGCCACGCCAGAGCCGATCGCGCATCGCGCGAGTTTCGGCCAGGGCAGATGCTCCGACTGCCGTGAGCGAGAACACGCGACGGGAGGGCCCGTCACCCGCGGCACGACGAGAGGCCAGGAGGCTCTTCGCCTCCAGGCGGTCCAGCGTCGCGTACACCGCACCGATCGCGAGCTCGCGATCGGTGACGCGCTCGATCTCGCGCCGCACCTGCATGCCATAGGCGTCGTCGCCGCTGCGGAGCACCGCGACGAGAATCTGCTCCTCGAGGACACCGAGGGGGACGAAATCAGAGCTCCGCATTTATGATTCCCTCAACACGATCGCCGGGTCGACGGTGCCGGCGCGCCACGCCGGCAGGAATGCGGCAGCGACGCCGATGAGTAACAGCAGCCCACTTGCCGCCGCGAAGGCTATCGGATCGACCGTGCTCACGTCGAAGAGGAACGACACAAGCAGCCGGGCCACCAGCACCGTGCCGACCGCACCGATCCCGGCGCCGATGAGCACCAGCATCGCGCCCTGGCCGACAATGTGCCTAACGACCAGCGAACCACGCAGACCGAGCGCGACGCGAATTGCCCAGTCGCGCTTGCGCCGCGCCGCGAAGTGCGCGATGACGCCGTAAATACCGACCGCGCCAAGAATCAGGGCCAATGCGGAGAGCAACGTCAACAACGTCATGATCTGACGTGCCGGTCCCACCGCCACGTCGAACACGCGGTCCATTGTCGTGGTCTGCTCGATCGCGTAGCCGGGCGCGAGTCGCTGAATTGTCCGACGCGCGGCATCCAGCAATGCTGGCGCGTCACTCGGACGCGCCGCCCGCAACACGAACGTGGCGTGATTGTACCCGAACCAAGGTGCCTGGACTCCCGCGAGGTAGTACCTCACTGGCTCCGGCTTATCGGTAAGGTTGGCCTCGGCGACATTCCCCACGATGCCGACGATGCGTTGCCGGGCGCCGAACCCGCCCCCCATTATCCGACCGATCGGATTCTCGCCGCCAAAATACTTCTTCACGAGTGCCTCATTGATGACGACGGCAATCTCCGGATCGAGGCTGTCCGCCGGCGGCGGGGCGTGGTCGGTGAGATCGAAGGTGCGGCCCGCGCGCAGCTTGATGCCCAACGTCGCGAAGTAGTCACGCGACACGACGCGAAAGTACGTGAACGTGTTCCCCGCGTTCGGGTTGCCGGGTATGGTGATATCGAAGCTGTCGCCTCCGCCGCGCAATGGAATCTTCATCGCAACGGCCGCCGACTTTACACCCGGCATGTCGGCCAGCGCTGCCCGCAGTTGCTCGATAGCCTGGCCGCG
>Ga0070717_10002532_pt1 | contig 12872 bp, 9 predicted proteins | sample LARL113metaG_FD_71366 | JGI IMG/M metagenome (GOLD analysis project Ga0070717, IMG submission 71366) | Corn, switchgrass and miscanthus rhizosphere microbial communities from Kellogg Biological Station, Michigan, USA - LAR L11-3 metaG | ecosystem: Host-associated > Plants > Roots > Rhizosphere ... | reverse complement strand
CCAGGACCGCGGGCGGAGAATCAATAATGATCCAGTCAAACATCGCCTCCAGCCGGCTTAGCAGGAACTTCATGCGCCCGTTGGATACCAGTTCCGCGGGATTGCCAATGTCGAGGCCTGCCGAAATGAGAAACAGATTCTCCATGGGGCCGCGCTGGATGATTGAAAGCTCATCTGTCGCTGACTGCAGATACTCGGAAAGTCCGGGCCCGGATCCGGCGCCGAGTAGATTGTGCAGCTGTGGATTGCGGAGGTCGGCATCAATCAGCAGCGCCCGCCGCCCATGCTGCCTGACGATGACTTGGGCCAGATTCGCGGCCGTGAAAGACTTCCCTTCCTTTGGCAAAGCGCTGGTCACCAGCAGCTTCGAAAGCGGGTGTTTCTCTCTGGCTTGATAGAGCCGGCTACGCAGGGTCCGGAACTCTTCCATCCCAGAACCATGTTCTTCGCCGCTGAAGAACAGCATGGTCTTGGGATCAGGCGTCCAGTTCGTCTTGCGGCTGCCGGTGAGCAGGGACTCAGGCGTAACCGCCCCGCCAAGAGCAAAGGTACTGAGCGAGGTAGCAGTCGCCATAATACCCGCAGGCTCGGCCGACGGTTCCAACACGGATTGACTCGTTTCGACCCGGGTTGCCGGCTGCGACATTGCTCTTTCCTGTTCTGCTTTCTTCAAGGCTTCATGAATTCGGCTCATAGTTTTCCTTCCTTAGTTGTATCGTGCTCCTGCTCTTTCAACTTCTCGGCGAGGTTAGAGAGCGTTTTCAGAGCATCCATCAAATCGAATTTCTCTTGTGAAGGCGGCGGGGGCGGAGGCAGAGATGTGTGGTTGTCTCCCAGGTCAAAATCTCGGGCGACCGCATCTACGATGCCGGTCGTGACCAGCTTCTGCTGGTCCACGAAAGCGCTGACCAAACAGTGCTCACAGATCAAGTTCACGACGCGTGGAATGCCGGTCGAATAACGATGAATGGCCGCCAGTGCATCCCCATCGAAGATTTGCTGGCCGTTCGATCCGGCAATCCGCAGTCGCTGCTGAATGTACGACCTCGTTTCGTCGAGGGTCAGCGGGTGCGTTTTCGCCCGCAGGGTCAGTCGCTGACGCAACTGGCGCAGGTTGGGCTGCTTGAGTTTCTGTTCGAGTTCGGTCTGGCCCACCAGCACGATCTGAAGAAGCTTTTCGGTAAACGTCTCCAGGTTGGTCATCATGCGGATTTCTTCCAAAACTTCGTCCGCGAGGTTCTGGGCTTCGTCCACGATGAGGACTGCAGTTTCGCCGGCACGATAGCGCTCTAGCAGCCAGTTATACAGACGAAGCAAAACCTGGCTTTTGGACCGCGTGTCGCACGGAATACCGAAATCCGCCATCATGTAATCAAGGAACTGCGGCACGTTCATCCGGGAATTAAAGATGAACGCGGTTGACACTTGCTGGGCACGCAACCATTCGAGAAGCTTGTTAATGAGCGTGGTCTTTCCCGTTCCCACCTCTCCCGTGAGCAGCACGAACCCTTTACGGCTCTGAATGCCATAGGTCAAGCAAGCTAATGCCTCCTCCGTGTGCCTCGTTAGAAAGAGATACCGAGGATCAGGATTGACGTTGAATGGGTTTGCCCGCAGCCCGAAAAATTCCTTGTACATTCGCGATTAGACCTCGACCGTATCTTTCTTTCTCTCTTGCCGAACACCGGAATTGCTGGTGCCATTTCCACTCTTATCGGCTTCAGCCCCGACCCATGGAACTTGCGAGAGCACTGGCAGTTCCAGCGCAGCCAGAACGTCGCCTTCAGTACGCAGCGCGGTATCGCGGAGTTCCAGCCACAAGCTCAGCCCCAGACCGAGAGCCAATCCTGCTCCCAGTCCGCCGCCGGCAAACAAGAGCCGGTTGGGGAAGCTGGGTGAATCCGGCAGATTCGCCGCATTCAGCAGCCGCATCTGCTCGCCCTGCTGTTCCAGTTCCATGGAGGTCTGCATCTCCGAGTCCTTCCTCTTTTTCAGCAGATCGTCGTAGAATTTCTGTGCCGTGTCGTAATCGCGGGTCAGCTGTTTATATTGTTGTTCCACAGCAGGACTCAAGGCCACCCGGCCCTGAAAAACCTTGATCTGTTCCTGCAGTTTCTGCTGGTCGCGCGTCGCCTGGGTGATCACCTGTTGATATTGATGGATCTGGAGTCGCAGCTGCCGAATCTCCGGCGGCTCTGACAGGTCCTCTTTATCGTTTGCTGAGCTGGTGGGATGGGCTGCGGCTGCGTTGATTTCATCCAGCTTCTTTTGCAGCTGGGAAATGTCTCTTTTGGTTTTGACTACGTCGGGATAATCGTCGGTATAGCGTGCCTGCAAACTGATCAGCTGCGATTGCAAGATCGCCAGCTGCTGTTGCAAAGTTTGCGGGTTAGTTGACGTCTGGGAAGATTTCCAGGCCGCAATCTGCTGCGACAACATCGACTCGGTGTATGCCTTGTCCTGCTGGGCGCGATTCAGAGTTTGAGTATTGGCATCAAGCTGGGAATTCATTCCCATCAGGATTTTCAAATTATTGTCTTCATCTCCGGGAAGCTGACCGAGAAAGCGCTTCTTGAAATCCGCCAGCTTGTTATCCAGATCCTCCAAATTGTGTTTGGCGTCTTCGACCTGCCGTCCAAGGAAGTCGGTGGTGCTCTGCGCCAACTGGGCTCTGTCCTTCAGGTTTTCCTGGAGCATGACATTGGTTATCCCGGCGCAAATCGACTGGGCCTCGCGCGGGTTACTGCCCGTGAAGCTGACATTGAAGCCCGGGACCTCTTCCCGCCCCTTCTTTTTAGTGCCCCCTCCCGCAGACGGAACAACCGCCGCCTGCACAGCCTGAACGCTGGTGGCGGCTCGGATTTGCTCAATCAAGTCATCTACGTTGCCGCGCAAACCGAGCTGCTCGATTAGAGGACGCAGCCGTTCCGCACTTAACGCCCGCTGCTGGAGCGCCCCAACCCGCTGGCTCAGGTCCTCAGTGACTACAGGCTTGACATAACCTTCCGGGACTTTTTGTTCCTCCACCAGTACCAGAGATTGCGAGGTGTACCTGGGCGCAAACGCGTAGGAAACGGCAAAGCCGATCAGCGGCGCCAGTAAAGTGGGGATCAGGATGACTTTCAGGCGCCGCTGCAGCATCGCCAGGTAATCGTCCATCGTCAGTTCGCGGTTCGCAATCATGGTCCTTCCAGTTCTGCCAGCATGCGCTGGCGAAAGTCAGTCAAGTCGTATCGGACGAGGGGTCCACTCGATACCGATGAGCCCCACATGCCGCGAATAGCCGCGGCTGCAACTCGGGTTCGACGCGCCGCAAAAACCCGAGGAAAAATTGATGTCGTCATACTGATAGGTGGCGTGGGCCGCGAACTGACGGCTGAGCTGGCGCCGCATCGACCCTCCCGCATACCAGAATTTGTAGGTTCGTGAATTGCCTGCGGTAAGGCTCGGCACGGCCAGCACTCTCTTATTGTGCGAGTAGCCGGCGTCGACGGTCGCGGTCCAGCGTCGAGCCAGAACGTGGGTCACTCCCAATCTGACCGCGTCGGTGTTCGATCCTGCGAAGAATCCGGATCCACCGTTTGTGTAATGCGAATACGAAGCCCTCATGTCCGTGCGCGCGGACTCGTGATAGATCAAAGACGCCCGGCCCACTCCGGAAACGAAGCTGATGTTGCCTCGCAGCGGACTATTCACGTGGATCCACTGCGGCCCGCCACCTGCCACAAAATCTAGCTTCCCCGAAATCCGGTGTCCGTAGAATGCCTGCCAGACATTGGTGTTAAAACTGCCGCTGCCGGCTCGCGGAAAATGAAACTCCCGGAATCCGTAGGTCACTGCCAACTGGTCGCGCCTCGACAGCTTATAGTTGTAGCCGGCCTGTGCGGTGGTCGTCTGGCTATTAATAAAACCTTGAGGATTGTTCAGAAAATTCGTCAAGCCGTAGCCACCAGCCAGGGTAACGGAAGACCGAGGGCTCAACCCCTGAGTCACGTCAACAATAGACATATTAGTGATACGCGGTTGATTACCGATGGATCCGAACTGCCCGTTGCTGAAGAGGCCGCCTCCTGCACCGCCAGCAATTCCGCCACCGGATGTGACGCCACCGCCCAGCCCTCCAAGGCCGCCTACTCCACCGAAGGAGCTCGAGCCGAAGCCTCCCTGCGGCACATAGGTGAATGAATCTCGAAACGCCAGTTGACCGGTGCGCCACAAAATCCGCTGGGTAGCCGCGAGCGAGTGGAGCTGAAAAGTCTGCGAATTCTTGCCGTTATACCAGACCACTCCGCCGGTGTAGTCCACATCCAGCGGATGTATCTTCCAAAGCTTCTGCAGTGTGACAGACCCTAGACCTCGAGTCACTTCCTTCAATGCCGTTTTCGAACCCAGGTTACCGGCCGCATTCGTACTCACCGATTCGCTGGCATGCGCTTTGAAGATGAGGTAGCTGCGCGCGCCGAAGCCGGGCTCAAAAGACGGTTCGTCCAGCCCAGAGAGTGGCGGATTCTCGATGGTTTGCGTTGCCGTGTCTGGTCCAGTCGCAGCCGGAGGAGCGCCACTGGAGCCCGTCTCCTGCGCCCACGCTCCGGTTGAGCCCACCAGCATCAGGCCCATCACGAATACAGTGCAAGCGATTTGGTTGGCCAATTTGTGCATAGTCTTACGGGACAACGATCGTGTCTCCCGGCTTCAGCAGGAAGTTCTGGTCGCTGGCTTCGCCTTTGATCAATTTTTTGTAGTTCACCGGAATTTTCTTCTGCGCGCGGTTCTCGTTCCGCAGAACATAGATCTTTTTGGTATTGGCAAACTGGGTGAAGCCGGCGCTGGCCAGCGCTTGCAGCACGGTCATGTCCGGCAGCAGATTCACTGCGCCGCTGTGCGTCACCTCTCCTGTAACGAAGACGCGTTGACTGTTCATTTGGGTGACAACCACGGTGACGTGGGGATCAGCCACAAACTTTTTGAGCTTCTCGGTAATCGAAGCTGCCAACTGCATGGGCGTGAGGCCGGCCGCCTGAACATCGTTCAACAGGGGCAACGAAATCATTCCGTCGGCCCGTACCGGCAGGGTTTCAGTCAAGTCTGACTCTTTCCACACGGAGATAAACAGGTTATCGTCAGGCCCAATCACATAGGAAGGGCCAGCCTGGGACATCGGCGGCTTCGAATTGTCGGCTGCAGGCGCGCTCGGAGTCTGCGCCCAAGCGGACAAGCCGCCTATTACGAACAAAAGCAAAGCCCAGATTGCAATCGTGCGCTTCATGTTTTCTCCAAGATTGAGACGGAGATTAGGTCGCTCCATATTCTCCTCCGTAACCAATCTGCTTGAGTTTGTACAGCAAGGCCTTGTAGCTGATCTGCAATTCCTGCGCGGCGCGACGCCGGTTCCAGCGCGTCCGAGTCAACACTTTCAAAATCAGTTCCTTCTCTGCTTCCCGCGACGCGGCCCGTGAAGCGGCCTTGAGCGAAACCTTGCCCGCGTTTTGCCCGTTGCCGGAGCGCGTCAGCAAGGAGCGCAGTCCGCCCATGGCAACCGACTCATCCCCAACCGCTACAATCGCCCGCGCAGCAGCTTCCAGCTCGTGAAGATTTCCCGGCCACGCGTAATCAAGGAACAGTTGTTGGGTCTCTGGGCTCAACGGCGGAACCGGGCGGCGGAAAATCTCTGAGTACTTCGTGAGAAAGAATGTCATCAAGTGCGGGACATCTTCTTTCCTCTGCCGGAGCGGCGGAATGCGAAGGCAAACTCCGCTCAACCGGTAGTACAGGTCTTCGCGGATCCTGCCGTCACGAACCTCTGTTTCAAGATCACGGGAACTGCCGCAGATCACATGCACAGCCGGTTGCGCCCATCCATTCACCCCGGGCTTGGAAAGCAGTTCCAGCAGCCGCTGCTGGCATTCTGGATTAAGATCTCCAATTTCGTCCAGGTAAAGGGTTGCGGCAGGGCGGGAGGCCTCGAGGGCAATTGCCGGGGGCAGAAGCCCGGCGCAACTCATCACGCAGAACTGTTGCGCTGATCTCCCTGAGCTCTGATGGATTCGCTTTGCAATCGTTCTCTTTCCCGCGCCGCGCTCGCCGATCAACAGTACCGGCACAGAGCTGTGCGCCAGTTCCGGGATCACTGCCTCGACGCCTCTCATGCTCGGGCTTACCGCCTCGAACAAAGGCTCTTCGGCCGAAGCGGCTGCAACGGGCAACCTTGGATCCTGCTCGTAGAAATTCTTTTCCATGAATAGCCAACTGACAGCCCGGGAGAGCACAATTCGCAGAGTAGTAAATTTCCTTTCAGAGCACGGCTTGGGCCAGATCCTAACTGCTTGCAGCAGGACTCGGCCTGTGGAGGCCATGCAGTATTATTTTCAGTTACTTAGGACCTAATAATTTTTGTAGAAGGAACTCTCTTTAAACCTACACCTAATTCGCACAAAAGAGAAAAACTTTTCCCAACTTGAGTAACATCCTCGGGTTACCACTGTCCTGTTACTCGCGGATCGATCGTAAATGATTGGCATACAAGAGCTTAATAGAATTCGCGATTCCCAGCTCACAGTGGAATTTTCTTGTCCCTGTGTAGGCAGCGCAAAAGCTGTTCAAAACCTGCGGAGCAGGGACTCATGGGGAGTGACAAAGGTGATGGAGGGCGATCCTTGCCACCAGGATCCTAAGTCATTGATAAATTGGCACCAAACGCTGCCAGATCGGCAGCACAATCAGGAGTAAAGTGGAAGCTTCTTATCCCTTTAAGCGAAAAAGACAACCTAGGATAAACCGGAACCTGGTCATGCTCACCAAGGATCAACGGTTTGGACTCAAATCGAGCCTGGTATCGGGGCAAACATTGCCAAGCCTCGGCTCTAAAATTGCAACCAAGTTTGGTTTGGCCTATCCTTTGGGGAGTCTTGCGCCCACCAATATGGCAGATCTGGCACAGGCCGTTTCATTCTCCAAGCAGGCGGCTGCTCCCAAGCCAGCCGGGAGAAGGTTGGTTCTCTGGCAAACCGGAATAGTGCTCGGCTTAGGCGGTTGGCTTTATGCGTCGATCCTTATGCGATTGGCGCAACAGTGGTGGTCTGATCCTAATTTCTCTCATGGCTTTTTTGTCCCTGCCTTTTCGTTGTTTGTGGTGTGGCAGGACCGTTTACGGCTAGCCACGATCCGCCGGACCCCATCGACTTGGGGACTCCCAATCATCTTGTTCTCCATGTCTGTGCTGATTCTGGGGGTCTTCGGCGCCGAGCTCTTTCTCTCCCGCGTGTCACTGATAATGCTTATTGCCGGGATGATCGTCTTCTTTTGGGGGTGGGGAATGTTGCGCGGGGTGCTTTTCCCTCTGCTTTTCATGATTTTGATGGTCCCTATTCCGGCTATTGTTTTCAGCCAGATTACCTTTCCATTGCAAATTCTCGCTTCGAAGCTGTCCGCCACCATCCTTCCGGTTTGCGGTGTGCCGGTGTTCCGCGAAGGAAACGTGATTAATCTGCCAGCTATGCCTTTGGAAGTGGCCCAGGCGTGCAGCGGCATTCGCTCTTTGCTGTCGCTGACTACTCTGGCGATCATGTACGGTTATTTAATGGAGAAGCGGCCGGTGATTCGCGTGGCACTGGCCCTGGCTTCTATACCTATCGCGGTTGCGGCCAATGGATTGCGGATTGTGGGCACCGGTCTTCTGGTCCAGTACTGGGACCCCGACAAAGCCGAAGGCTTTTTTCATCTGTTCTCGGGATGGCTCATCTTCGTGGTTTCGCTACTGATGCTCTTTGCCCTGCACCAGAGCTTAAGGTTTTTCTCCCGCCCCAAAGAGGCTACAGCATGAGGTCGCAATGGCGCTTTCTAATGGCGGCGTTATTGCTGGGGGGCACCGCCCTACTCTTGCATGCACGCAACAGCGGCGAGGTCATTGTCGCGCGGCCCGCCCTGAGTTCTTTTCCCAAAACCCTTCAGGAGTGGACTTCGACAGATTTTTCGATTCCCCAGGACGTTCTGGACGTCCTCGGGCCAGGTGATTTTCTGCTCCGCGATTACCGGAACCACTCCAGTAATTCAGTTGTGGATCTTTTTATTGCTTACTTTCCAAGCCAGCGCTCCGGGGATACGATCCATTCCCCAAAGAACTGTCTGCCCGGGGCCGGATGGGCACCGGTACAGTCCGACAGAATCACAATGGTGCTGCCAGGACGAGATCCGTTTCCGGCGAACCGGTACTTGATCGCCAAAGGAGAGGACCGGCAGTTAGTACTGTACTGGTACTGGGCACACAATCGGGCGGTGGCTAGTGAGTATTCAGCCAAGCTTTACCTGGTGGCGGATTCAATCCGCATGCACCGCAGCGATGGTTCTCTGATTCGGGTCACTACCAGACTTGCTCCGGGGGAAAACATCGACTCGGCGCAGCAGCGTCTGCTCTCTCTCTCCGCTAATCTGGTTCCATTAATAAACACTTATGTGCCCCGCTGACGTTTGTCGAGTCCGAGAACACCCGCATAGCGCGTGTGACGCTAGTAACTTTCGAGTAATCTTTCAATGCAGTATTTTTGTCAGATCACTGAAATCTCACTGAAATGGATGCGAGCAGGCGCAGTGCGCGCCACGTGGAGAGTGTAATGAGGCGTTCTTCTTTTTTCCGTCTAGTCTTAGTGCTTGGGTCTTTGGCCGTTTTTCTGACTGCGTGTTCGCGCGATCCTAACGTTCGCAAGCAGAAGTACTTCGAGAGCGGACAGCGATACTTCGCAAAAAGCAAGTACCGGGAGGCGGTCATCCAGTTCCGCAACGCCACCGAAGTGGACAGCACTTTCGCCGCGGCCCATTACCAGCTCGCACAGAGCTACGTAAAGCTGCAGGATTGGCAACATGCCTACACCGAGCTAAACCGCACGATAGAGCTGCAACCCAACAACTACAAGGCGCATGTGGATATGGCGAATCTTCTGATAGCTGGCGGCCAACTGAAGGCAGCTCAGGAGCATACCGACTTGCTCCTAGAGAAGCAGCCCAGCGATCCGGACACCCATCTCGTGGTCGCCAATCTTTTGGCGGCCGAACAGAGGTATGACCAGGCTATTGCAGAAACTCAGAAGGCGATCGCACTGTCCCCTGATCGCGGCGATTTTTATTTGAACCTGGCGCTGCTTCAAACCAAGAGCAACCAGCCCGAAGCCGCCGAGACAAACTACAAAAAGGCGATTGACTTTAAAGCCACTGCCGCCAATCCCCACCTGGCGCTGGCCGCCTTCTATCAATCGCGCGGACGTTATCCCGAAGCCGAACAACAAGTCCAAATCGTGATCGCGGCCGATCCCAAGGACACGGATTCCCGCTCTTCGCTGGCCAAGCTCTATATGGCCGAAGGGAAAAAAGCTGAGGCAGAGACGTTTCTGAAGCAAGTGAAGCAGGACCTGCCCGACAGTCCAGCCGCTTACCGCATGCTCGGCGACTTTTATTTCGCAATCGGCGATCTCGACAAGGCGACCTCCGAGTACGAATCCCTTCACAACGACCATCCCAATGACTTACAGGTTGAAAAGAATTATGTTCAACTGCTGATTCTCAAGAACCGGCTGGATGAAGCTAACAAGATCAATGAGCGGATTCTGAAGTCGAGGGCCAAAGACGACGAAGCGCTGATCTACCGTGGCGAAATACAGCTACGGCAAGGCAAACCCAAGGAGGCTTCGGACACCTTGCAGTCCGTAGTCGCCAGCAACCCGGGCAGTGCAATAGCGCACTATCAGCTTGGCCTTGCTCTCAACCAGCTTTCAGATCTTGATCGCGCCGACGCCGAATGGGGGCAAGCCGCGCGACTGCAACCCAACATGCTTGACGCCCATCAAGCAATCGCCAGGTTCGCACTGCAGAAGGGTGATATGGCGGGTCTTGAGCAGGCCGCCACCAAGATCATCAGCCTGCAGCCCGCTTCTCCCGAAGGGTATGCCCTGCGCTCGTTCTCGTTGATGGCGCGACAACAGTTCGCAGCCGCCGAGCAAGACGCCCGCAAGGCAATAGAAGTGGCACCCCAGTCGCCGCTGGGTTATGTGCAAATGGGAAACCTGAGCGGACTGGAGCGGAAATATTCAGAAGCCGAAAGCTGGTACAAGCAGACGCTCAGCCGCGATCCCAATTCCTACGATGCCTTGCGAGGAATTATCAACATCGATCTAGTACAAAAGCAAACCGACAAGGCAATTGCTGCCGCCAACGCTCAAATCGCCATTTCGCCGAACAACAGCGCTTTCTATAATCTGCTCGGAGGAGTGCTGCTGGGCAAGAATGATTACAGCGGCGCTCAAGCGGCGCTCAAGAAGGCGGTTGAACTCAACAAAAACAATACCAGTGCGTATCTGCAACTTGGCCAATCCCAAGTCAACAGCGGCGCAGTCGACGAGGCTTTGGCAACTTATAACCGGGCCTTAATCGATAATCCCAAGGAAGCCGCGTTTGACATCCTGATCGGCGGGCTTTACAGAGACAAGCACGAGCTCGAGAAGGCGAAGTCTGCATATCAGGCTGCGCTGCAGCTCAAGCCGGACGATCCCTCCGCCTGCAACAACCTCGCCTACGTTCTGCTCGAAACCGGCGGTAACCCGGACATGGCCTTGCACTATGCGCAAACCGCGCGGCGCGCATTGCCTCAGTCTTCAAATGTTGCCGACACTCTGGGTTGGGCCTTTTACCAGAAGGGCGTCTACCAGTCGGCGATTGATCTGTTTCAGGAGGCAATCAAACTTTCGGCGAAGAACAAAGAGCCGGACAGCGCCACCTATCACTATCACCTCGGATTGGCTTACGCCAAGGCGGCACAGCCGGCGTTGGCCAAGCAACACCTGGAACGCGTGCTCAAAATTGATCCGAAGTACAGCGATGCGGACGACGTTAGAAAGCAGCTCGCGCAATTGAGGTCGTAGGCGAGCTCCGGAAAAAATTTGCGCCGAGCCAGATTTTGGGCGGAGCACGCCTTGCTGGTCTACGTATGCTGAGGCGGTTTCCACAAGCGTTGCAAACGCTGCCCGGAACCAACGTCTTCTCTCCTATACCCGTGCTGTGAATACATTTGTTATCAGCCCAGACCACACCTTGTAAACAAAGCGCAAGCGTTTGCAGAGCCCACTGTTCAAACCGGCGTAAGTCTTGCTGCATCAGCGCCAAACCAGAGACTAGATTGGAATTCCGAATGCAATCATAAACGCTCAAGTGTTGTCTTGGGGAACACGCAACGAAGCTTTCGTTATTTGTTCTTGGAACCAAGAATGGTAAAATCCTGCCTCAATGCGGAGGGGTAGATCAATGAAGGGTTTCTTTTTGCGGAGCGTGGGCGCTCTGGCGCTTGTTTTTTCTCTAGTCGCAATGTTGAGTTGCGCCCATGACCAACAGTTAGTGGGCATCACGATCAGACCCGAGGTTGAGAATTTCGGCTCTGCAGACCCGACGCTGAACGTCCAACTCAGAGCGATTGGTAACTACATCCATCCGCCAGTGAGCAAGGACATTACAGATCAAGTTACCTGGGCCTCGGATACTCCAAACATGGTGATAGTCACCTCTACGGGCCTGCTGTCTCCCGCCGGTTTCGCTTGCGGAAACGCTCTGGTTTCAGCAACTATAACAACCAATCATAGCGTCGGGAATCGGTCCTCGTCAGGGGCAATCATAAGCAGTTCTATGACCGCAAACGTCGCCTGCCTGAGCACCACAGGGCCGATACTGACGGTGACCTTCGCGGGCCTGGGGGGCGGAAGCGTAACCAGTTCGCCGATGGGCCTTATTTGCGCGAGTCCAACGCCATGCAGTGCGAGCTTTGTGAGTGGTACCCCGGTCACATTGACGGCCACGCCCACGGGCACCTCCACCTTCGGCGGGTGGACGGCAGGCAGCTGCAACACTTCATCCGGAACGAGCTGTACGGTGGTTCTGACTAGCAACCGCATCGCTACGGTGACCTTTAACTAATGCTATCTTCTGCGGGCTAGGGGATCTGCTGTAACAGATTTACGGAAAAGGTGGACCTTGTTTTGAAGAGGCGCGGCCTCCAGCCGCGCCGATACCCAAACCAAAAGGTTACGGCACGGCAGAAGGCCGTGCCCTTTCAAATCCAGTGGGATTTCTCGGCTGCTTTAAGGGATCTCTAACAAAACTCTACTACGACGAAACCCCTCTCCTAAAAAGCAGCTCCGTATTCTGATTCGGGAACTGCGTGAGCAAACTCATGCGTGTTTCAGCTGGCTCCAAGTCTATAATCGCTCGCTGTGTTCTTCAAAAAAACAAAGACGGCAACGACGATGATCAGGTTCTTCAGTGCTCACAAGCGCGTGAGCGTGATCATTTTCTCGTGGGTTGCTCTGTGCGCTTTCGTGCTCATCCCCAATTGGCGCGAAGGGCCCTTCGCTTTTCTGTTCATCTCCGCCCTCTTCTTGACGCTGATTGCCAGCCAGGTTTTCTGGATTCCGCGCGTCGTCGGCGTTGCAGAACGATTCATCCACGGGAGGCGGTGGCGCGTATGGGTAAGGGTCATCCTGGGCGTTCTCTATCTGTATCTGTTCTTCTTTGCTTACGGCTTCAGCCCCTGGAACAACCCGCAGGGCGATTCGACACATTTGACGCTGCGCAGCGCGCTGTTTGTTGGGGCTTGGTCGGTGTGGTTCGTCGGGTCGTGGGTGGGCTTTGGCCTGGTGATGGTTTTCTGGACGGCAGACCGCACGACGCGTGCCGTAGCGTGGGTTTACCGCAAAGCACGCAAGGCGTCGGCAGGCAACGCCGCCGTTCCCCTGCCTGGTGTCACAGCTCTTGACCCGACCTCGCCCGCCCGCCGCCGATTGCTCGAGCAGGCTGCTGTCGGGGTGAGCGCTGTGCCGTTTGTGGCCGCGGCCTACGGGCTC
>Ga0070717_10002531_pt1 | contig 12874 bp, 11 predicted proteins | sample LARL113metaG_FD_71366 | JGI IMG/M metagenome (GOLD analysis project Ga0070717, IMG submission 71366) | Corn, switchgrass and miscanthus rhizosphere microbial communities from Kellogg Biological Station, Michigan, USA - LAR L11-3 metaG | ecosystem: Host-associated > Plants > Roots > Rhizosphere ... | reverse complement strand
CTGACGTACTCGTCCTCACGGTAGACAACCCGCGGCACGAGCTCCTTGTACTTGGCCGGCGCACGCGACGTCCACAAGTCGCCTGGCTCGGTGAGGTGCGTGTCGACGTCGATCACCGTGATGCCTTCGATCGGCTTGAGCAGCGGGTCGTCGCGGCCGATCGGCAACTGCGTCGGGTCCGTTGTCATTCGTGCTCCTTCTATCTAATGCCGCGTTCATCCCATGCGGCGTCACATGCCGGTGAGCATCGGCCACAGCCCCGCGGGACCGAGGCGCAGTGCCCGCGCACCGATGACGCCATTCCAGTAAGCATCCGATCCGTCTTCGTCGCGCCATGCCCACAGCCTGGTGGTGAGCACGCGAAGGTGGTGTTCTCGCGTGAAACCGATCGCGCCGTGGACCTGGTGGGCGATCGAGGCGACAGCGCCGGCGGCCTCGCTGGCCCGCGCTTTGGCGCTGGCGATGGCCGTGACCGACGCCTCGGCCGTGACACCCGCGCCCGTCGCGGAACCCGCCGCCGCCTCCGCCGCCGCGCATGCGGCCGCGACCTCACCCGCGGCGATCGCGAGCTCCTGCTGGACGGCCTGGAAGCTGGCTATCGGGCGGCCGAATTGAACGCGCTCGCCGGCGTACCCTATCGCCGCGCCAAGCGTCGCCTGGAGCGCTCCGGCCAGCAGCTGCGTGCGCGCCAGCGCGGCCCGCAGCCGCAGCTCATGGCCGAGGACCGTGCCGTCGGCCTCGGCGACGGCATCGCCGCCGACGACGCCGTCGATCACCACGGCGTCACGAGGTTCGCCGGCGAGGTTGCTGCCGGGTGTGATGCGGTAGCTGTCGACCAGCACGACGCGACGCGGCGTGAGCACGGCGATGCCACCCGCGCAGTCGGCCCACGGCACGCCGGTCAGCTCCGCGCGGATCCGCCATCCGTCGCCGCTGCGGGAGATGTCCGCGTCGTGTTCGACCGCCGCCAGCGGCCCCGCGGGCGGCGGGATACCCGCCGCGGCGAGCAGCCAGCCAGCCAGGTCCGTCTCGGCGAGCGGCACCCGGGCAGCCCGCGAGCCGGCTTCGAACAGGACCGCGGCGGCGAGATCGAGGTCGGCGCCGCTGCCGCCGGCGTCGCTGGGAACGGTCAGGAGGGTGAAGCCCGCCGCTTCCAGCCGGGCCCATGATGTGGCGTCGAACCCGTCGCCGTTCATGTCGGCCGCCGCGAAGATGGAGGCGGCCACCTCGCGCACCGACGCGCGGACATCGGCGGTCATCGCAGCCCCAGCCCGCGCGCCACGATGCCGCGCAACACCTCGTTCGTGCCACCGCGCAGGGTGAAGGCCGGAGAATGCAGCACGGCATCCGCTAGCAGCCGCGAGAAGTCCCCGTCCGTGCCGGGTTTCGCGCACAACTGCCGGGCGGCCTCGGCGATCGTCGATTCGAAACGCGTACCGACGTCCTTCACCAGGGCTGCGGCCAGCGCCGGCGCCTCGCCTGCCTCGAGTGCCGCGGCGACCGAGACGGACATCTGGCGCAACGTCCACAGCCGGGTAACCAAGGCACCCACGCCCGCGGCCGCTGTCGGGTCGGTGTCTCCGGTCGCGAGTTCGCCGACGAGCGCCACCAGCAGCGGAAACGTTGACAGGAACCGCTCGGGTCCGCTGCGCTCGTAGGCAAGCTCGCTCGTGACCTGCCGCCAGCCGCCGCCTGGTTCGCCGAGCAGCCGTCCGGCGGGCACGAATACGCCCTCGAGAACGACCTCGTTGAAGTCGTGCGAACCGGTCAGGATCGGGATGGGGCGCACCTGCACTCCGGGCGCCGTCGGGTCGACGATGAACTGAGACAGGCCCGCGTGCCGGTTCTGCGCGTCGGCGGGCGCGGAGCGGGCGAGCACGAAGATCGCGTCGGCGCGGTGCGCGCCCGAGGTCCAGATTTTCGTCCCGGTCAGCCGCCATCCGCCAGCGACGGGGACCGCGCGAGTGCGAACCGACGCGAGGTCCGATCCGGTGTCAGGTTCGCTGAGCGCAACCGCGGCGAAGAAGTCGCCGGCGGCGATCCTGGGGAGGAACTCGGCGCGCTGGGCCGCAGTGCCGTGTCGCAGCAGGGCGGGGGCGATCTGCCGGTCGGCCATCCAGTGGGCGGCCACCGGCGCGCCTGCCGCGAGCAACTCCTCGATGACGACGTAGCGGGCGAGAGCGCCGGCGCCGTGCCCCCCGTACTCCTGCGGGATCGCCATGCCGACCCAGCCTCGCGCCGCCAGTTCCTTACTGAACTGCGGATTCCAGCCAGAAAGCCACCCGTCCACCTGCGGCTGCCACACGCCGCGGCCGACCTGGTCGCCGACGAAGGCTCGCACCGCACCGCGCAGCGACGTCAGCTCGTCCGGCAACGGCACGGCGGGCGGCATGAGGTCCGGCAGGGGAGCCATCATGGCACCGGCTCGAACGGACGCGGTGCCCACCAGGGATACCAGTCGGGCAGGTCGGCCGGCACCCGGCCGGGGAATTTGGCTTGACGCTTCTCGAGGAACGCCTGGACGCCCTCGACGGCATCCGGCGCCGAGCCGAGCGTACCGAGGAGCCTGGACTCGACTTCGTGGGCAGCCATGGGGTGGTCGGCACCCAGCATGCGCCACTGCAGTTGCCGCGATAGCGCGACCGACACCGCCGAGGTGTTCGCCGCGATCTCCGCCGCGAGCTCGTATGCGGCGGCCATGAGCTGGTCCGGCTCGTGCACGGACCGCACCAGGCCGGCGACGAGCGCCTCGTCCGCACCGAACAGCCGCCCGGTGGCGACCCATTCCATCGCGCGGTTGATGCCGACGAGCCGGGGCAGGAACCAGCTCGACGCCCCGTCGGGGGTGATGCCCCTGCGGGCGAACGGGAAGCCGATCCTGGCGGTGCGGGAGGCGAGCCGGATGTCCATCGGCAGGAGCATCGTGGCGCCGGCGCCGACCGCCGCCCCGTTGATCGCGCCGATCACCGGCTTGGTGCTTTCGAAGATGCGCAGCGCCAGCACCCCGGCGCCGTCGACGTGCCTCGCGGGGTCCGGGTAGCGGAAGGTCGCGCCGGCGCCCTTGGCGGCGAGGTCGGTGCCCGCGCAGAAGGCGCGCCCGTCACCGGTGACCACGACTGCCCGGACGTCGGGGTCGGCGTCAGCGTCGTCCAGGCAGCCGATCAGCTCCGCCCGCATCGCCTCCGTCATCGCGTTGAGCCGTTCCGGGCGGGTCAGGGTAACGGTCATGATCTGGTCGCTGACCAGGCAGCGGATCTGATCGCATGTCATTGCGGTCGCGGCTCCCTGGGCAGGCCGAGCACACGCTCGCCGATGACGTTGCGGACGATCTCCGACGTGCCGCCGCCGATGGAGTGCGACAGCGAGCGAAGCAGGAACTGCTGAGGGTTGACGTACTGGTTGACGTACTCGGTGCGGCTTGCGTCGTACCCGCTCGGGTAGAGCATCCCCTCCGAGCCGATGAGCTCCATCATCACGGCGGCGGTGCCCTGGTTGACCCTCGTGCTGAGCAGCTTCATCGCCGGCGCCAGCCCCGCAGCGGCGGGCGTGCCCGCGACGGACGCCGCGTGCTCTTGCAAGAGCCGCAGCGCCTCCGCGTCGAGCCAGCACTGGACGAGCGCGTCGGCCTTGATCGCCCGGTCGGAAAGCCGTCCCGTCGCGTCCAGCTCACGCCACAGGTCGAGGGCGTGGTCGATCGCCCGGCCGCCGGAGGCGACGATTCCGGTGCCGATGGCGCGCCGCTCGGTGTCGAGGGTGGTCATCGCGACCTGCCAGCCGCCGCCCACCGGGCCGAGCCGGTGTTCGTCGGGCACGATCACGTCGTCGAGAAAGACCTCGTTGTACTCGCTGTCGCCGGTGATCTGCCGCAACGGGCGCACGGTGATGCCCGGGCTCGTCATGTCGAGGAGGAAGAACGTCATGCCCTCGCGCGGGTTGGCCGTGCGCGCGGAGCGGGCCAGCAGGAGACCCCACCGGGCCTGATGCGCCATCGTCGTCCAGGTCTTCTGGCCGTTGGCCCGCCAGCCGTCGTCCTCCCGCTCCGCCCTGGTGGCGATCGCGGCGAGATCCGATCCGGCGCCAGGCTCGGAGAACAGCTGGCAGCAGGGCTGCGCGCCCGAGAAGACGGGGCGTAGCCACGCCTGCTTCTGCTGGGGTGTGCCGTACCGTTCGATCACCGGCCCGGCCATCGCGTAGGAAACCGGCGAGTGATCGAAGGGCAGCGGCGCATGCGCCTGCGCCAGCCTTGTGTGCACGAGCCGCTGCAGCGAGGAGTCCAGGCCGAGTCCGCCCAGTCCGACCGGGAAGTCGATCCACGCGAGGCCAAGGTCGAACTGCGCGCCCCGGAACTCGACGGCGGAGACCGATGCCGGGTCGTGGGTAGCGAGCAGCCGGTCAACCAGCCGGTTGACCTCGGCGATGTCGGGGGTCTCGGGGCTCACGGCGCCGCCTGCGCGCTCATGATTTCCTCCAGAATCCGGAAGCGCTGCACTTTGCCGGTGGCCGTCCGTGGCAGCTCGCCCATGAAGTGCAGGACTTCGGGTAGCTTCTGCTTGGCGATCCGCTGCTCCTCGCTGAGGTAGCGCAGGAGGCTGGCGGAGTCGAGACTCCCACTCGCGACCACTGCCGCGCCCAGCCGTTCACCGAGGCGCTCGTCCGGGACGGCGAGCACCGCGACGTCATTGACCTCCGGGTGCGATCGGATCAGCTCCTCGACCTCCAGGATGCTGATGTTCATCCCGCCCCGGATGACCATCTCTTTCACACGGCCGGTGATTCGAAGGTAGCCATCCGCGTCGAGATAGCCGCAGTCTCCGGTGTGCCGCCACCCGTCGGCCAGCACCACCCGGGCTGTCGCTTCTGGATTGCCCCAGTAACCCAGCATGCCGCCCGGACCGCGGTACAGGATTTCTCCCTCCGTTCCGTGCGCGACATCCCGCCCCGCGGCGTCAACGACGCGTAGCTCGACGCCGCGCAGCGGGCTGCCGTCCGACGAGCTGACCCGGCCCGGCGCATCCGCTGGACGCGCCAGCGAGCCGTTCACGATCTCGCTCTGGCCGTACATGGTGAGCATTCGCGGGCCGCCCAGTCGTTCGCTGAACCGGCGTACCAGCGACTCCGGCACCGGAGCCCCGCCGCACAGGAAGTAGCGCAGCGAGGTGGTGTCGTGCGTGGCCGGATCGAAGGCGTCAAGCAATCCCTGCGCGAACACCGTGGCCGCCATGAGATGCGTGCAGCGATGGCGGCGGATCAGTTCCAGCGCCTCGACTGGGTCCCAGACCGGCATGAGGCACGAACGACCGCGGTACATCAGCGGCTTCAGCACCCCGATCAGCCCTGTCGTATGGGTGACCGGAGACGGCACCAGCTCGGCGTCACCCGGGCCGAAGTCGCACTGCTCGGCTATGCCGCGGACGCTGAACGCGAACGTGTTCCACGTATGCGTGCATCCCTTGGCACCTGCCTCCGTGCCCGACGTAAAGACCATCAGCGCGGGCGCGTCGGGCGACGGCGGCGGCGGCAGCGGGGCTGACTGTGCCGTGGCACCCAGCGGAAAGTCGACGTGCAGCTCTGCGCACGCCAGCGGGCTGGCGGGACGTGCGTACAGAACCTCGCGCAGCGCCGGAAGGTCGGGGCGTATCCGGTAGACCATGTCGCGATGGCTGAAGCCCCGGCACACCGGCGTGGTCACCAGGACGCTAGCGCCGGAGACGTGCAGCACATGCCGGACCTCATGATCCCGGTAGATCGGCATTATCGGGACCATGATCGCGCCGAGCCGCTGAGCGGCGAGGAAGACGAGAGCCACCTCGTGCCAGTTCGGCAGCTGCACCGCCACCCGGTCACCCGCGGCGACGCCGAGAACGCGCAAGCGCTTGGCGAGCTGAACCGATCGGTCGCGCAGTTCGCCGACCCGAAGCGACACGTCGCCCTCATGCAGGCAGATCGCATCGGGTTCGGCGGCGGCCCACTCGTCGAGCTGGTCAACGAGCAGGCCGGTCCGCCACGCGCCGTCCCGGTAAAACGCCTCAGCCCGCGTCCCGTACACCGCGTCCACGCTGAGAGCGAAGCCCTCGGGCATCGCGATCGTCTCCCTACGTGCTGCCTACCTAAGGCCGAGGAATTCCAGGGCATTGGTCCTCAGCAGCCGCTCCCGCGACGCGTCCTTGATCGGCAGTTCGTCGATCTCGCGGAGACAGCGCGCAGAATCGAGGCCGTTGGTCCCGAACATGATTTTGTTACGGCCGCGTGAGCTGTTCAGGAACTGAATCAGCTCGGCGTCGAGCGTCTTGGGGAAGTACGCCGAGATGTCGCCGTAGACGTTCGGGTGGCGCCAGCACATCGAAATCAGCTCGGCGGTCCACGGCCAGCCTGTGTGCGAGAGGTTGATCTTCAGGGTCGGGAATTCCATCGCGACGTCATCGACGTAATAAGGCCGCCCGACCTCGCTGGGCAGCACCTCGGCGGAATGGCCGACCTGGAGGCCCACTGGAATGCCGAGTTCGACGCACTTAGCGTAGAGCGGATAGCACCGCCGGTCGTTGGGCCGCAGCCCGAAGGTGATCGGGTGGAACCAGACGTAGGTGAACCCCTGCTCGCGCACCGCGAGCTCGATGCGCCGCAGGCTGTCGTCGATGCGGAACGGGTTATAGCCGGCCGCGCCGATGAAGCGGTCCGGCGCAACGGCCAGCGCCTCGGCGACGACATCCTCGGGGAAATCGATGATCATGCAGTGGTGGTGGTAGTAGGACCACATCTTCATGCACGCGAGCACGGACATCTCGATGCCCGCGTCGTCGAGCTTCTTGACGGCCTCCTCGACCTTCAGGGTCGGGTCGATCTCGATGTCGCCACTGATCGGTACCGTGCGTCCCCACAGCGTCTGAATGGTGTTGTCAACGACCATGCTGCGGAACGTCGTCTCCAGCATGATCTGGAGTTCGCGGTACTTGTATTCCGGCCCGGACAGGCCCGGCGCGATCAAGGGCGCGTAGTTCATCATGTCGATTGCCATTGGTTATTTTGCCTCTCCTAGGCCGTAAAGACGCTGCGCGTTCTTGAACAAGACTTTCTGGGCAAGTTCTGGGTCTATGCCGCGGAACACATCCTGGACCACGCTCCTCGGCCCCGGTGATGACGACGCCGGCCCGGGGGAGAGGCTGGTGGGATGCGGGAAGTCCGTTTCGAACATCAGGTTGTCGGGATAGATGTCCATCAGCTTCCGCACTGCCTCGTGCTCGAACCAGAACGTCCCGTAGTACTGGCGGCGGAAGTAGAAGCTCGGCATCTCCCGCTCGGGGAACGCCTTGGCGGCGCCTGAGTTCAGCCACTGCCAGTCCATGCACTCGATGAACGACGGCATCCAGCCGAATCCGCTCTCGACGGAGACGAAATTGAGGCGCGGGTACTTGTGGCACAGCCCGGACATGATGACGTCCGCCACCGTCTCGCCGCACGCCAGCATCGACACTGAGCTGTTCTTCGCATAGTCGGCGCGGCTGACGGTCTTGGCCATGATCTCGCGGAAGTCCTCTTCCGTGAAGTCGGCGAACCCGATGTGGAAGTTCACCGACCAGCCGTAGTCCTGGGCCAGGCTGAAGACCGGGTCCCAGTGCTCGTCGATTAGCCGGGGCATGCCGAGCTTGTGCGGCTTGGCGATGAAGAGCATCCCGTGGAACCCGAGCTCCTTGCAGCGCTTCATCTCGGCGACGCTGGCCGCGACGTCCCAGAAGGGCAGCGCCGCGAGCAGAATGAAGCGCTCGGGCGCGACCGAGGCGAAGTCGACGAGGAAGTCGTTGTACGCCTGCACGCACTCGATCATGAGCTGCGGGTCCTTCATGCCCATGAAGGCGTGGTTCGAGAAGGCCAGCAAGTTGGGGTAGAGGGCCTGCGCGGTGATGCCGAACTCGTCCATCCGCTGCAGCCGCGCCGGGGCTTCGAAGGCGGCGGGGTCGGCGTCCGCGATCGTCGGCGGGTGACCCGGCGGGTACTCGTGCCAGCCGGCGGTTGCCCAGTTGGCGACCGTGGTCAGTCGGCGGCCGCCGATCAGCCACCGGTCGCGGCCCACCCTGTGGTCGTGCACGACTCGCGGACGGAGGTCACCCCACTTCTTCTCCGATAGCCGCGAAGTCCACAGGTCAGGCGGCTCTGCGACGTGACTATCGGTGTCGATGACGGGGGTGGTTTCGAGAGTCCAGTCCGCGACTGGTGTCATCGAGGTGGTCATGGCACGAGGATCATCTATCACTATAGATTTGTCAACCACTCTGTGACTGGCACTACGAAATCGCCGTGACTGCTTGTCATACTGGGATATCTTGTCCATACTCGGATCATCTGTAGGCATAGTTTGGCGGTCTGGACGTGCTCAGACCGGCGGAGGCGAGCTGGGAAGCTGGTGGCTGTGGATTTCGATTTCTCACCCGAGCAGGATGACCTGCGGGCTGTCGTGCGCCGGTTCGCCGAGCAGGTAGTGGCCCCGCGCAGCCGGGAGATCGATCGCACCAGCTCGATCCCGGACGACATCGCGAAAGGCCTGGGCGAACTCGGGCTGCTCGGCATGAACCTCGGTGAGGAGTCCGGCGGTCCCGGAGCGAGCTCAGTAGACATGGGCGTCGTCGTCGAGGAGCTCGCGAGGGCCGACTTCGTCGTGGCGCACCTTCCCATCCATCACGGGCTAGGCGTGCACGTGGTGGCGCAAGCCAGCGAAGCCGTGCGCGAGAGGTGGCTGCCGAGCATTCAGGACGGCAGCGAAAGGTTCGCGTTCGCGCTCACCGAGCCAGAGGCCGGTTCCGACGCGGGCGCGATCACGTGCCGCGCCACGCCGACGCCGTCCGGGTACCGGCTCAACGGCGAGAAGACCTCGATCAGCTTCCTCGGCCCCGCTCGCGCCGCGGTCGTGGTCGCCAAGACGCCGAATCCCCGCAGCCGCGGGATAACCGCCTTCTACGTGCCGCTCGACCTGCCGGGCGTGACGACCGGGTTGTTCGAGGACCTCGGCTGCCGCGGCCTCACCCGCGGATGGCTGAATCTCGCGGACGTGGAGCTGCCGGCGGAAAACCGGATTGGCGCGGAGGGCGACGGCTTCCGCCTCGTCATGGGGATCTTCGATCTCACGAGGACGCTGATCGCGCTCGCCGCGGTCGGGGCCGCCGAGGCCTCGCTTGACGCCGCGATCGCTTACTCCCGCACCAGGAAGACCTTCGGCGTGCCGATCGGCGCTCATCAGGGCGTCTCCTTCGAGCTGGCCGAGCACGCGACGCGGCTGCAGGCGGCCCGATGGACGTGCTACCGCGCCTTGTGGTTGCGCGACGCCGGCCGGCCGCACACCGCCGATGCCGCGATGGCCAAGTGGTGGGGCGTGACGACCGCGCGCGATGCCATCCACGCCGCGATGCTTGTCCACGGGCACGCGGCGTACACGCGTGAACTTCAGCTCGAACAGCGGTTGCGTGACGTCATGGGCATGGAGTGGGGCGACGGGACAGCCAACGCCGCCAAGCTCGTCATCGCGCGGGAGCTGATCGGGCGGGACGTGGTCGACGCCAGGCCGGGTGCGTGACGGACCGGTCATGAACGTCTATAGCGACGAGCGGCTGGCGCTGCGCGAGGCGGTGAGCGACTTCCTGGCCAAACACTGCGCGGAGCAACAGGTGCGCCACGACATGGAGCAGCCGGCCGGCTTCGACCGCGCGACCTGGTCGGTGTTCGCCGACCAACTCGGGCTCTGCGGGCTGGGAGTGCCCGAGCGCCTCGGCGGCGGCGGCGGCGACTTCCTCGACGTTGCGGTGGTCGCTGAGCAGTTCGGCGCGTCGCTGGCATGCCTGCCCTACCTGTCCAGCGTGGTTCTCGCGCAGACGGCCCTGGCGGGCGCCGGAGACGACGCGGCGGAATGGATCTCGGCTATCGCCGCGGGACGGCTGACCGGCACGGTGGCGATGGTTACTGACCAGGGGCGCTGGGACGAGGCCGGGGTGGGGCTCACCGGGACCGCGCCCCCTGACCGCGAGGGGTGGCGGGTGGACGGAGTCGCGGACTACGTCGTCGACGGCGCCACCGCTGATGTCGTCGTCGCCTTCGCGCGGACTCCGGCCGGCTTGTCGCAGTTCGTCATCGATGGACACGCCCCAGGGCTGGTCCGCGAGCCGCTGCAGACGATGGATCAGACACGCCGGCTGGCTCGGCTCGTTGCGACGGGTGTTCCCGCGCGGCTGCTCGGCGATGCGGGGCAGGCCCTGCCCGTGTTCGAGCGCGTCCGCGACACCGCCGCCACGGCGCTATCGGTCGAGGCCGTCGGGGGCATCCGGCGCGTGCTCGACCTGTCGGTCGAGCACGCGAAGACGCGCGAGCAGTTCGGCCGCAAGATCGGAAGCTTCCAGGCCATCAAGCATCGGTGCGCCGACATGTTCGTCGACGCGGAGTCCGCTCGCGCGGTCGCCTACGCAGCGGCCACGGCGCAAGTCTCCGGGGGGCCGCCGCCTGCGGGCGGCGGCCCCCCGGAGGCGTCCACGCTGGCCAGTGCGGCCAAGGCGTTCGGCTCGGCCGCGTATCAGCGTACCGTCCGCAGCATGATCCAGATCCACGGCGGCATGGGGTTCACCTGGGAGCATCCAGCGCACCTGTACTTCAAGCGCGCCGCGTCGGACGCGTTGATGTTCGGCGACGTACTTTTCCACCGGCAACGCGTCGCAGTCTCTCTGCGCCTGCTCCAGATCGGGGAACACGGGCTATGACCATGACGGAGCGTCCCGAGCCTGGCGACGCCGAACGCCGCACAGAGAAGACGCCGGACCGGGTCGCTCGCCGGGTGCTGCGGGAGATCAGGGAGCGCAAGATGGGCGCTGGCGACCGGCTGCCCAACGAGGTCTCCATGGCGCAGGAATTTGGCGTCGGCCGCGCTTCAGTGCGCGAGGCGATGCGGATTCTTGAGACGCATGGCCTCGTCCAGATCAAGCCAGGGCCCCGGGGTGGCCCGGTCGTGCGCCAAGCCAACGGTGTCGACTTCGGGCGGTCGATGTCGATGTTCTTCAGCCATAGCGGCGTGACATACCGGGAGGTGATCGAGGCCCGGCTCGCCTTCGAGCCGATGCAGGCGAGGCTGGCCGCCGAACGGCTCACCGACGAAGCCGCCCAGTTGCTGCAGGACACGACCGAGCAGGGGTGGCGGAGCCTCGATGCCCCGGACGAGGTGTGGACCGATAGCTCGCGCGTGTTCCACCAGGTGATCGCGAAGATCAGTGACAACCGCGCCCTTGAGCTATGGCTTGGCGGCCTGCTCGCCGTGGAGGCAAGTTATATCGCGCACTCCGTGAAGCGTGAGTTCCGCCCGTACACCCTGCACGACCACGACAGGATCGCCGCCGCGGTCATCGCGCGCGACGGCGCTGCTGCCGAGAGGCTTTCCGCTGAGCACATGCGGTCAATCGTCCATGAGATCGAGCGAGCCTACAGTGATGAAATGGGTCACGTCATCGACTGGCTGAACCTCGACTGACCCCGCTGACAGGAGTAGAACAATGCCCGAGGCAGTGATCATCGACGCCGTCCGCAGTCCGATCGGCAAGCGAAACGGGGCACTGTCCCAGGTCCACCCGGTGGACCTGTCCGGATACGTGCTGCGCGCTCTCGCCGAACGCACCGGGATTGACCCGGCGGAGCTAGACGACGTGGTGTGGGGCTGCGTGAACCAGGTGGGTGACCAGGCCGCGCAGGTCGGCCGCTACTCCGTGCTCGCGGCCGGCTGGCCCGAGACGGTGCCGGGGACGACGATCAACCGCGCGTGCGGGTCAAGCCAGCAGGCGGTCGACTTCGCCGCCGGGATGATCATGGCCGGCCAGTATGAGTTCGTCGTCGCTGGCGGTGTCGAGACGATGTCGCGGGTGCCGCTCGGGGCAGGGCGGGACCTGGGGCGGCCGTTCGGCCCCGCGGTACGCAAGCGGTATGAGGAGCAGCTGAGCTCTGGCGGGTTCCCCAACGGCGACTTCAGTCAGGGCATCGGCGCCGAGCTCATCGCGAAGCGCTGGGGTCTCACCCGTGAAGACCTGGACGAGCTGGCCGCCGAGTCGCACGCCAGAACCGCCGCGGCGGCCGACGCGGGAGCCTTTGACGGCCAGTTCGCGACCATTCCCGAAGCGCCCGGCTTCCGGGCGGACGAGGGGCTCCGGCGCGGCACGACGGTAGAGACGCTCGCGTCGCTCAAGCCCGCCTTCGTCGAAGGCGGGGTCATTCACGCCGGCAACTCTTCGCAGATCTCCGATGGCGCCGCCGCGTTGCTGCTCACCACACACGAGAAGGCCCGGGAGCTAGGACTGCGGCCCGTCGCCCGCTACACGGCGGGCGCGGTCGCGGGCACCGATCCGATCATGATGCTGACAGGGCCGATCGCCGCCACCGCTAAGCTGCTCCAGCGCACTCAGCTCACGGTTGACGACATCGGCACGTTTGAGGTGAACGAGGCGTTCGCCTCGGTCCCGCTGGCGTGGCTTGCCGAGACCGGCGCCGACCGGGCGCGCGTCAACCCCCAGGGCGGGGCGATCGCCATGGGGCACCCGCTCGGCGCGTCCGGCGCCGTCCTCATGACCAAGATGGTGCACCGGATGCGCGACCAGGGGATCCGGTACGGGCTCCAGACGATGTGCGAGGGCGGCGGAACGGCTAACGCGACCATACTCGAGCTGATCTGACCGCGATGCTGGTGCACGACGGGCTGCTTCGGGCCGCGCTGCGCTCGCCGTCTGCTCCGGCGCTGATGCTCGCCGACGAGGTGGTGAGCTTCGGTGAGCTAGCCGACACCGCCGACCGGCTCGCCGGTGCGCTGGCATCCATCGCCGCCCAGGGTGACAAGGTGGTGCTCGTCGCCGAGAATTCGGCCGGATGG
>Ga0070717_10002530_pt1 | contig 12874 bp, 24 predicted proteins | sample LARL113metaG_FD_71366 | JGI IMG/M metagenome (GOLD analysis project Ga0070717, IMG submission 71366) | Corn, switchgrass and miscanthus rhizosphere microbial communities from Kellogg Biological Station, Michigan, USA - LAR L11-3 metaG | ecosystem: Host-associated > Plants > Roots > Rhizosphere ... | reverse complement strand
TCAACGGGTTTGACGCCTTCAAGCTGTACACCGACAAAGACGGCACACTGGGCGCGGTATTCGTGAAGCGCACCGAGCCATGCCTGGCATCGTTCAAAGATTGGACGGACCTGTTCGCTATGGCACCGAAAGGCGCGGTATACGAGTTCGAGCACGATGAGCAGCCCATCGCTTATTTCACGACGCGGGCAAATCGCCCGGTGCTGACTCAGGTGCAAATCGACTACAAGCGCCGCGCCGGGGCTATCGACAAGTTGATGCAAGAGCACGGCATACCGCAGAGCAAGTGGAACACACACGACAACCGAACGACGATCCGCGCATTCTTTACGACGGCAGCCGCTAAAGCATGGGCACTAGACACATTCACAGGAGAGAAGACAGTGACCGACACAATCGCAGAACCCGCAGTTAAGAGCGAGGTTGACGAGTTTATCAAGCGCAGCAGTATCACCAGAACGCAAGGTGACCGCGCTAACTATTTCGCCCGTCGCGCTGAGATTTACGTCAAGTTCAACATTGACCCCGGCTTGTATGACGACTGGGGCAAATCGGCACTTGGTATCGACAGTCACGACGACTGGACGGGCACCCAGGACGAAGCGCTGCACAAGGTGCTGTTGTTCTGTATGGACCAGCGCAAGCAAAGTGACGCGACCATGAACGAGTTCAAGTCGCTGCTGATCAACAACGGTGCCAAGGTGACCGACTTCAAAGCCGCAACGGGCTTCGCTAATCGTCAGGATGCCTACGACAACGGCAAAAAGCCGAGCGACCTTTACAAGTCGATTCAGGCGTGGTTAAGTGACGACAAAAAACAAGCTCAGGAAGGCCCCTCTACGGAGGCTAGCGCTATGGGTATACCAGAAGGTACCCCAAGGCCGCAAAATACGATTCAGAATGCGCAGGAAACGGCAACAAAAACAACGAAGGACAAACCCATGAACGAACCTCTCGACATCAAAGAAGAAATTCGCCGAAAGTACAACCAACCGCAACGCGGCAAAGATTACCTGATGGTTCAGGGTCGTGTGCTCATCTTCCGCGTTGACCATCCCGACTGGACTATCGAAACGGATCACATCCTGCTGACCGAAGATACGGCGGTGTTCAAGGCCACTATCCGCAATGCCGAAGGTCGCGTTATCGCCAGCGGACACGGCAAGGCTACGGAAGCCGGAACGAAGAACTTAGGCGGGCGCTACATCGAAAAAGCGGAAACCGCCGCCATTGGTCGGGCGCTGGCGCTGGCAGGGTTCGGCACTGACGACAGCCTTGATGACGGTGATTACCTCGCAGACAGCCCCGTCAAGACCGCTTAACCACCGGAGGCACAGTGCCAGAACTCACTTCCACGACATTGAGAGTCCTGATAGAGCGTATCCGAGAGGCAGCACGCGGCGGCGGCGATGCAACAAATGTTCGTCGCCTGTACGGAATCGCGCAGGAACTGGAGCGCATGCACTCGGATGTTCTGGCGCTTGAGGCCGAACTCAAGCGCCTGCGCGACCGTAACCGAAAGATGCACCGCGAAAAGGCCGCGTGGATTCGGTGGGTCGGTTTGGCGGCAAAGCAGGTAGAATTGCCGGAAGATACCGAGTACACGGAATAGGACAGGAGTTCATACGTGATAACTGTCGCTATAAATGAGCGTGCTCGGTGCGACTCTTATCATTCGGATGCGCTCAGCTAGACTCTTATCGGAAGTGGGTACCAACTAAACAACAACGTAACGGCGGCTTTCGGGTCGCCGTTTTGATTCACGAGGTGGGGTGTATGCAGATTGCAGAAACGACATTCGAGGATGTGCTGGCGCTCATCGATGCGCGTATCGCAGCAGGCGCGGACATCTGGGAGCTAGTCGGTGACGCTGCTGAGCAGGAAGAAAGCAGCATAGACGAGCGACGCTGGCGACAGTGCGACCTTGCCGCCCGCGTCGCCAAACGGTACGGCGGTGACGCTATCGGGGAGTTCGCCAAACGCGCCAACATCCCGAAGAACCGCGCCAAGGAATACCGGACGATGGGCGCGTTCTACTTTGAAAGAGAAGCGCGCGCAGACTTTTTGGGGGATAACCCCACCGTGACGTATTCGCACATGCGCAGCGCGGCGCGGGTACGGTTGGACATGAAAGCCATCACCGATAAGGACCGACAACGGGCTTACGGGGTGCTGGCGTTCGGATCGGTGCGCGGTTGGTCGTCTGACCAGACGGCGCGGTTCGTCGGGCGCTGGCGACTGCGCACGAAGCTCAGCAAGCCACGGCCTAAGCCAGTCGAGGTGGCGCGACCTATCGCCATGCAGGATGGGCCTGTGCTGGACTTGCGCGGCATTGAGTGGCTGGCTGAGGCGCTGGCAGACTATGACGACAGTGAAATCGTTACGGTGACGATAACCAAACCGAGGGCATAAGCACGACAAAGAAACAACGCAATCGAAGCCGGACCTGGGGAATGTCCGGTTTTTGATTCAATGAGGCAGACAATATGAGCGGAAAAGCAACGGGCATGGTGTGGGAGCTTGATATACCGCACAATCAACAATATGTACTGCTTGCAATGGCAGATCACGCCGACCATGATGGCGAGCACATTTATCCAAGTATCTCAGCGCTGGCATGGAAAACAGGGTATTCGAACCGTCAAGTGCAACGTGTCATCAAGGCGCTGATGGACTCTGGTGTTATCGAACTGACACGAGAGGCGAACGGGTATCGCAGCACGAACCATTACCGCATCGCCTGGGATAAGGCACCCAAGAAAAAGCCGCGCGACACAAGGGGTGACAAAATGTCCACCCAAACGAAAGCAAGGGGTGACATTTTGGCGCGAAGGGGTGACATCTGGGTGTCACCCAAACCGTCCATAGAACAAATACATAATACAAATACAGGGATACCGAAAATTGTTGGCACAATTTCGCTCCCACCCGATCCTCTGGGTGATGAACTTAACTCGCCCATCGATAACAAGCTGCTGGCAAAAGCGCAGCAAGCAAAAGCAACCGCTAACCTGAGCGCGGAACCGACGCCCGACGACTTGAGTTCCTTCCTCAAAGGAAAGGCATTGGAAGAAACCCCTTCAAAAGTTCCGCCAAAAGTTTCCCCTTCCAAGCCCAAGCGGACGCGCAAGCCAAAGGCCGACGTACCGCCACCGGATGAGGGGATATTGGAGGCTATCACTGTTATGTGCCACGGCACTCCCGATGCCTTCGCTTTGAACGCTGGTACCGTTCGCGGTTGTTACAACGCTATCGCTAAATGCTGCGCCCCGATCACGTTGGCGCAATTGGATGACTTTAAAGTCTGGTGGACCACCAACGATTGGCGCGGGCAAAAGGGGCAACGCCCGACAGTACATCAAATCAAATCAGCATGGGCAACCGCAATGATGGAAGCGAACGGAGGATCGCATGAATCTAACAACAGCACGGCAATCGGAGCTGGCGCGGCAGGCGCAGCTCAAAGCGTTTCAGGAGCACATGGAGCGCAAGCGCCAAAAGTATCTGAGCCAAGTAACTACAATCCAGAAGGAAACCGCGCCATCCGCGCAGCCTTCAACCGCCAACAATTGTCCAGTGTGCGCCGGGATGAAAGCGGTAACACTTGACGTTCCTTACGGCGATCCGAACTTTGGCAAAGCGTTTCCGTGCCCATCATGCCAGGGTCCAAAGCTGGCGCAGGCAAAACTAGATCGCATGGTTGCCGATAGCGGGTTATCGCCTCACCACATGCTGACCTTCGATGACTTCTGGGGATTGCCGCCGGAATACCGGGAGGGCAAAGAAGAAGCGGCGAGTTTGTGCGCAGCGCTGGCTCAAGAAGGTCAGGTGCTTGTAGACGGTCTGGTTAAGTACGGGCTACTGCTGCATGGCATCTATGGCGTCGGCAAAACGACACTTGCTACCAGTACGTTAATCGAACGGGCGCGGATGGGTTACCCGGTCCTGCGGGTCAAACACGCCGACTTCATCGACAAGGTGCAACGGGCGTATAGCGCCAGCGAAAACCAGCCGGACAGCGACGAAATACTTAGCGCCGCGTGTAAAGCTCCGTTTGCGATGATAGACGATCTGGGCGATCCCATGAGCACAAAGTTGATCACCGATGACAAGCGCCGGATTATTCACCGTCTGCTGGAGTATCGACTTGAGTACAACCTGCCCACCGTGATCACAACTAACTTGACGCAGGAGCAGATTCGCCAGCAGTTCAGCGAACGTACTGCGCAGCGCATCTTTGAGCTAACGCACTGGGTGGTCGTGACGGGCCAGAATCTCCGCCAATGACATTCCCATCATGGCAGGAGCTAGCCGCCGTCGCACGCGCCCGACTTGCCGAACCCCGCGTCGTCAATGGCGAGGTATTCCGCTCGACACGCGACGCAGCGGAGCACAGCGGGTACAGCATGGTGCGCCTGCAATTCTGGGTGCGCAATGTTCCCGGCGAAAGCGTCGTGCTCACCACGCCGAACGGTATCCGGTTCGTGCGGATACCGCGCGGCATCGACGACCGCAGACCGCCGATCTACTTTGACCTGAGCAGCCTACCACGGAAGGGTACACGATGAACGACGATGAATTCACAACCTACATCACGCCCGGTTGCGTCTATGACCATCTGGCGCTCAAAGCCGTGTACTACCGCGCCTGCAATGACCTGCGCGGTACGGCATTCCGGCGCAAACTGCACAAGCTGTACCGTGACGGCATTCTCGACATGCCGCGCGTTCGTGACCGACACGGCGATAAGGTTGACTTCTTCACAGCGGTAATCGCTGCGCATCCAGAAGGTCACCGTGAGTTCAAGCTGGTTGACGGTGTGCTGGCGTTCGCAGTTGAGGCGGTGGCGGCATGACGATACACCGGAGAGCAGCCAAGAGAGACGGCAACGAAGCTGAGATCGTGCAGGTGCTACGGGCAGCGGGTGCGACGGTGCTGGAACTGTCGGGCGATAGCATCCCAGACTTGGCGGTACATCACCATAGTCGCTGGTATTTATTGGAGGTGAAGACACTCAAAGGAAAGTTACGGGCATCGCAGAACTGGCACGAAACCATATCGCCGGACGCGGTACAGGTCGTGCGGACGTGGCAGGAAGCGCTAGAGGCGGTGGGCGGATGACATACAAACTGCTCATCACAGGTTCACGCAAAGCGCAACCGATTATGGAGGCCGTCGCACTCAAAGCGGTGACCCGCGCAAAGGTCAACGGCTGGTCAATCATCGTCGGTGACGCTAACGGTATCGATGCATGCGTTCAGCTTGATTGCTGCTGGCTGCATGTGCCGTTCGAAACGTATGGCATCACAGCGCAGCCGCGTAACATCTGCTGCGACAAGCATCTATCGCTATACACGCAGGTTGACGGCGACTATCTGGCGCGGGATAGACGCATGGTCGAACTGGCGGATCGGGTGTTTGCCATCTGGAATGGAGAAAGCAGAGGGACCAAATACACATATGACTATGCGGTGAAGTTGGGGAAGCTAGCCGATATTCGCATGGTTAAGTAGTTTTATCCGGAAACGTTTCGCGGCCTGCCAACGGTGAAGTGTGGCAAGCCGCGAAAATCTACAACATGAAAGAGATTATACATCAATGAGCGTTTTAGTGCTCGACGCTGGAAACAGCATCATCAAGTACGCACGGAAGGACGGCACGACGGGAGAATTCCCCCATGCCATTAAACAAATTACCGAGTCGCAAATCGAAATTGCAAAATCGCGCAACCAGGGCGTGTTACCGGATGGCTACGTCCGCATCAACGGGACGCCATACGCTTACGGGGCACAGGCCGAACGCTACGGCCTGCTGGAACTGCGCAAGCGCGCGGCGCGGTACACGAAAGACTATTACGGTGCGTTCGTGGCAATCGCACTCGCCAGCAGTTATGTGCGCGGCGGTGAGGTCAAGTTCTTCGGCTCGCACGCCCCGGGCGACGTAGACTACCGCGACAACCTGATGGAAGCGGCGAAGGGCTACCGGGTCGTTCAAATCGCTGACCGCGAAGTTGAGTTTGACGTAACTTACGCCAACACGTTCGATGAGCCGCAAGGTGGGCTGATGAACGTGGTACTGGCTGAAGACGGCAGGCACTACCGGGACAGCAAAATCAACGGCGGGCGGGCGCTGGTGATTGACATCGGAGGCCGCACCACCGATTGGCTAGCAGTTCACCCCGGCGGCGAGATTGACTACAGCCTGAATGTCAGCGCCGAAGTTGGCATCCTGAACGTGATCGAGGATTTCTCTACCGAGTTTCGCCGCAACCATCTGGACAAGTTTCAAAGCGTGTCGGAATTGCCCATGGGCCGGGTGCGCGAAGCTATTCAAACCGGACAATTCAAAGGCATCGACTGTCAGGCCGAAGTGGAGGCGGCGATCAACCTTGTGCTGAACGGTATCAACAACGCCTATCAGACGCGGGCAGGCGGCGGTATCGACTATGATACCATCGTCTTGACGGGTGGCGGTTCGGCGCTTCTGTATGATCACCTGCTACCCATCCTCAACCATGAAAAAGTTGTACTCGCAGACGACCCGCCGAAGATACATCTGGCGAACGTTCGGGGCGGTCTGAAATTGTGGCGGTTTTACGTGGACGCGGGACTAATTGGCGAGTGATGGTATGACACGGTATGACCGTGTGTTTACCACTACCCTATCAGTAAAGGACCGCCAACTATGCCACAGCGCCAAAAACGGACGGTAAGACCGCGCGGAGGCAAAAAGCGTATGGCTTTCACCATTCAACTACACCCCGAAAAGGACGCCGAAATCATTGAATACCTGAACCAGCAGGAGAACAAACAGGCTGCCATCAGGGAAGCGTTACGCGCTTGCATCAGTGCGCAGCCACCGCCCGAAATGTATACCGATGACATTCAAATTCTGATTAAAGACTTGAGAGCGCACATGGATCAGCGGTTCGCTGAAACACAGCGGCTCATCAAGTCGGCACCTGCCAGAACCGAACCACCGCCACCGATTGAACGTGACGAGGGTCCAGTGCTGGATAACGGAATGCGGAAAGCGCTAATCAAAGGATTTAAGCCCGGGTCATAACCGGGCTTTTTGTTGGGAGGTACCCATGGCAAAGAAGCACAAGGAAAAGAAAACGCAGCGCGATAAGGCAGTGAAGAAAACCAACAAGGGCAAGCCCGCGCCGTCCACGACATCGGCGCTGATGACGGTGGATGTACACGCGCAGCGCGGCTCGGTCAGCGTCGCACCTGCGCCAGAGTGCCGGTTCGTCGTGCGACCCGGCAAGAACGCCGATGAGTTGGTCGTGATGGACACGGTAAGCGGCAAGCCGTTTACCAAGTTCGCCGCCAGTCCGTGCGCAGCCGACGCCGTGCAGCCGTTGCTGGTGCGACTACATCAGCACGTGGGCGATGCAGCGCGTCCGGCGCTGTCGCCGGTGACGCAGCAGTATTGCATCAACATCAAGAACGCCATACAGCAAGTCGGTATCGCGCTGCTGTAACGACGCGGGGCCATGTTACCGGGTGCGGCGGCATGGTCCCGGCATCAACGCTTATCTTTACTAAAGTTGGGAGGAAGGAACCAATGGGCAGACGTAAAACGACGATAGCAGAACGTTTCTGGCGCTTCGTGGATAAGCGCGGCCCTGATGAGTGTTGGAACTGGATCGGATCGACAAGTGGCGGCTATGGGCGTCTTGTTATCGGAACGAAGCCAATTACCAGAATCGGGGCGCATCGCATTTCGTACCTAATGCACTATGGCGTTTTGCAATCGGCTCTCGACGTGCTCCACACATGCGACAACCCATCATGTGTAAATCCAAGGCATCTTAAACTCGGAACCCCGCTCGAAAACATGATAGATATGTGCAAGAAAGGCCGCTCATCTGCTAAGTTGACGCCCCAAGATGCAGCACTGGTCAAGCGTATGTTGCTGGATGGCTACAGCCAAAAGGTGATTGCCGATAAATACGGCATTGGGCAGTCGATGGTTTCGTGGATCAATCGTGGACACAGTTGGGATTGGGTTGCGCCCGCCGAAGCGGGCTACTAGCGATAAAAGTAGATAGCTGAGAGGAATCAACACCATGAAATGTACCATTTGCGAGAAACCACTAACGGGCGGACTTGACACCTTCGGAGCAGTAGGGGAAGAAGTCTGCGAAAGTTGCAACGCCGACCTGCAATATGAACCAGAGTCACCGATGGGTCATGACGAACGCGGCCCGTATGACGTGATGTATGGTCACTTTGGCGGCGGCGATCCGCGTGATTTTACGCCTGACTATGAACTCTGCACAGCGGACGAGATCGAACGCTGGAAAGCTGATGTAGCGCTGGCAGAATCTGGCGAAACCGTGACGGCTCCGCCTGCTGGACAGTGGTTCTACGACAAAGACGGCAATCCAACCATGCACGTCCTTGCTCCTAAGTATGGCATCGGCACATACAAGATTCGTTTCGAGGATGGTGAATGATGCAGACGCTGGATGAAGTCTTGCGCCTTGAGCATACGTTCGTGCTTCATCTTCCAGAGCGGGAGATCAGGGGACTGACGATCAAGCGCCCATATGCCGAGCGGATCGCCACAGGCGCGAAGCTGTACGAGATCCGTAACTTTCGCACAGACTATCGCGGTCCGGTGCTGGTCACTGTATCCGGTGAGCAGATCGCTTACTGCGTGGTTCGTCTGGTTGGCATCGTCCCTGTAGCGGACATTGCGCAGCACCTCGCACCCGACGAGATAGCCTATGGTAAATGGGCGTGGATACTGGATAACCCGCAGATGATTGAGCCGTTCCGCTGTCCCGGCAAACTCGGACTGTGGAGGTACACCGCAACGCTGGAATACGCCGTTTAGTCCGATAATAACCTTCATCAACAGCAAAGGTGTAGTGATGCTTATCCCGATATTCAATCCTGAACTGCTCAAGCTGGCGTGTTGTGGGTACGGGCACTGGTTCGCGGTAGATGTGCTAATCGAACTTTGGCAGCAAATGCACCATCGCGGAACCGATCACTCGCTATCAAAGATTTGTCCAGCTTGCGGCGCAACTGTCACCGTACATTGGAACAATGAAACCGTAGAATTTGAGCCACGAAAGGCGGAATGATGGACGAAGAAGAACACGCACAGCACCAGTGCGATAACTGCTCGGAATGGTTTGAATCGCTCGAAAAGTACAGCGTCGAATACCCTTCAGGTGAATACGTCAAAGCGTGGATATGCGGAGATTGCCTAGATCATCTCGTGATAATACGCGAGGTCGATCCAAGTATCGAAGTGGGTAGCGTGGCTGCCCAGCGTAGTTGATTTCGATATTTCCTAGTATCTGAGAGGTGATTATGATTTGCCAAACGTGTAAACAGGACAAAGAGCCTGATCAGTTTCATAACCAGGACCATGTTTGCGATGACTGCGTTTTTAGAATTCAACGCCAGTACGAAGAAGATACCTATGCTGGGCTATGTCCTCACCAGTTGCCAATGGATGAGTGCTCGGTATGCAAGAACAAGGGCCAGCGCAAAGATAACCCTGACGATCTGCTCCCGAATCCGGGAGATTACGGCAAAGGATCGGACGGTAAATGGTTCGGCTGCCCACCAGCGCGCGCGAGCGATACGGATCTACCACTCATTGCCAATCTGTCGGGTCATCAAGTAATTGAGCATGAGGATGGCACTATCACTGTTTCTCCGTCGATCTTGATTGCAAAGCACACAGGAGAGCAGTGGCATGGTTATCTTGAACGCGGGTTCTGGAGGGAGGTCTAATCAATGAGCAATTTTACTTACGAATGGATGATCGACCATGAACCTGGGGGGATGTACGGTCCTGGTCATTGGGCATACACCGCTCCGTTTTGGGATACTGTTGCCCTGATCGGAGCTAACTTTCCACACATAGGCAAAGAACAGATTGCACATGACTTAGCGGTTGCGCTTCAGCGCGATTGGATCAAAGGCGTTGGCGAGGATAATTATCACATTCTACTAAACGATAACTTCGGTGATCTGCGGGTTATTGACAAGTACAGCCGTTTCATTGCAACAGATCAGTCAATGCGAGATCTACCTTTGTTTGCGGGTCATTACTAGCGCTAACGCTAATTACAAGTGAGGCAAAATGAACACATCCGAGATGTTAAAAGCCGTGAACGCGCTCCTAAAAATCGTCGGGGCGATCAATACCGATGATGGCCCAAAAGAGCTTGAAGATCAGGTGTACGCGCTGGATTGTGGACTTGACGATCTTCGCACAGCACTTGAGGAAATGGAGCCAGTCGATACAGTTTCGGAGTTTCGCCAAGCATGGCATGAGGCAATGACAGGTCAAACTGTGTCATTGGATGAAGTGCTGAAAGAACTTGACGAAGACAAATAGCCCGATAAAGCTGATTGCCGTACAGGGTTATAATTCCGATAAGAAAGGCGGTGACTTATGGGTGATGCAGGTTCAATATTAGACCCACATTCAGTGAGCGACGAGGTTTGCGCCCTGTTTGCGGTTCTTGCGGTGGACGGGTGCATTCTTCGCAAGGATATGAATTGGGAATGGGTAATTGACTTGATTGATCTTCAAGTTCTTGAACCCAATACGGTACCCGGCGTGGTTCGCTGGACTGCTGTTACTGAATTTGTCGAAATGTTGCCACCGTACACGACGCTGATTTCTCATTATAAGCAGCTTCGTGAGTATATGCGAAAGTCACCAACTCAGGACGGCATGAACCTCCTGCGAGAATATAGCCGTCAAATCGGCAAGCCGTTGGCGGTAAGCTGGAAGCGGTTTCTATTGCGCCGCGAAAAAGACCCAGACGCAAAGCCATTTGAGGACTATTTCCGGTAATGCATCGAGCCGGAAGTAATCCAGTTGGCGTATAATGGCGACAAGGAGACGACGATGCTACGTAAATTACATCAAACATGGCGCGACATGAACGCGCCCGGCAAAACGTTCGTGTACTTTAGCGACGAGCCGATCACCGATAAGACGGTGTGGTCACCGATACCCGCCGAAATCATGGCGCAACTAGACGAGCGCGAGCGGCAAAGGGTTGCGGACTATAAGAAGCAGATTGACGACGTGGATCAGGCGTACAGGCGCGAGGTGAACGACGCCGCAAAAGAGTACGACAGACGCAACGCCGAGGTATGGTCAGCACAACGACGTGCCGTCGATGATGCGGCGGACGCACGTCAGAAGGGGCGCGGCGATGCGTGACGCCCCTGATTTTGCCGAGGCGGTAAACAGCGCCATCAGTGCCCTTGCTGCTCTCGACGCGGCGATGGCTCGGTACGCGGCGGCGCTAGCGGACGAACGACAGGAACAGCAGTCGGACGCTGCGATTGACGGCGACGACGAATAACGACAGCGAAGCGACCTAATCGGGTCGCTTTTCATTTACGGAGGAATAATGATAGGTGCGATGACATGGAATCAACCGAGCATCAAACCAAAGAAGACCACGCGGCGCGATGAAATATTCCTATTCATCGCAGAGTTTGCTGTGGAGCATCTAGGAAACACGCCTTCTATCGGTGAGGTAGCACTCGCCTTTGACATCAGCAGGGCAACAGCCTATAGCCACATGCTCAAGCTCGTTAACGATGGTCGCGGACGCTGGCACGACGGCGAGTTCATACTCATCGGGTCGGAGTTTTCCCCGCCACCTGACAATCGTTAGCATACAGATGTAAGCCCCTATTGTCTGTCTGTTCAAGCCATCAAACCGCCCATATCATATAGATTGATATGGGCGGTTTTTTGATTCTACATACCGTTGACCGTCGAAATGACCTTGAGTGTCCCGGTTGAATCAATCCCCCAAAAAGTACGCAGTGGCGAACTATTCCAAGGGTATCAATGGCAACGACCCGACTGTGTCCAAAATGCAATCTGTCCAACCTCAACGGTGCATTAACTTGCGAGCGCTGCGGTTTTTTGCTGTCCAACAGCATGGCGACACGCACGATGGACGTTGACGTGAAGGAGCGCAGTAAGGTCACCGACACGATTGTGTTCACCGAGTCAACGACGCTGCTGATGTATGTTGAGGGTCACAACGACCCGTTGCACCTGGACTTCCGCACGCGCCATGTGTTGACCGTCGGGCGGTCCATCCCTGAACAGGGCGTTGACGTGGACCTGAATCCGTTCAACGCGAAAGAGATGGGCGTCAGTCGCCAGCACGCGATGATCAGTCGGCTTGAGGGCAAGTTGTACGTAACCGACCTCGACAGCGGTAACGGCACCTACATCAACGGCGTGCGTATCCCGGTCAAGGAACCCCAGGTTATCCACGACGTTGACGAACTGCGGTTCGGGCGTCTGGCGACGAAGGTGTACTGGGCATGAGTGAACAGATTATCCTCGCGCTCGGTGGGCTGCTCCTGACGATTATCGTCTCTGCTGGTGCGATGATCCGCGCCGTATCGAAGTTAACTACCTCACAAGCCGAAATCGTGGCGTCACAGGCCGCACTCAAGTCGGCACAGGACACTTACTTTTTCGAAGAGTACCGCAAATTAAACGACAGCATTCAAGTAGTAAAGAATGATTTATCCCTCGCCAATTCCAAGATTGTCAGTCTTGAGACTCAGTTAGCCGAACGCGACAAGCAGAGCCGCGAACGTGACAAGGAACTGGGTGCCCTGCGCGAGAACGACACACGGCGCGAACTGGCGCTCAAGGCAGCGTCCGACACCATCAGTGAACTACGACAGGACGTTGACCGCAAGAGCGCGACACAGGTCAAAGTGCAGGAGCGCTTAGACGCCGTAACACTCGAAAAGGATGAGGCGGTCAGGGCTTACGAAAAAGCGAACGAGGCGCTGCGGGAGAACATGGCAACCATCAAGGATCTCCAAACCAAAGTCAACAACCT
>Ga0070717_10002527_pt1 | contig 12886 bp, 10 predicted proteins | sample LARL113metaG_FD_71366 | JGI IMG/M metagenome (GOLD analysis project Ga0070717, IMG submission 71366) | Corn, switchgrass and miscanthus rhizosphere microbial communities from Kellogg Biological Station, Michigan, USA - LAR L11-3 metaG | ecosystem: Host-associated > Plants > Roots > Rhizosphere ... | reverse complement strand
TCTGCGCCGATCTGCTTTTCCGTAGAACACGGATAATTGCTAATCCAGACTACTCGGAACCGTGCTCGCTTATGGCGATATTGGATCTCGATCAACTTGCCTACTTCTAGGCTGCCGCGGAATCCGCCAAGTTTTACGCCATGGTCACTTACGTCTAAGGTATGTGCGAGGTGGGTTTCCTGAGTTCCGTTCAAGTTTGTAGTCAACAGCCGTACGGGGAGCACCATTTTGCTTCTCGTCTGTCGCCGTTTACCAATCAGGAGTTGAGCCATTTGGCAAATCCGCCTAACCTGGGTCTCACATCTCGCAAGTACACCGGATTGGGCACGAGACTATAGTTCAGAATCTTGATGGTCTCGAAGCAGGTCTAGTTCCAATCGGCTCGTCAAGTCTGGGAACGACATCCGCCAGGGCTACTTAGAGCAAGCGTCCAGGAATTGGATGTCTATCCAATCGGTGGACGATCTGCGATAAGAAATCCTTTTGATACAGGACGTTGACCTGGCCCGAAAGATGCTTATGTCACTAGTGGACGGGTCGCGTTGCGCGACGAGCGTCGCGGAGGCATGCATGAGTGCAAGCGAAGGAAACGGTCACACGAAGTTGGGTCAACGATGGGTCGACAAGTTAGCTGAGGTGAACCGCGAACTTTGGTTACTGCTGTCCCTCTTCATTATCTCCGGGTTGTTGAACTGGCTTGTGGCCTCGCATGGAATGGTTTTGGGCTTTTACACCCTCCCAACATTGTTTTCTGCATACGCCTATGGTCGAAGACACGCTGTTCTCACGGCCGTCGGGAGCATTCTTCTGGTAATCGTTCTGAGTATCGCTAACCCTCAGCTCTTGGCACATCCCAGCGGAGGGGACCTAGACCGTTGGTTCGATCTGGGTATATGGGCGGGCCTGCTCATGGTCACCGCATACGCGATGGGTACTCTGTACGAACGAAAAGAGGGGCACCTACGCGAGCTGCGCAGGACTTACTTCGGGGTGCTTACCATCCTCCAGCAGTTTGTCTCTAACGACAAGTACACCCATAATCACTCGAATCGCGTTGCGTTCTATGCAGCAGCAATCGGAACGCATCTCGGATTCGATGAAAAGAGAATCGATGACACCCGGGCAGCGGCCTTGCTCCACGATATTGGCAAACTTGAGACGAGCAGAGACATTCTCTATAAGGCCACGAGCCTGAGCCCGAAAGAGATGGGAGAGATGAGAAAGCACGTCCGAAAAGGAGTTGCGATACTTGAGCCCGTTGGAGGATCACTAAACCGCGTAATTCCCATCATCCTCGCGCACCATGAGAAACACGATGGATCGGGATATGAATCTGTTGATGGTGAAGACATACCTCTGGAGGCCCGAGTTCTCGCGGTAGCGGACGCGTACGATACGCTGACGAGCGATCGGCCATATCGTCGAGCCGTGACCCCATTCGAAGCCAAGGGGCTCATCTCGGCGGGAACCGGGACAAATTTCGATCCCAAAGTTGTGGATGCATTTCTTGCCGCCTTCCAGGCGAACGAAATGGAAATACCAGAGAGCTTGGCCGTCTAGGAACTTGATTCAAAGTGAACTGCGGAGGACATAGGTGTCGAGAGAATCGATTGCCGTTCGGGCGTTACTGGTAAGCCGAAACATTCATACGATCGAATTCCTCTGCGATCAGATGCAGCAACTCGCTATACACGTCGAAACCTCCTGCAACGCGGAGTCAGCGACCCAAAAACTTTGTCGAGGAAAGTTCGAAGGCGTGATTATTGACTTCGAATTGGGGGATGAAGCACTGCAGCTGCTCAAGAAATTGCGAGAGCTGACGTCGCACCGTCATGCAATTTCATTTGCCATTGTAGAAAAAGGCGAAGAGGCGACTGCTGCATTTCGGGCTCACTCGAACTTTGTGCTACAGCGTCCGTTCTCTGCCCCGTCAGTGCTACGAACTCTCCGTGCATCTTATCCAATGCTGTTCCGGGAAAGGCGGAGGGATTATCGGTACCCAATCGAAGTCCGCACGTATGTTAAGACAGAGGCCGATCCGGAGATTGTTGCTAACTCGGTGAATATCAGCGAGACGGGAATGGCGATTACCTCCGGGGCAGCCGTTAGCGTGGGAGCAAGAGTCCGACTGCGCATAGAGCTGCCGGGATTGTCAGAACCGGTGATCACTTTTGGAGAAATTTGTTGGACCGATGGAAATGGTCGAGCAGGGCTCCGTTTTGTGGAGGTTCAAGCGAAGCTCGCTGAACGATTACAAATGTGGCTATCGGAGCGGATGAGTGAACTGGTGCCGGGATGGTAAGCTCCGATGCCACTTTTCAGCGCAGGAAGGAACCCCGAATTGGAGTGAACATTCCGGTCCGCATTTGGGGCATTGACGCTGCCGGCAACCGATTCGAAGAAGATGTCACCGCCATCAACTTCAGTGGTAGCGGAGCGCTGCTTCTTGATGTTGAACCAATGACCCGATCCGGCGATCTGATGGGAGTCGCTTACAAGGGAGCCAAAGCGCGATTCAGAATTGTGTGGATGCGCACTTTCGGGCTACACCACAAATCCAGAGTTGCTGTCCAGAGGCTCGAAACAGACAGATGCCCTTGGCAAGAATTGCTACCTTCACAGACCCCAACTCTGGTGACCGCGAGAACACTAGGGAATACCGAAGGTGAAGAGAAATGTGGAACCCACACCGAGAGTCATAAGAATGACGCGATTGGCTTCGGAAAAGCCTGCACCCAGATCCGCAGGTGGCGACGACACAAGGTGGATGTCCCGATTCGCGTCATTGTCCACGGAACGAGCAAAACTAGCCTGTTCGATGGTCGCGGTAACGAATTGAGCGAAGGGGGCATGGCTCTGACGGCGGGACTGGAACTGCGGCTAGGCGACAGAGTGGAAATTGAATTCACTCCGCCCTATTCTGGTTCACCGATCCGGCATCGCGGCATTGTGCGCAATCGAACTGGCTATCGATACGGGATTGAGTTCGTGACAGATAACAACAAAGAGATGGAGCAGATGGAACGGCTATTGAGGGTACTCACGAGCATGTAGTGTGCTGTGCCGTGCGCACGCTGGCCACACTAACGCGCTCAGAGCCGGTACAAGATCCTTCGGTGGCCGTTTGCAAACGGGGTGACTACGCTTGAAACAGCGGGAACTGGTTACCTGCATACCGACGCTTGTGAGGGCTGGGCTGTAAGGCGATGCGGCTTGATCCGGCCGATTCCTCGATTCATGGATGACCCGCGAGAACCGTCGTGGCAAGGATAGAGGCGTTCAATCTGCATGAGTGCGAGGGCAAAGATTGGGTAAGGTGAACATGCCGGGAAACCGAACGGTGTTGTGAGCGGGAGCAGCAGTCGGAGTGGGTATTCCGGTAAAGGTGAACGTTGATTCCAGAGGGAACACGAACGGCGGGGAGGAAGGCTGGAGTGAAGTGCACGCTTGGGCTGAGACACGGAGTTAAGGGGGTTGTTGCCGTTCGCTGCAAATCGCGCTGAGGTTCACGACGCACTGATCTGCAGGATGACGCTTTGCCATACGGCGCTTAGATCAAGCTCATTCAATTGCTATCGAGCCGTTCACTTACGTCATGAGAGTTCGTTGCGTTTCAAGACACAGGTCTCAAGGCTGCAAGCTTCGCCACTTCAGCATCTTCTGAGAAATGATGGTTTTTGCTAAAGCGCAGAAGAGGGGCAGCGTGACCGGCTCGTTAGCTTAAGAGACGAACACCTCGTCGAAGACGCTCCGACCCCCTGATCGAAACCACTCAACCGGCCTTTGTCGCGTAAGCTCCGGTGTCTCCATCAAAAACCTTCTGGGCACCCGAATCGGTGCCGGCCCTCTTCCGTGGTGTTATGGTGCAGCCGAAGATATCAATCCGAAAGGCTTTCGACCGCAGGCGACCAACGAGGAACCGGGTTGCGAACAGCTAGGGTTTAGCTAAAAGAGGGCGGGGTCCGGCCCGCCCTCTATATTCTCCGCAAGTTACGGCCAGATGCCCCGAGTACGCATGGCATTAGCGACCCGATCAATTGCCAAGATGTATGCGCCGGTTCTCATCTCGACCGTATGCTTTGTGGCCATCGCATGAACATCGACGAAGGCCTTTTTCATTACGCGCTCCAATCGGCGATTTACGTCGTCTTCGTCCCAGAACAGCTCCTGCAGGTCCTGTACCCACTCGAAGTAAGAAACCGTCACGCCGCCAGCGTTGGCCAGCACATCAGGAATGACCAGGATGCCGCGGTTGTGCAACACCAGATCGGCGTCAGGTGTGGTAGGGCCGTTCGCCGCCTCGGCCACGATGCGTGCGTGGACGCGCTCGGCATTCTGCAAAGTGATTTGATTCTCGAGCGCTGCCGGGATCAGGATGTCGCATGCTAACTCGAGCACCGCTTCGCTGGTAATCGGTTTCGCACCGGGAAAGTTCGCAACCGAGTTAGTCTTAGCTTTGTGGGCAAGCAGTTCGGGCACGTTTAGCCCTTCGCGATTCACGATACCGCCGCGAGAGTCGCTGATCGCGATGATTTTCGCTCCCTCCTGGGAGAGGAGATGGGCTGCGATACTGCCAGCGTTGCCAAATCCCTGGATAGCAACCGTCGCACCGCTCAGTCTTATGCCAATGACTTCGCATGCAGCGCGAATCACAAATAGGCAGCCGCGAGCGGTTGCCTCGTTCCGGCCAAGCGATCCGCCGAGAAACAGCGGCTTGCCAGTTACAACCCCGGGCGCGTTGCTGCCATGGGTCATGCTGTAGGTATCCATGATCCACGCCATCACTTGCGCATCGGTGTACACGTCCGGCGCTGGGATGTCCTTGTCCGGCCCGATGAGCGGAGAAATTTCATATGCATATCGCCGCGTCAGGTGCTCGAGCTCGTTATGAGACAGCTTGTGCGGATCGCAAACAATGCCGCCTTTGGCGCCGCCGAATGGGATGTTCACGATCGCGCATTTCCAGGTCATCCACGTGGCGAGGGCTTTGACTTCGTCGAAAGTAACGTTGGGATGATAGCGAATGCCGCCTTTGCATGGACCACGAGCGCTGTTGTGTTGCACGCGAAAGCCTTCAAACACGCGAACAGAACCATCGTCCATTTTCACAGGAAGCGATAGTGACAACGCCCTCCGTGGACGCCGAAGGACTTCACACAGGCCAGGTTCGAGACCGCATTTTTCTGCGGCATAATCAAACTGCCGCATGGCGATTCGAAAAGAGTTGAGGTCTTCCTTGATGGGAGCTGCAGTGACCGGAAGTCGAGTAGTCGACATGGACTCTCCTTTCGCCCGTTCATTTCAAGCCACGTCAGTGAGCTCCATATCTAGCAGTCGCAACTCTTCGCCGCCGATCATTTCGGTACGCGGATTTCCACACTCAGGACAGGCCCGCTCTGCACCGGAAGATTCGAAGTTGTCGCCACAATTCAGGCAACGATGCCGGACCGGCAAGACCTTCACCGAAAGCTGCGCACCTTCGGCCACTGTGCCGCGAGCGGCAGAGGCGAAAATCGCCCGCAGTCGATCAACGTCGAGCACACGGCGTCCGCCAATAGCGACATGAATAGTAGAGATTCGAGTTGCTGAGTTACGATAAGCCGCGTCATCTACCGCAGCCAATACTCGACTCGCGAGTTCGCGCTCATCCATGCCCCACCTCCAGGAACGGAGCTCGAACGGGGCTTGCGTGAGGGATGTGGGCTAGGCGCCGGCCCTCACTCCGGAAGCCATCAGAGTTGTACACCTGCCATAGAAGCAGAGTCAATACAGGAAAAACCAGCTGCGGCGTGGCGCGCGGGAGACAGTGCGGGGCATCACACTGCTGCTCTTTCTTGCATGAGCTCGTTGTACTCTAGATTCTCGCCTTTGCGGCCCGATAGCGATCCGGCTGACAACCTGTCGATCGCGGTCGCTTTCGCGGAATGAAGCTAATGTTCTGAAAACGATCAGTCACTGACACATCGTTTCCGGTTTCCCGACATCCATGTGGAGTCTTTGTCAAGGAAAAGAAGACTCTCCTAAAGTGCGCTTCGGAGAAGCTGTGCTTTTCCCTTGACAAGGACTTACATGGATGGTCGGCCGTTAGTCCGCCTCTTGCTTTTTCGGTTTCTAATGGATTCAGAGATCAACAACTTGCCGTTAATCGAGCCCGCGCTGAAGCATGCGAGTTTTTTCGCAGCTCTCCCGAGCGGGGGTTCTGCCTGGAAGATTCCGAAGCGGTAAACGGAGGAAGATTGAAGCGAAGATGGCAATTAGTGCGGAAAACCGATCGCGCGAATCAGACGCTGGAAGCGGGAATCGGACCGCAGCGGGTTCAGTTCAGGATCGGTAAGCATCCATAAAACTTCGATGTCATGGTTCTGATAGGAACTGGTCAACTCGGCAATGGCGGCATTTCGGTCTCCGAGTTCGGAGTAGTCCCGCGCTAGATAATAATGCGCCCGCATTCCGTGGTTATGTGCTTGGAGACATTGCCGAAGGTAAGCGGGCATCCCGCCATGGTTGTATGCCGACTGTAGCGAGTCGACTTCGCGAACGACTTCCTGGACATCCCGTTTACCAAAAGCAAACGCAGGAGAAGCGACTCGAACCGCTTGAATAGACTCGCTGATTTTTCCTTGGCGCCGGAACGCCCAGGACATCGCCTCGTAAGCCATCAGAAAATTGGGTTCGATCTTTACGGCTTCTCGGTATTGTTGGATAGCTTCCTCATAATGGCCAGCGTCTCGCAGGGTCGTACCTGCCTGATGATGAATCACGGCTGAAAGGGGATCCAGCGCCAGCGCCGCCTGTTCTTCCCGAAGCGCTTCCTCGTGCCGTCCCATAAGACTAAGAAACTCGCCGTACCACTGGTGTCCGGTCGAATAGTTGGGGTTCAGCTCCAGGGTCTTCCTGAATTCCGTTTCCGCGCCGACAAAGTCCCAGTCGTTGTAGAGCAAGACCTCAGCAATAGCAAGGTGCGCTTCCGCCAGCGAGTCGTCCAGTACTATTGCCTTCCTGGCAGCGTTTTTGGCTTTCTCGACAGCGTCGGCCTGGGACGTCAGCGTCATCATTGGCAACACGATGTAACAGTGGGCCAAGCCGGCATAGCTTCGGGCATCGTTAGGGTCTTCCTGAATTGCCCGGTTGAAGTACTCGATAGCTTTATACAGACTCTCTTCCGTGCGCAAGGCCCAATAGTGACGGCCTTGGAGGTAGTCCTGAAAAGCTTGAGGATTAATGGCGTGTGTTCGCGCCAGGTCCTGGCGTTGCTTTTCGCTCAACTGCAGTCGAATATGTTGCGCAATATCCTGCGCAACGTCGGCTTCGAGAGCCAGCACATCGCTAAGATTGCGGTCGTATTCATCAGCCCATAGATGCTGATCGGTTGCTCCTTTAATTAACTGCACGCGGACACGAACCTGGTCGCCCGAACGCTGAAACGACCCCTCCACAATGGCGCCAACGTTTAAGTCGCGCGCAATTTCGGGAACGGTCTTGCGAGTGCTCTTGTATTGCATTGCCGACGTGCGTGAGATCACCTTTGGACCGCCGAGTTTTGCCAGATCGGTGATGATCTCATCCGTAATGCCGTCAGCGAAGTATTCCTGCGAGGCGTCCCCGGACAAATTCTCCAGCGGCAAAACCGCGATCGCCTCAATCGGAACCGAACCGGTGCTCGCGGCGTGGCTCCATTGAAAAACCGCAAAAATAGCCGCTCCAGCGATGACAATCGCTAACCCAATCCATGGTGCCGATCTTTTCCAACTGAATTGCCGGGGCGGGACAATGGATAGCTGCGCGACACTTAGGGGCTTCGGTTCAGGAACCAGCTTGGGCTTTACCTCAGGTTCGTTGTCATCTACCAGTTCGCTCACTGGTGCGATGAAGCGATAGCCAAACCCGGAAACGGTCTCGATGTAGATTGGGCTTTGAGACGAGTCGCCCAAGGCAGCCCGCAGCCTCTTGACGGCGCTGTTCAGACCTTCGTCGAAATCTACGAAAGTCCCATCTGTCCAAAGCTGCCGCTGCAATTCCTCGCGCGTAACCATCTCGCCAGGACAGTGCAGGAGTTCAATCAGCACCTGGAACGGTTTTCCCTGAAGGCGTAGCGGAATACCATTCTTGCGGAGTTCACGACTGCGCAGATCAACTTGAAATACGCCGAAACGATAAATAGGAATTGACTGGATCGGATGGCTGGCCATCGATCCTCCACGAATCAAAATTGGGCGTAAGTTTACCATGCCAGTTTTTGCTCCGATACAGGAAACTTGGGTGATTCAGACACCCGCATAATTCTTTCCTTCTCTTCTATTTAGCGTGTCAGCCAAAATTTCACCGCCATTTCCGTTGACGAAATTTACGGATTGGGCAAATATTCAGCCCTAAGTTTCCCCTACAACTTTTGGGGCATGCGAACCTGCTCGAAAACGCCAGGTTCGATTGATCGGAGTTCGATCGGACAACGCTGTGGAGGATATATGAGGAAGGTGATTCTCGTTCAAGGCGTCATCTTTGTTACCGTTTTGTTGTTTCCAAGCCGTTTATTGGCACAACACGACCCAGGCGTACGCGGAGGGATTCAGAACACGGGAGGCGGTCTGCAGCAGCAGGGAGTTCCGATTCCGCATCCGCCGCTGATCAGCCCAAATCCGAAGACAGGCGTGCCGGTCAACGATAACGAGAAAGCACTTTTCGAAGAAGGAATCTTGCGCGCTGGCCAGCTTGAGTCAACTTGCGACGACTGCGCACAAGTGCTAGATGGCTCCCCCGTTCTGAACATGGGGGAACTTGATCCATTCTTTCCCCAATTTCATACGAACTCCAACGGCCTCGGCGCGCGCCACAATGCCGATCAGTGTTTCGCTTGCCACGCGCAGCCTACCTTGGGTGGATCGGGTGGATTTCTCGTGCCCAATCCTGGCAATCCGGTTCCGCAGCCTGCCGAGAACCCGCAATTCCGCCTGATCCCCCACCGCTTCGGAAGGCAGAACATCGTTCCGTCGTTCGAGACGCAATACGGGCCTATTCGCGAAGTGCGCTTCAGATACAAGCCCGATGGCACACGTGATGGCGGCGTCCATCAGCTCTGGATAGTGAAAGGCGATGTTACCGATCCCACGATTCCAAACTGCTCCCTCAGGCAGCCGGATTTTGAGTCGCAGTTGAGATCTGGCAATCTTTCGTTTCGCATTCCGCTCCCTATGCTGGGGCTGGGACTGATTGAGTCCATCCAGGATCGCGAGATTCTCGCGCATCACAATGCCACCGCGGCGCAACGCTTGGGGTTCGGGATCACTGGGCATCCTAACCGCAGCGGTAACGATGGCACTATTACGCGTTTCGGATGGAAGGCGCAGAACAAGTCCATCACCATGTTCGCGGGCGAGGCTTACAACGTCGAGATGGGAATTACTAATGAACTTTTTCCTACCGCGACTGAAGAAGACCCGAACTGCCAGGGTCCTAACAAGCCGGAACCGAACGATGTTATTCGTACGGACCAAGATGAAATCAGGAACCAGGCTTTCAGCAACCCCCTGCATATTCTGCCCGACTGGCTGCAGTTCCAGGTGATGATGCGGTTCACGGATGGTCCTGCACCTGATCCCCATCCAGGCGCGAGTGCAACGCATGGCCGGGAACTGTTTAACAACATCGGTTGCGCACTTTGCCACACGCCCACGATGCAAACCGCGCCAGTCATGCTGAGTCCGGTCCTGCAAGACCGGCCTGTCAACCTGTTCTCTGACTTGATTGTGCACCATATGGGCGCTGGGCTCGCGGACGACGTTATTCAAGGGCAGGCTGGTCCAGACGAATTCCGAAGCACGCCACTGTGGGGAATTGGCCAGCGAATTTTCTTCTTGCACGATGGACGTACGGCAGATCTGCTGGAAGCAATTCAGGCGCATGCCTCTCCGGCAACGTCGACGTTTCCAGCTTCGGAAGCCAATGGGGTGATCAACAAATTCAATACGCTGTCGCCTGCGAACAAGCAGTCAATTTTGGATTTCTTGCGATCACTGTGAGTCGCCATGGTATTTGGCTGAATTGAGAGCGGCGGAATCGCGCGCATTTCGGCGCGATAAGGAATTGAGGAGCTGTTGTATGGCAACACAAAGGGCGTCGCCTAAGGTGGCGCCGAACCTTTCATCCAACATTATTCGTGTACTGGCGCAGCCCTGGCTGGACCGGACGATCGCCGCAGTCGCATGTGTACCGATCTCGTATGGCGTGTACTACCGGTACACGCACTTTCACCATGGATTGCCACTGATCGCGTCCATGCTCAATACGGTGATCCTGATCATCACGATGGTGATCCGTCGGCCGCCGAAACGTGTCACCCCAAACCCCTGGTATTGGCTTTTAGCTTTTGTGGCAAGTTACTGGCTGGTATTCATTCTCTTTTTCCTCCAGAAAGGGAAGCCTCTCGCTGCGAATTGGATCACAAATTCGCTGGCAATCCTCGGCCTTGCGGTCGTGCTTTGGGCGCGATTCAGCTTGGGACGTAACATCGGCCTCGTGCCTGCGCAACGTGAACTCGTGCACTCCGGCGCCTACGCCTTCATGCGGCATCCCGTGTACACGGGACTCCTGGTTACGAGCATCGCGTTTGTACTTCGCGCCTACAGCCCACTGAATGCGTTGCTGATGGGGCTTGGCGTTTTCTGGTTCATTCCCATTAAAAGCCTGGTGGAAGAGAACTTCCTCTGCGCCGATCCGCAGTATGCCGCCTACATGCAAAGAGTGCGGGCGCGTTGGATTCCGTTTGTGATTTGAAGTTGACTCATGGCGAGCTTTCAAGCCACCGCATTCGAATCCAAGGTCGTTCGTCAGCCGGGCTCTCGTTTCATGCGATGAAGACCGAGACGACGAGCAGCGTGAGCGCGAGCGACAGGAGATTTTTGTCAGGAAGCATGCCGCGAAGAAAGAGAATTCATTTCGCCTGCTTATAAAGGACCGCGAGACTCGCAAGACTACTACGGGAATCGCCATCCTGTGTTCGATCCAGGTGTTCGGTTATTACGGGATCATGGTTTGGATGCCGAGTTATCTTGCCGCAAATCTCGGTTTCAGCCTAATGAAGTCTGCGACTTGGACGGCGACCATAGTTTTGGGCATGTGCTTCGGCGTGTTCGCATTCGGTCAAATTGCCGACCGAATTGGTCGCAAGACCGTCTTCATTTCCTTTTATGCTGGCTCGTTAATCACCGTCTATTTATACTCACGGGCCACAGATCCACACACGCTCTTTTGGGTGGGCGAAATCATGGGAATGTTCGCAAACGGAGGGCACTGTGGCATTGGCACGCTTATGTCAGAGGCGTATCCCACCGCCGCCCGCGCCACGGCACAGAATTCGCTGTTCAACATTGGTCGTGGAGTTGCCTCTTTCGCGCCGCTCGCGGTTGGCGCCTTAGCCACCAAATACTCGTTCAGTGCCGCGATCGGCTTGCTCGCGACCATTTACTTTTTTACCATCTTCGCGACCATGTTTTTGATTCCCGAACTCAAAGGCAGAGAGCTCGATTGATCTCTTCGGCGGCATGTTACAACTAGAACCAAAATTGCATTTCGGAGCAACCTATTGAGCAACGCGAGTTCGCGGCGGACATTTCTGAAAGGCTCTGCGCTCGCAGGATCCGCATTCTTTCTCGGATCGCGCGGGATGGCGAATTCACCACAGAGTTCAGTGATCGTTGTGGGTGCAGGTGCGTTCGGTGGCTGGTCTTCGTTCCAACTTTTGCAGAGAGGCGTCAAGGTTACGCTCGTGGACGCTTGGGGACCGGGGAACTCTCGCGCCAGTTCCGGCGGCGAAACTCGCACGATTCGCGCCACGTATGGTCCTTCGCAACTTCTTTACGTGAAGATGGTCGCTCGCGCTTTGCAGCTATGGCAGGAGTACGAACAGCGATGGAACCTGAGGCTCTTTGTTCGGAGTGGAGCGCTGCGCATGGCCGGCGCAGACGATTCCTACGAACGTGCCGCTCTGCCAGTTCTGCAGCAAGCCGGTATCCGCTTTGAGAGGCTTTCCGCGGCCGAGTGTGCCAAGCGTTGGCCGCAAATCAATTTTGATGGAGTTCCTTGGAGCGTGTACGAGCCCGACTCCGGTTTTCTGGCGGCACGCCGCGCGTGCGAGGCCGTTCTCCATGCGTTCATCAAAGCGGGCGGCCAGTACCGGCAAGTGCAGGCTGTTCCTGGCAGAATTGCCGCCAATCGTATGGAGGGAATCACGGTTGGCCAAAGCGAAATCCTGAAAGCCGACTCTTACGTCTTTGCTCTCGGTCCATGGCTCGGGAAAGTATTTCCTTTTCTCGCATCGGCGATCACCCCTACTCGTCAGGAAGTATTTTTCTTCGGCACTCCGGCAGGAGATGTGCGTTTCGGTGAAGAGCATCTGCCCACATGGATCGATGGAGGCAAGACGCCTTTCTTCGGCGTGCCTGGAAATCACTGGCGCGGCTTCAAAATTGCCGATGATACGCGAGGTCCCGTGATCGACCCGACCACAATGGAGCGCCAGATTTCACCGGAGAAGTTGGCGGCCGCGCGCGCCTATTTGAGCATGCGTTTTCCAGCAATGGCCGACGCACCTCTGTTGGAAAGCCGTGTCTGCCAATATGAGAATTCTACGGACCGCAATTTCATCCTGGATCGCCACCCCGAAGCAGAAAACGTATGGATCGTTGGCGGCGGATCGGGTCACGGTTTTAAGCATGGGCCGGTAATGGGCGAGATGGTTGCCGATGCTGTCCTCGGCAGCACTGCACCGGCGGCAGAGATGTCTCTGGGCCGATTACTAAACAGTGCTCACTGACGAAGCAAAGGGAGTATGGCGACTACTGATATGAAAATTAGCAATCACAACTTTGATTACGCACTCGGCTACACCAAC
>Ga0070717_10002526_pt1 | contig 12887 bp, 12 predicted proteins | sample LARL113metaG_FD_71366 | JGI IMG/M metagenome (GOLD analysis project Ga0070717, IMG submission 71366) | Corn, switchgrass and miscanthus rhizosphere microbial communities from Kellogg Biological Station, Michigan, USA - LAR L11-3 metaG | ecosystem: Host-associated > Plants > Roots > Rhizosphere ... | reverse complement strand
CGGCGATGGTGAACCTCGCCGAGATCGAGCTCGCGCCTGACGTGGTGTGGGTCGGCGTCCTCCCCGGCATGCTGTGCCGCAGCGCGGAGCAGGTGAGGGCCAGGCTCGAGCAGGTGCGCGACAGCGGCCGGTCGTACTCGCCGGAGGTGCTCGCCGAGCGCGACGGCTTCGTCCTGTTCGACCCGCACGTGGACCCGCCGGCGCAGATCCCGGAGCTGCATCAGATCGCGATCGTCAACGACAACGTCGTCCAGGAGATCCGCGACTACCCGAACCGGGCGGCCGCGCAGGCGGCATTCGAGGCGCTCTGGTGATCCGGCTCGGCCGCATCGCGTACGTGAACATGGCGCCGGTCTTCTACCAGGTCGATCACGAGGTGGACGAGGTGCAGGGCGTCCCGACCGAGCTGAACCGGATGCTCGTCGCCGGCGAGCTCGACACGGCGCCGATCTCGTCGATCGCGTACGCGCAGGACGCGCACCGGCTGCGGCTCCTCCCGCGTCTGTGTGTCGCGTCGGAGGGAGCGGTCGACTCGATCCAGCTCGTCTCCCGCGTCCCGCTCGAGCGCGTCCGCAGCGTCGCCGTGACCCCCGAGTCGGCCACCTCGGTCGCGCTCACGAAGGTCCTGTTGCCCGAGGCCGAGCAGGCGCCGCTCGAGGCGTACGACACGGAGGAGGCCGAGGCGAAGCTCCTGATCGGCGACGCCGCGCTCCGCTCGGCGTTCGAAGACCCGACGCCGCACCACGACCTCGGCAAGCTCTGGCTCGAGCGCACCGGGCTGCCGATGGTGTTCGCGGTCTGGGCCTGCCCGGAGCCGCTCGCGGAGGGGCTCGCAGAGCTCGAGGACGCGCTCGTCTCCTCGGTGCGCCTCGCGCGCGCCGAGCCACAGCAGCTCGCCTACGAGGCGGCGGAGCGCTACGGCTATCCCGCCGGCTTCCTCGCGCGCTACTTCGAGAAGCTCCGCTACCGCTTCGGGCCGCGCGAGCGCGCCGGCCTCTACACCTTCCTCGAGCTCGCGCGCGACGCGGGCCTGCTCGAGACGGTGCCGGAGCTCCGCTTCGTCCAGACGGAGGGCGCAGCCGTTGCGTGAGGTGCTGGAGAAGGCGGCCTCGGGCGAGCGGATCACCGACGAGGACGCGATCGAGCTCCTCCGCTCGCGCGACCTCGTGGCTGTCGGCCGCGCCGCGAACGAGGTCCGGAACCGGCTTCACGACCCGGAGCAGGTCACCTTCATCATCGACCGGAACCTCAACTACACGAACGTCTGCGTCACCGACTGCGACTTCTGCGCCTTCTACCGGCGGCCCGGCGACCGGCGCGAGGGCTACCTGCTCCCGAAGCCGGTCATCTTCAAGAAGATCGAGGAGACGATCGCGTTGGGCGGCACCGGGCTGCTCATGCAGGGCGGCCACCACCCCGACCTCGGCGTCGACTACTACGAGGATCTCTTCTCCTCGATCAAGGCGCGCTACCCGATCCACCTCCACGCGCTCTCGCCGTCGGAGATCGTGCACGCGTCGCGCCGCTCGAAGCTGACCGTCCCCGAGACGCTCGCGCGGCTGCGCGACGCCGGGCTCGACTCGATCCCGGGCGGTGGCGCGGAGATCCTCGTCGACCGCGTGCGCGAGATCATCGCGCCGAAGAAGACGAAGACGAAGGAGTGGCTCGGCGTGATGCGCGAGGCGCATCGCCTCGGCATCTCGACGACCGCGACGATGATGTACGGGCACGTCGAGACGCTCGAGGAGCGGGTCGAGCACTTCCGGCGCATCCGCGAGCTGCAGGACGAGACCGGGGGCTTCCGTGCCTTCTTCTCCTGGACGTTCCAGGACGACGGCAACCGGCTCGTCTCGCTCGTGCCGGCCGAGTCGCGGCCGACCTCTTTCGACTACCTGCTCACGCAGGCCGTCTCGCGGATCTACCTCGACAACGTGCCGCACATCGGCTCGTCGTGGGTGACGCAGGGGAAGAAGATCGGCCAGGTCGCGCTCGGCTTCGGGGCCGACGACCTCGGCTCGGTGATGATCGAGGAGAACGTCGTCTCGGCTGCCGGTACCACGCACCGGACGAGCGCGGAGGAGCTCGTCCACCTGATCCGCTCGCTCGGCAAGACCGCCGTCCAGCGCGACACGCTCTACCGGCCGGTCAAGGTCTGGACCTGATCCCGGCGAGGCCGGTCTCGACCCAGACCGGCTGCTCCGTCCGCAGGCCGTACTCGACCTCGAACCACGAGCTGAGCCGGTAGTAGATCCGCGCCCGCCGACGCAGCTCCTCGTCGACGTCCCAGTCCGCGAAGGGACCGTTCAGCGGCCAGCCGTAGTCGAGGGCCGGATCGCCGATCCGCCCGCCCGCCCAGTCGATCACGCCGGCGAGTCGCCCGTCGCGCACGAGCAGGTGCGGCGGGCAGAGGTCGCAGTGGGTCAGTGCGGGCTCGAACCCGGTCAGCGTCTCGGACTCCCGCAGCAGCGCCTCTCCTTCCGAGCGCTCGTCGGCGTCGAGCAGCGGGAGGACGACACGGCGGAACACGTCCGCCTGGTCGCACCAGGCACCGACCCAGTCGTCCATCGGGGGGATCGGCAGCTCGCCGGGGTCGACCGAGTGGAGCGCCTCCAGGAAGCCGCGCAGGCCGTCGGGATCCTCGCTCCGCAGCGGGTCGCCCGGGATCAGCCGGTAGACGACGAGCGGCGGCTCGCGCGAGACGTGCTCGAAGCGCGGGATCTCGACCGGCAGCGCGGGCGCGAGCGCCGGGAGGAGCTCGGCCTCCTTCGCGAGCTTCGCGGCGGCGCCCTCGTTTCGCGGGATCCGCAGCACCCACTCGCCGTCGAGGATCAGGACCTTGAAGTCCCAGCCGTCGTCGTTCTCGATCAGGGTCATCGCACGACGCTGTCCGGGGGCGCGACTGCGTCGGCGACCGCCGTTTCGAGGTCGCGCGGCTCGTCGGGGAACAGGATGTCGACCTTCGTCGGGCCGCCGAGCATCAGCATCCAGCACTGATGGGGGCTGAGCCGGTCCCGCTGCATGGCGATCGGGGCCAGCGGAGCGCTGAGCCCGGGCAGGTCGGCCGCGAGCGCGGGAAAGTCGTCCGCCGCGACGACGAAGTCCCAGTCGGAGTGCTGCGTCGCCGTCCCGTCGGCCCGCGAGCCCGCGAGGCTGATGCGGCGAACCGCCGGATGCCGGCCGACCGCCGAAATGACGCGCTGATCGAACGAAGCCTCCATCCGAGCCACGCTACCCTGGCCGCCGGGTCGTGCTGCGCAAGCTCCTCATCGCTGCCCTGCTCATGGCGCTCGTCGCGGCGACGGTCGTCTCCGCCGCCATCGGCTCGCAGCGTCGCGGGCTGCAGGAGTCGGTCTCGACCTCCACGCTGATGCCGGGCGTGACGTACACGCGGGAGGTCGACTTCAGCTCACGCGGCCCGATCGTCCTCGACGTCGTCACGGCGCCGAAGCCGGACGGCACGGTCTACTCGCTGCAGCCGGAGCTCTCGAACGACGTCCTCCGCGGGACGGAGGAGCTGACGCACCTCCAGCAGCGGACGGCCGCCGGCGCGACGACCGTGGCGATCGACGGCGACTACTTCACTTCTCCTCTCGGCCCCCCCAGCGGGCTCCTCATGCAGGGCGGAGTGCTCGAGAGCGCCCCCGCCGCCGGCCGCTCGAGCCTCGGCATCGGCGCGAACGGCGTGCTCCAGACAGCGCCGGTCGCGTTCGCCGGCACCTGGCAGGGAGGAGGCCAGCGCCGGCCGCTGTCGCTGAACTCGCCCGCGGGCAAGGGGAAGTTCACGCTCTACACGCCGGCCTACGGAACGACGACCCCGAAGGAGACGACGGTTGTCGAAGACGTCATCGGCTCCTTCCCGCCGGCCACGCTCGGCGTGCCGCTCATGGGCACGGTCACCCAGGTCGCCGCCAGCGGCCTGACGAGGATCCCGCGCAATGGCGCCGTGCTCGTCGCGCGCGGCGCGGTCTCGACCGCCCAGCTGAAGGCCGAGGCTCCGCTCGCCGAGCCGGTGTCCGTGCGGATGTCGCTCTCCCCGGACTGGAGCGCGCTCACGGGAGCCATCGGCGGCGGGCCGCTGCTGGTGCGCGACGGCAAGCCCGTCTTCCACGCGGGCGAGACGTTCGACTCGCGCCAGCTCAACCTGCGGCAGCCGCGCGGCGCGATCGGCCAGCTGCCCGACGGCCGCATTGTCCTCGTCTCGGTAGAGGGGACGGATCCCGCGTACAGCATCGGCATGTCGAGCTACGAGCTCGCCGTGGAGCTCTCCCGCCTGGGCGCGACGACGGCGTTCGGGCTCGGGGCGGGCGCGGCCGCGGGGCTCGCGTTCGACGGGTCGCTGCTCACTCGTCCCCCGCAGGGCCGCCGCCCGAAGGTCTCCGACGCGCTCGTGCTCTCGTACAACGGTGTCTACGTGGCGCCTCCGCCGACGCCCGTGCTCTCGCCGAACGGCGACGGCGTCGGCGACACCGAGAAGCTCTCGTACCGGCTGGGCCGCCCTTCCACGGTCGTCGCGACCCTGACCGGGCCCGGCGGGACGAAGATCACGCTCGAGAGCGGCCCGCAGCCGGCGAGTCTCCAGACCGTCACCTGGGACGGGACGAACGGAGGGTCGCCCGCGCGCGAGGGCGTCTGGACGTTCGCCGTCGCCGCGACCGACGACCGCAACGTGGCCACGAGCGCGTCGCGGACGTTCTCGCTCGACGACACGCTTTCGTCGCTCGCGGTCAAGGTCGGCAGCCGCGGCCTGCCGACCGCGACGTTCCAGCTCTCACGCGCCGCCGACGTCGTGGTGCGGGTCGAGCGCCCGAACGGCCTCCCGGTCGCGACCCTGCGCTCGGGCTCGCTCGCGGCGGGCCCGCAGCGCGCGACCTGGCGCGGCTCGATCTCCGGACGCCGAGCTCCGCAGGGGCGGTACAAGCTGGATATCGTCGCGACGAGCACGGTCGGCAAGAGCTCGCTCTCCGCGCTCTTCTCATTCCGGCCTCACACGCGTAAGTAGAGTCCCCGCGGTGCTCCTGGCGAGCGTCTCGTCGAGCTTCACCTCCGCGGTTGCGAACCACGGCATCTACGCCGTGTTCGGGCTGATGGCGATCGACGCCGTCTTCCCGGCGGCGAGCGAGCTCGTGATGCTCTACGCGGGCGCAGTCGCAGCTGGAGCCTTCCCGGCTGCCCACGGGGTGACGCTGTTCGGCTCCCGGATCGGCTTCGGCGCCGGTGCCTACGTCGCCCTCGCTCTCGCGGGGACGCTCGGATATCTCGTCGGGGCACTGATCGGCTATGCGATCGGCCACTACGGAGGACGGCCGTTGCTCGAGCGCCACGGGCGCTGGTTCCACATCTCGCCCGCGCGACTCGGCCGCGCGGAGGCGTGGTTCGACCGCTGGGGCAACCTCGGCGTGTTCCTCGGGCGGATCGTGCCGGTCGTCCGTTCCTTCGTCTCGATTCCCGCGGGGATCTTCGAGATGCCGCTCGTCCCGTACACGCTGCTCTCGCTCGCAGGCTCCGCCGTATGGTGCTTTGCCTTCGCCGGTGCCGGATACGGGCTGGGCAAGAGCTATCGCGGCTTCGACCACGGCTTCCACTACGTCGAGTACGCCGTCGTGGCGCTCGTCGTGCTGGGCCTGGCGTATCTGGTCTACCGCCTGCTGGCGGCCGCTAGAGTGGGCGCGCGTGCAGACGATTCCACTCGTTGACGTCCGAGCCGAATACGAGCCGCTGATCCCGCGGCTCGAGGCCGCCTTCCGCGAGGTGCTCGACGGGAAGGGCTTCATCCGGGGCCCGCACTACTGGGCCTTCCAGGAGGAAGCCGCCGCTTCTCTCGGCGTGAAGCGGACGATCGGGGTCGCCAACGGCACCGACGCGCTCGTGCTCGCGCTCGACGCGCTCGGCGTCGGGCCCGGCGACGAGGTCATCTGCCCTGCCTTCACCTTCTACGCGACCGCCGAGTCGATCGCGCGCCGCGGGGCGACCCCGGTCTTCGCCGACATCGACCTCGCCACGCTCAACCTCGACCTCGACGACACGGCCGCCAAGGTGACCGACCGCACGCGGGCGATCGTCCCGGTACACCTCTTCGGGCGGCTGCTCGACGTCCGGCCGCTCATGGAGCTCGGCGTCCCGGTGCTCGAGGACGCTGCGCAGGCGTTCGGCGCGCCCGGCGTCGCACAGCACGGCACGATCTCGACCTTCAGCTTCTATCCGACGAAGAACCTCTTCTGCCTCGGCGACGGCGGCCTCGTCGCCACCGACGACGAGGAGCTCGCCGACCGTGTGCAGCTCCTCTCCTTCCACGGCTCGCGCGACAAGACCGACTTCGACGCCGTCGGTTACAACTCGCGCCTCGACGAGCTGCAGGCCGCGTTCCTGCGCATCTTCCTGCCCGAGCTCGCCGGCTGGAACGAGGGACGCCGCGCTGCCGCTGCGCGCTACGCAGAACTAGGCCTCGGCGACCTCGTGGAGATCCCGCAGGACGAGCCCGGCCACGTCTACCACCTCTTCGTCTGCCGCTCGACGGAGCGCGACACGATCCGCGCCGCCCTCACCGAGGCGGGCATCGCCTCCGCGACGTACTACACGACTCCGCTCCACCTCCAGCCGTCGCTGCGCTTCCTCGGCTACGAGGCGGGCTCGCTGCCGGTGACCGAGCAGGCGGCGGCGGAGAACTTCTCCCTGCCGCTCTGGCCTGGGATCCCGGCAGAGGCGCAGGAACGCGTCGTCGACGTCGTGCGCTCGGCCGTCCCCAGCCGGGTCTAGCCCATGCGGAACCTGATCTCGCCGCACCGGATCTGGCAGCTCCTGGTCGATGCGGCGATCGTCGCCACCTCGTGGTGGCTGGCCTTCCAGCTGCGGTTCGACAACGGGCTGTCGCATCACCGCGGCTACCAGCTCCTCTTCAACCGGACGATCCTGCTCGTCATCGCGATCAAGCTCGTCGTCTTCATCGCGTTCGGCTTCTACAACCGGTGGTGGCGCTACGTCTCGATCAGCGACATGTGGGCCATCGCCCGCGGCGTCGTCATCGGGTGCCTGATCGCGGACGTGACCGTCTACCTCGTCTCGCCGGTGCACGGCTTCCGGCTGCCGCGGTCGATCGCAGCCACCGACCTGCTCCTCACGCTCGCGTTCATCACGGGCTCGCGGCTCCTCGCGCGCACCGTGGTCGAGCGCCCCGGCCTCACCGTGGTGTCGCGCGGCAAGGAAGTGCTCGTCGTGGGGGCCGGCGACGCGGGGCGCCTGATCGTGCAGGAGATGCAGCGGTCGCGGATGCTCGCCTACACGCCGATCGGCTTCGTCGACGACGACGCCCGCAAGCGGCACACGCGGATCCTCGGCGTCCGCGTGCTCGGCACGATCGACGAGCTGCCACGCGTCCTCCGTGAGCACCGACCCGACGAGGTGCTGATCGCGATGCCGTCCGTCTCGGGCGAGGTACGCAGGCGGATCGTCGAGACGGCGCAGCAGCAGCGGGTCACGGTCAAGACGCTGCCGGGGCTCTACGAGCTGATCTCGGGGGATCTCGGCCTCGCGGGCCAGATCCGTCCCGTCCAGGTGGAGGACGTGCTGGGGCGCGAGCAGGTCGAGGTCGACTTCCACGAGGTCGCCGGCTATCTCGAGGGACAGACCGTGCTCGTCACCGGTGCCGGCGGCTCGATCGGGTCGGAGCTCTGCCGCCAGATCTCCCGCGTCCGGCCGTCGCGCCTGATCCTCGTCGACAACGCCGAGGGCCCGCTGTTCGAGATCGAGCGGGAGCTCGCGACCGAGCGCGACTTTACGGCGGCGATCCCGAAGCTCATGGACGTGCGGAACGCGAAGGCGCTGCGCCGCGAGGTGTTCGAGAAGTACAAGCCGACCGTCGTCTTCCACGCCGCGGCGTACAAGCACGTCGCGATGCTCGAGACGCATCCGCTCGAGTCGGTGCGCAACAACGTCGTCGGGACGCGCGTTCTCGTCGAGCTCGCGGCGGAGTTCGGCGTCGAGCGCTTCGTCTTCATCTCGACGGACAAGGCCGTCAACCCGAAGACGGTGATGGGACAGTCGAAGGCGCTGTGCGAGTGGGTCGTCGAGTCGTTCGGCCACCGGCGCGACGTCTCGACCCGCTTCGTCGCCGTGCGTTTCGGCAACGTCCTCAACTCTTCGGGGAGCGTGATCCCGATCTTCCGCAAGCAGATCGAGCGCGGCGGCCCGGTGACCGTGACCCATCCGGAGATGACGCGCTACTTCATGACGATCCCGGAAGCGGTGTCACTCGTCGTGCAGGCGGGCTCGATCGGCGGCCGCGGCCAGGTGTTCGTGCTCGACATGGGCGAACCCGTGCGGATCGTCGACCTCGCGCAGAACATGATCCGCCTCTCGGGCAAGGAGCCGCGCCTGCCGGACGATCAGACCACGTCCGCGCGCGACATCCGGATCTCGTTCGTCGGCACCCGGCCGGGCGAGAAGATCCACGAGGAGCTCTGGACCGACGGCGAGTCCGTCGGCGCGACCGCGCATCCCAAGATCATGCGCCTCAGCCGGCCGCCGGTCGATCCGGAGTGGCTCGAGGAGCAGCTCGCTGAGCTCGAGCGCCTCGCCGACGACGGCGACACGCTCGAGGTCGTCGGGAAGCTGCGGAAGATCGTGAGCGAGCCGCAGCGGATCGAGCTGCCCGATCTCTCGGACACCGGGAGCTACCGGCTCGAGCTCGACCAGCGCGTCACGCCCGACACGAACTCCTGACCTTCGCGTCACGGTCGTCGGCCGGTCGCGGCGCTAGCCTCCCCGCCCTGGACTCCGGGACGATCTTCGAGGGGCTGAACCCCGAGCAGCGCGCTGCCGGCGAGAGCACGCGCGGGCCGCTGTGCATCCTCGCCGGAGCCGGGACCGGCAAGACGACGACGATCACGCGGCGGATCGCGTGGCAGGTCGCCAGCGGCGCCTTCCCGGCCGAGCACATCCTCGCAGTGACGTTCACCGACAAGGCCGCGGGAGAGCTCCGGGGGCGGCTGCGAGCGCTCGGCGTGGACGGCGTTCGGGCCTCGACGTTCCACTCGGCTGCGCTCGCGCTGCTCCGCCACTTCGACGGCGACCAGGGACGGATCCTCTCCTCGAAGGCCTTGCTCCTGCGCCGCATCGGGAACACGCTGCCGGGGGCGTTCCGCTTCCGGCCGGCGGGTGACCTCGCGACCGAGATCGAGTGGGCGAAGAACCGGCGCCTCACGGCCGACACGTACCGCGACGCGCTGGGTGACCACGAGCCGCCGATCCCGCCCGACCTCATGGGCAGGGTCTTCCGCGACTACGAGCGCCGCAAGGCGGCCGAGGGGCTGATCGACTTCGAGGACCTGCTCGAGCGTGCGGTGCGGCTGCTCGAAGACGACGTGCAGGCGCGGGCGGCGGTGCACGAGCGCTGGCGCGCCTTCACCGTGGACGAGTACCAGGACGTCAACCTGCTGCAGCAGTCGCTGCTCGATCTCTGGCTCGGCGAGCGGGACGAGGTGTGCGCGGTCGGCGACGACTACCAGGCGATCTACGGCTTCACCGGCGCCAGCGCAGGCTGGCTGCTCGCGCTGCCGCAGCGATTCCCGCACGCGCACGTGGTCCGGCTCGAGCGAAGCTACCGCTCCACGCCGCAGGTGCTCGAGCTCGCCAACCGGCTCGTGTCGCGGCTCGGCGGCTCCGCCAAGAGGCTCGCTGCGACGGTGCCGGACGGCCCCGAGCCGGTCGTCGGCCCGGCGCTCGACGTCGCCGAGCACGTACGGCGGCTGCACGCGGAGGGCGTCCCGCTCGAGGAGATGGCGGTGCTCGTACGGACCAACGCGCGCACGAGCGAGTTCGAGGAGGCGTTCCACGACGCGGGGATCCCGTTCCAGGGCGCGTCGCTGCTCGCGCGCGACGCCGCGCGCCAGCTGCTGAAGGCCGTGCGCGGCATGCGCGGCCCCGCCGCGGAGATCGTGCGCGGGATCGCCGTCCGGCAGGGTCTGCTCGAGGAGCTCCCCGACAAGCTCGGCGATCGCGAGCAGACGCGGCAGGCCGACCTCGCCCGGCTCGTGCGGCTGTCCGAGGAGTTCGACGGCGAGGTCGACGGCTTCGTGGAGCTGCTCCACGAGCGCTTCGGCGAAAGTGCCGGCCTCGGTGTCCATCTCCTGACCCTTCATCGGGCGAAGGGCCTCGAGTGGGAGGCGGTCTTCCTGCCGCGCGTCGAGGAGGGGGAGCTGCCGGTTCGGCGCGGGGACGTCGACGAGGAGCGGCGCCTCTTCTACGTCGGGCTGACGCGGGCGAAGCGGCACCTGCTCGTGACGTGGGAAGGGAAGCCGAGCCGCTTCCTCGACGAACTCGGAGTGCGCGCTGCCGCGCCGCCGCTCCCGAAGAAGGAGAAAGCTGCTCTGCCGCAGACGCCGACAGTCCAGGCGCTACGCGAATGGCGCCTCGCGCGGGCACGCGCAGAGGAGGTGCCGGCGTACGTGGTCTTCAACGACAGGACTCTCGCCGAGCTCGCGGCGCGGACGCCGCGCACGATCGCCGAGCTCGCTGCAGTGCCGGGTATCGGTCCGGCCAAGCTCGAGCGGTTCGGACCCGAGCTGCTGGCCCAGCTCGCGGACGCCGCGGGCTGACCACCGATGACCTAGGCCCGCCCGGTGGGTCTGAAGGGGAGGTACCCCTCGACAAGGAGGCAAGCTTGAAGCTTCTGCTCACTTCCGCCGGCATCAAGAACCCGAGCATCCACGACGCGCTGGTCGACCTTCTCGACCGGCCGATCGCCGAGTCGAGCGCGCTCTGCATTCCCACCGCGACGCACGCTCTCGGCAAACCGGAGCTCGCCTGGAACTTCATCAGCGGCCGGGAACCCCGCTGCCCGATGTCCGAGTTGGGTTGGAAGTCGCTGGGAGTGCTCGAGCTCACGGCGCTGCCCGGTCTCGACGAGGAGACGTGGGTGCCCGCGGTCCGGGAGGCGGACGTCCTGCTCGTGAACGGCGGCGATCCCCTGTACCTGAGCTACTGGATGCAGCAGTCCGGCCTGGCCGACCTCTTGCCCTCGCTCGGGGCCGTCTACGTGGGACTGAGCGCCGGGAGCATGGTGATGACGCCGAGGACCGGGGAGTACTTCGTCGGCTGGCGCCCGCCCACCGGCGGCGACGAGACGCTGGGGATAGTCGACTTTGCGCTGTTCCCGCACCTGGATCACGAAGACATGCCGGGGAACTCCATGGCCAACGCGGAGGAATGGGCGGCCGACCTGCCCTGCCCCGCCTACGCGATGGACGACGAGACGGCCATCAAGGTCGTCGACGGCACCGCGGAGGTCGTCTCCGAGGGGCACTGGAAGCTGTTCGCTCCCAGCCGGGAGCCGAGCGAAGTGGGCTAGCCGCTCGAGCCCAGAGCTGCGCGGATCCGGTCGAGCGCCTCGTTCTCCTGGGGCGAGACTCCCTTGGCCGCCGCCGCGACCGACTGGGCGACGTCCAGGACGACCTGCCGGTACGCCGGCAGGTCCTCCGGCGATTTCGCCTCCAGTGCCGCGACGGCCTGCTGGAGCGCGGCGACCGTGCTCTGCTCGACCTCGTCGGGCGAGGAGGTCACGCCGAACGGCCGATCGTGTCCCGCCGCCAGGTCACGGACGAGCGCGCTGTCGCTGTGCTCGTGCGCGTCTCGCAGATGGTGCGCGAGCGCGTTCGCCTCCTTGAAGCTGTCGAAGAACCCGCGGTCCGCGAGCGCGACGAACGCGCCCGCACCGGCGATCCCCTCCTGCATCGCCTTCCACTCGTCGTCTGTGAAGTCTGTTCTCGTAGCCATGCGACGGAGTATCACACCGCGGAGTCGAGCAGGTCCGCGTTCTCGTTCTCGGGCGGGTACCCGTACGCGTACACGAGCAGGTCCTCGTCGCCGTGGTTCGCGGACTGCAGCGGCGTGCCGGGGTCGACCCGGACGAGGCCGCCGGCCGGCACGTCGATCCGCTCGGGTGGCTCGCCGACGTAGAGCGAGAGCGTGCCGGCGAGGACGACGAACGTCTCCTCCTGCGCCGCGTGGCGGTGACGGCGCCCCTTCGCGCCGGGCTCGTACCGCCAGACGTTCCCGCGCACGTGAGCGAAGCCCGCGCGGTCGCTCAGCTCGGCGACGTGGCGTGCCGGCTCTCCCTCCTCGTGGGGACGGGTGAGCCACTCGAACTCGTCCGGACGGATGACGCCGTAGGCCATCGCCCGAGTCTAGGAACCTTCTGTATCGCTTGTCGGCGTGGCGAGCGAATCTGTCGCGTTGGTGGAGTTCGGGTTCACAGACGTCGACCGGCCGCCCGACGCAGCGCCTCCCGGCTAGTCCCTACCAGAGGAAGACGGTCGGACACCTCGCGCCGTAGCGCGTGACCGTCGGGCCGGGGGGCATCAGCCGCCAGGCAGCTGGATCGTCTCGGCAAGCAGGTCGACAAGCGAGACAATCCGGCCTTGAAGAAACTCGGACTTACCGTCTGCGCCAAGGACTAGCTCTCCCGTCATCCTCAGTCAGGCGTCGAGAGCGGACAGCAGCAGCCTCAGCATCTCGTGCGGATCCCGCCGCACCCGGGGCGACGATGAGGCGTCGCGCTTCGTCAGCTCGAGCGCGCGTGGATCGGTGAGCGGCTTGAGCCGGCCCTCCCGGATCAGCTCCTCGTCGACGCCGCCGAGCCGGCCTCCGTACGTCGTGTAGACAGGCACGCCGAGCGCGGCAGCCTCGCGGTTCATCGTCCCGCCCGCCGAGACGACGAGGTCGGCGAGCGCGATCAGGCTCTGCGCGTCGACGGCGCCGTCGGGCAGGATCACCGACGGCAACTCGAGGCGACGCACGTACGCGTGCTGCTCCTCGGTGCGCGGGAGGACGAACGCGTGCACGTCCTCTGCCCGGCCCAGGTGCTCGAGCGTCTGCGGGAAGAGGGGGTTCGAGTG
>Ga0070717_10002522_pt1 | contig 12894 bp, 5 predicted proteins | sample LARL113metaG_FD_71366 | JGI IMG/M metagenome (GOLD analysis project Ga0070717, IMG submission 71366) | Corn, switchgrass and miscanthus rhizosphere microbial communities from Kellogg Biological Station, Michigan, USA - LAR L11-3 metaG | ecosystem: Host-associated > Plants > Roots > Rhizosphere ... | reverse complement strand
GGCTCCGTGTACCACCCGGACCACGCGTTCCGCAGGGCGCTCCCTGACTGGGCGCACGTCATCGATCGCGACGACTACTCGTTCGCCCTGAACGACGTGGCCGTGCTACATGCGCGGCCGTGCCGTTCGCGCGCAGGCCAGGACGATCCAGCGCTCGCGTTACCGGGACGCGAGTCGGGTGACGAGCGGATCCGCATCGGCCTGGTGCACGGCAGCACGTTCGACGCGGTGGATTGCCAGACCAACTTTCCGATCGCGAAGGAGGCGGCTGCGCTGCGGGGATTCGACTACCTCGCGATCGGCGACACCCACAGCTTCCGAGCCGTGCCGCCTGGCGGTAGACCACCGGTGGTCTACCCGGGGGCTCCCGAGGCGACGACGTTCGGCGAGCCGGACGCCGGGAACGTCGTCGCGGTGTTCGTCAGCAGGTCGCGCAGGGTGCGCTTCGAAGCGGAGCGCGTCAGTTACTGGACCTGGGCGGAGCGGACGATTCGCTCGCTCGCCGAGCTCCGCGAGCTGCGGTCCGACACGCGGCTGTCGTGCCAGGTGATCCGGTTGATCCTCGACATGAGCGTGAGCGCCCCCGAGCTCGAGGAGTGCGAGACGATCCTCCGCGAGCTGAAGGGCACGGCTTCCAGCCAGGGGCGGGTGGGCATCCTGCAACTTGATCGCAGGCGGCTGGTACTCGACACCCGCGACATCGAGACACAGCTGGCCCGGCTTCCGGACGTTCTGCGCGCCACCGTCGCACGATTGAAGGCCATGGAGAGCGAGGACCAGGCCGAGGTCGCCCGCGCAGCGCTCTGCCATCTCTACAAGCTCGCCCGGGAAGCAGGTGTGTCGTGAGACTCGTTCGACTCTCCGTCCAACGGTTCCAGTGCATCGAGTCGGCCGAGCTGGAGTTGTCGGCCGGATTGAATGTTCTGTACGGCCCGAACGATCTCGGCAAGTCCAGCCTCGCGTGGGCGATCCGCGCTGTCCTGCTGCTCCAGCACGGTGCCGCGCTTCATGAGCGCTTCGTGTCCTGGTACGGGGGTGGCGAGCCGCGGGTCGCCCTGACGCTCTGTGATCGGGAAGGTCGCTACTGGCGGGTCACCAAGTCGTTTGGCACGGGCGGCGCGGGACGCTCCACCCTGGAGTCCTCGAAGGATGGTCGCAGCTTCATGGCGGAGTGCTCGGGGCGGCAGGTCGATGAGAAGCTGCGCGCGATGATTGGCTGGGGGCTCAGCGCCCCCGGCGGCCAGGGTCCCCGCGGCCTTCCAGACAGCTTCCTGACCCAGGTCCTGCTCGCCGAGCAGGACAACGTTCGCAAGGTTCTGTTCGGATCATCGCTAACCGACGATCCCGACGAGTCCGGCCGCCTTCGCTTGACCCAGGCGCTCGGCGCGCTCGCGCAGGATCCGATCTTCAAGCAGGTTCTCGAGGAGACCCAGATCCACGTAGACCAGGCCTTCACTTCGAAGGGCCGCAAGAAACGGAGCGCTGGCTCACCGTTCATCGAGCTCGCCGAGCGCATCAAGGAGATGCAGCGAGAGCGCGACGAGCTCGAATCCAAGGTTCGCGAGACTGCCGCGGCGGAGGACAAGATCCGCGTGCTCAACGGCGAGCGAGAGCGGCTCCAGAACGAGATCGAAGACGCCACCCTCGCGTTGAGAGCCGCTGAAGCGCAGGACGCAGCCAAGCTCCGACGCGACGATCTCGAGACGCAGCTCGCGACCCAGAGCGCGGCCGTGAAGAGCATCGAAGACGTCCAGCGCCAGATCGATCGAGCACAGGTCGAGCTCTCGCAGCTGCAAGCAGACGCGGCCGCGTCGAACGCACAGCTGACCGCTGCCATCGAGGAGCTGGCACGAGAGGAACTGTCCCGCGACCAGGCGCGTGCACGGTTGGACGCGCTGTCCCACGAAGATCTCCACACGCAGCAGCAGACATCCGATCTCGAAGCCCGCTTGCAAGCTGCACAGGATCAGCTGTTAGAGGCCGAGCGCGCTCACGAGCGCGCGGCCGACGCCCTGCGCCAGGCACGCGAGCTCGCCAACGGGGTCGCGATCGCGGTCACGGCGGCCCGGCAGCGAGACGGAGCGGCACATCTTGCGCGAGAGACACTCGATCGTGCCGTCAGCAACCTTGTGCGCGTCGAGCAGGCACTGGAGGCCGCCCGTCAACGCCTCCGCGATGCCACCAGCGGAGACCGGGCGCAGGCTCGCGCGCTTGCGCGCAAGGAGCTGGAGAACCGCCGGTTGAACCGTTCTGCACAACGTGCAACTTCAGAACAGGCCTTGCGCCGAGCCCAGGAGGTCGGCGGGGCGATCGCAAAGGCCAGCGAGGCGACCAAGGCAGAAGGCGAGCTCGCGAAGCAGGTCAAGCGGGCCAACGCGCAGGTCTCCGAAGACCAGGTAGCGCTGGACGCGATCGAAGCCACGATTGCGGTCGACCGCAACCTCGGTGTCCTGGGGGCGTTGGTACAGGCCCGCGCCGCGGTATCCACCGCCAGAGCCGCCGCGGCAACCGCGGACTCGCTCCGCGCGCAGGCCTCGCGTTTGCGCGAGGAGGCCACCGCGCTGCGGTTGACGTTGCGCGGCGATGTTCCGTCCATGGCCGCCGTGACGGCGCTCCGAGCATTGCGTGACGAGGAGCGCCTCGCGGAAGCTCGCCTCGGGGGTGGGCTCTCGATCACCGTACGCCCACGGCGCGCGGTCGCAATGCAGACCACCCGGGATGGCATCGCAGATCCTCCGTTGACCACCGCCGAGGCGTCGACGGTCTCGGCCAGCCGGACCATCGCGCTTCATATCGACGAGCTCGTCGACATCGAGGTGACCGCCGGTGAGGCCAGCGCCCGCCAGGCGGCCGCCGAGCTTCGGTCGCGCTGGGACCGAGAGGGCGCTAGCACGTTGCGCAGCCTCGGCGTCCACACCGTTGAGGAGCTCGATGACCTGTGTCGACGCCACGAAGCCGCGTCTCGCGTCGTGGACGAGAAGAATCGCGAAGCAGACCACGCGGAGCTGCGGGCGACCAGAGAGGCGTCTGCGTCCGGCGTCCTCGCGCTCGCCGCCGCGGTAGCTTCGCTCGAGGCGGAGTTGCACGGCGCCGAAGCTGATCTGCTCCCCGTCCTGAAGCAGCTCGGCGAGAGCTGGGCCGCGGCTTTGAAGCAGCGAGCGGCCGACACGGAGCGGAGCCGGCACGCCTGCGCTTCGCTCCTCGACCGGCATCGGGCCGAGCTCACGCGCCTCGAGACCCAGCTCGAAGCGATGAGCGCCGAGACGGCTCGGCTCGTCCAGGAGGCCTCCGCTCGGCAGGCCGAGCTCGGCGGCCTGTGGTCAGCGCTCGAGGCGCAACACCGCGCAGAGGTTGGACAATCCGATCTTGCGCTCGTCGAGATCGATCGCCAGCTCGAGGCGATGTCGGGAGCGGCGACCGATGAGGAAGGAGCCGCGCGGGCAGCTGTCGCTGCCGGGGAGACAGACCTGGCGACCGCGACGACGCATCGCGACCGTGCTCAGCTCGACGCGCAGCAAGCGCGTGATGCAGCGATTGCCGCATCGACCACGCTTGACAGCGTACGGACTCGGGCGCGTGTGCTCGACGCCAATCACATATGGGAGGCGGCGCTACAGGCGTCGTCCGCACTCGAGATCGCGCCCTGGCTCACCGCGGCTGCGACTGTCGAGGCGCATCGCGATGCGCTCAGGCGCCAGAAGATGGAGCTGCGCGCGCAGCTAGAGCGCATCGCACTGGAGCGAACCACCGCCATCTCGGCGGCGCGCGCCACCGCCGAGTCGGCCGAAGCCCGCGTGCGCGCAACGCGAACGCGCTGCGACCTGCTCCAGCAAGGCCTGCGCACGCTCGCAGAGCAGCGCGACCAGACCCAGGCCGCGCTCGCAGAGATGCGCGTCCAGGTGGCCGGCAGCAACAACGATGCGATCCGGCAATCCATTGCAGCGCTGCGTCTGGAGATCGCCTCGCTACAAACGGCGATCGGCAACTTCGACGTCCAGGTGCTGGAGCGCCGACGTGACGCAGCACGCCGGCTCGAGAGCCAGCTTCGCGACGTCGAGGAAGAGCGCGCGAAGGCATCTGGCGCGCTCGAGCAGGTGGGCGGTGCGATCGCGCGTGAGCGCCAGCGCGAGCTGACGCGCGCGCTGCAGGAGTTGCTGGACCAAGAGCACGCGCTCGAGGTCGAGTTCGACGCGTGGAAGCTCCTGCTGGACACGCTGCGAGCCTCCGAGTCCAGCGAAGGCGCCCATCTCGGCCGCGCGCTCGCCGACCCGGTCAGCGGCCGGTTCCGCCAGCTGACGGGCGGCCGATACGGACATCTCGAGCTCGGCGCCCATCTCGAGGCCACCGGGCTCGAGGCCGCGGGCGCGATTCGAAGCATCGGGGCGCTCTCCGCCGGGACCCAGGACCAGCTGGCCACGCTGCTCCGGCTGTGCGTTGCCGAACAGCTGCACAGCGCGATCGTGCTCGATGACCATCTCAGCCAGAGCGATCCAGCACGCGTGGCGTGGTTCAACACGGTCCTCCGAAACTCCGCGCAGCAGATCCAGATCGTCCTGATCACGTGTCGTCCCACCGAGATCCTCTCGGCAGCAGAGTTCCCGGTGCCGGGCGAGTCCACGCTCAGCGGCGCCGGCGGGCTCGTCCGGGCGGTCGACCTCTCCATGGTGATCAAGCGCTTCGCGCCAATGTCAGCGCCGCCCCCCGGCAAGGTCAACAGCAGCACTGCGCCGATAACCCTCGCGCCCTGAGCGCTCCGCGTCGCCCAACGAGAGGACGTCATCATCAGATGCTCGCGATCGATCCATTCCTCACTGCGTACGACCCGTCAGATCTTCCCGGTGCGAGCGTGGACCCGCTCGGCTTCGAGCGCGGATACCTGCACCTCGCGGAGAAGATTCTCCCGGCGCTCACGAACGTGGCGGCCGTGCCCCGCTATTTCTCCATGCTGTGCGCCGGGACGAGCCTCTCGACCGTCGAGCCCACGGCGCCCGCGCGCAAGCAGCGAGAGGCACGCCGCGACACGGCGATGCGTCTCGAGCGCCTGTGGGTGCTTGCGAGCTACATCGCCGCACGGCGGAACGGGGGCCGGTCCGTCAGCGGTCTGCGCGGCGTGCGCTACGTCGCTGCCGAGTACGAGCGACTCGAACAGAGCGGCGAGACGACCGTCGATCCGGACTACAAGCTGCTCTCCCGCCAGGCGCCCTACGGCGTACTCGGCATCTATGGCGCCGTCGCCGAGGAGCTTCGCTTGTTCGTCGATCGTGACGCGATGGTGCTGTCGCCCGATGCCGGCCTTCGCCTGGCGGAGGCGTTCCGCGAGGAGACGCGCATGCCTGCGGGTGTCCGTAAGGCGGTGCTCGGCGAGGGCTCAGTTTCGGTCGAGACCCTCGCGAAGTGGGGGGAGACCTCCTACTTCACAGGACCGCACGGCCCGATGGAAGCGGCATGCATGGGCGATGCGCTCGACCGGGATCCGGTTCGGACGCGCATGTGCAAGTGCCTGGCCGCGCGCCCCTTCCTGACCGACGAGACCGAGCTCGACCGGCTGAAACGGATTGCCTCCGCGATCGATGTCGACGGTCCAGATGCTGACCTTCGAGAGGCGCTCGAGGTGATCGTCGCCTACGAGTCGGCCTACGCGTGGGCGCTGCTCGCGTTCGAGCGGTTGCTGTGGCTCTGTCGCGAGGCAACGGGGCCGGTCACGGACGCCGCCCGCGCCAGCGACAGCATCCTCACGCGGGTCACCGAGGCTTTGCCTAGCGTGGTGTCCAAACTGGAGGACGCACTGCACCGCGTCCGCACACCCCACGTCGGCAGCAACCCGGAGCCGCTCGTCGACGTCCGCCAGTTTCTCTCTCGGCTTCGCGCCGCCTCAGCGAACGTGCGTGAGGTCAGCGACGTCGTGCTCGCGCGGCACGCGGACGTGCAGCACGGCAAGTTCGATCGGGGTCACAGGAAGCTGCCGTGGCTCGAGCGCACCAGCGATGGCATCACGCTGACGATGACGCGGGTGGGCGGGCTCGATCGTCAAGCGGTGTCCCCCGACGACATGCGCCCGCACGCGTACCGGCTTGTTGCGGCCGACGCCTTCATTGCCGCGCGGAGCGCGTCGTGAAGAACAAGCCCAAGAAGAACGGCGCCACATCGCCACGGCGACTGGTCGACCGGCTCGTGGCCCCGCTTGCCGATGGCGCGCTGAACGCGATCCTCGCCACCACCTATGAGCTCCAGGCCGAGTTCCTCGAGACCGACTTCTTGCCGTCGCTGCTCGGCCTCGGCGCGTGGGACGATCGAAAGTGGACGAGCCGGATCGCGATCGAGAAGAGCCTGGCGGATACCGAGTCCGCAGCCGTGTTCGTGGACGCCGCGTGCTATCGAGGACGCCCCCGGTCGTTGCGGCTCGCGATCCACCCCTTTGCAGTCGGGCCCGGACGGATCCTGCACGCCAAGGTCACGTTGCTGGTGTACGACCGTGCGGTGCGGCTCATCGTGGGCAGCGCAAATCTCACCGAGCCCGGGTATCGCAAGAATCGCGAGGTCGCCGCCACCTTACGCGCAACGTCCGAAGACGTTCGGCATGTGCCGATGTTGCGACGAGCGATCGACGGCATGAAGGGCCACCTCGGTGGCCGCTGGAGCGAGGCCGCGGAGCGCGCGAGCGCGCTCGCGCTTGCTCGCATGGCTGAGTGGCCCAGCGCGGCTGCCGAAGAGGACAGCTGGTTTGCCTGGAGCGGGCACGATGACGAGATGCCGCTCGCTCGACAGGTCGTTGACCGCTGGCCGGACGGCGATCGCGTACACACGATCACTATTGTCTCGCCGTTCTGGTCGGAGGCGCACGGCGACGGAGCGCTGGCCCAGCTCATCGGCCGTCTACGGGCGCGGGGAGCGCTCGCGCCCGCCACCCACGTGCGCCTGCTCGCCGACGCGCGGCCGGTCGCCGATGGCAAGTACCTGCCGATCCTCCCCGAGAGCTATCGCACGTGGAGCCCCCAGGATGCCGCTGTCACCGCAACCGCGGTCGCGGTCGATCCATCCGTGCTTCCCGAAGAAGTCGACGGGGTCGAGGACTTCCGCGGGACGCGGCCCTTGCACGCCAAGATTGCGTTGCTGCAAGGCACCACGCACTCGCTCGCGTACTTCGGATCGGCAAACTTCACGTGTCGTGGCTGGGGCTTTCGCGGCGGGCTTCCCGCCAATCTCGAGGCCGGGATCATTCTGCGCGCGCATGGTGCGGATCGCGCGTCGCTCGAGCGCCTTGTCCCGGCGATCGCAGGGCCTGAGATTCGGCTCGACGGCGCAGCGGGAGACCGCTTGGCGATCCCATCGCAGCTGGTGCCGTCGGCCCCGTGGCCCAGTTTCATCCGCGAGATCATGCTCGTCACATCAGATGACCAGCGTCTCGCGCTGGAGATCACCGTGTTCACCGTGGAGGTTGACGGTCCGTGGTCGGTCACCTTGGCCGGCAACGAGACCCGTGCGCTGGCAACCGGAGGCGGAGGCGGCCCGGAGGCAACGCGGGTGGACCTCGCACCTGAGACCCTCGAGGCGCTACTCGTTGAGCAGGAGGTCTGCGTGCGCTGGTGGTCACATGCCGAAGGTGCGCGCTTTCCTGTGAACGTCGCGCTCGCCGCACGGGACGGACTCCCGATCGCTCCGGGTTTGCATCATCCGAAGGAGCAGCTCCTGCTCCTCTACTACCAATCACGGATCGCCTGGGAAGAGTTGTACCCCGAGCATGGCGAGCTCGCCGGGGACCACGCGGCCTCTGGGCCGGCGGCCGAGACCGAGGTCGATACCTCCAAAATACAGGCCTATCAGGTGCGCGAATTCGTCGAGGCGCTGCGTGGTGTCCGCGACGACCTCAAGGCGGCATCGAGCTCACCGGGGACGATGCGACTCGCGGTACTGGGCCCGGTCAGCCCCGTCGCGCTTGCCCGTCATGTCGAGTACGCGGTGCGCCGGTCGGAGCGCTCGCCGACGGCGGGTGCGTTCCAGCTGGTCGAGCTGCTTGCCTGCCTCGACGAAGCCGCGCGTATCCCCCTCGAGCGCGACCAGGCGGCATGGAAGGGCCTGCTGCTTCAGGCGCGCGCGGTGGTCACGATGCTGATCGACAAGGTCCAGTCCGTGTCGCCCGGCCTGTTCCCGCAGGAGGGCTTGTTCCACAAGTATCAGCGCTCGGTCGACCAGTTTCACCGCCCGGAAGGTACTTGATGCAACGCTCGACGGAGTTTGATCTCGGCCTCGACAAGACGCGAATGAAAGATCCGCGCGATGCGGTGCGCCAGCACGCCACCGTCGACGCTCTACTCGGCAGGCTGTTCTCGCCGGATCCGGATGCCCGGCGGGAGCTGCAGATCGTCGCGGACGAGGTGGGCATGGGGAAGACGTTCGTGGCGCTCGGCGCCGCGTACTCGATCCTGGCCGCGATGAAGCGGGGCGAGGCTTCGGCAGACCTCGCCGGCTGCTACCGCAAGGTCCTGATCATCACGCCGCCCAATGCGGGCCTGTTCGCCAAGTGGTCGCGTGAGGTCGGCGAATTCGTGAAGCGCTGTGTACGCGACGAGCACAAGGCGGACGCGCGCGCCTGGTTTGCTGCTGACCGTGTCGAACGCTGGGACGAGCTGCCGGCCAAGCTGCGCCGCACCGGGGCTGGTGCAGCTGTGCTCGTGGGCCAGATGACGCTGTTCCGCGGCGGCAAGGTACTGCACTACAACCTCAAGCGCAGGCTGGTCCTGGGGCTCGCGTGCCGCTTCTGGGGCGTTCAGTTCAAGAATGACGATCGCGAGCGCTTGCTCAAGGGCGCACCCGACGGCTGGCCGTCCGATCCGGCGGAGCTCACCGCGCTGACCGATGATGAGCGTGCGCTGGTACCGCTCGGGGAAGCAGAGCTCTGGGCGGGCATCAAGGATCTTGGCGCACGAGGCGAGCTCGATCGGTTGCTCGAGACCTGCCGGGCGATCGCCAGGCCGTACGCCCGCGACCGGGTCGATCTGTTCAGGATCGTCGCCGACCAGCTGATGAGCGTCTACGAAGCAGCGACCTGGGCCGCGGTCCGTCAGGCGCTCCCTCTTGTCATCGTGGACGAGGCCCACCACTGGAAGAACGGGCCAACCACCGGGGCCAACGGGTACAAGACATTCGCGGAAACGATCGCGTGCCGGACGCGGCGCGCGGTGCTGCTCACCGCGACACCGTTCCAGCTCCGCCCACAGGAGATGGTCGAGCTACTCAAGCTCAGCGATCACCTGGCGCCGGCACCGACCGAGAAGGAGGCAGCGCCTCGCCGGCAGCGACTCACGGAGCATCGTCAGCACGTGCTAGAGCCCGTGCTGAGAAACTCCGAGCGTGCGAGCCGCGAGTTCTCGAAGGCGTGGAACCGAATCCCCCGCTCCGTCGACACCTGGGCGCTCGCCGCAGCGTGGCACGGCCCCGCGCTCGTGCTCGCGCGTGCGAAGTTACGTGCGCTCGCCGCAGCGTCTGGTGTGGTGGACGAGCTGCAGGTGGCGTCGATCGCAGCCGATGCGGTCAAGCACCTCGACCCAGCGATCCGAGAAGCGGTACGCGTGGGGCTGCATCTCTTCACCTACAATGTCGATCTCTCCAGCGAGCTGGCCACGGTGGTCATCCGCCATCGCCGCCACACGCAGCATCGCGCGTTCCTCGTCGGGACCGAGTACGAGGACGGCGTCGCGTCCGTGGCGCACCGCCAGGACCGCAACGTGTTGCACGGTGCGAGCGGCATGGACGTTCGCGGCGACGCCGAGCTTCCTCACTACTTGCTGATGCGGTGTGTGTCCGAGATGAAGCAAGGGCAGGGCCGCAGCTCGCTCGGCACGGCCCTGACCGGTTGCTATTCGACCCTGCTTCACAGCGCCGAGGGCAAGAAGATCCAGACGCGGCTCCCGGCAGGCTCGCTGGGCGCCGTCTACCTCGAGGCCCTGCGATCATCGGTCGGCGAGGCGCAAGACCCCGAGCACCCCAAGGTCCGTCGCGTGGTCGACTCCGTGCTGGAGGCCTGGAAGCGCGGCGAGAAGAGCCTCGTGTTCTGCTTCCGGGTCAACACCGCGAAGCGGCTCCAGAAGATCATCGATGACCGGCTCCGGGCCGAGCTCGACAGCCGACAACAGCGTTGCCTGGGTGGCGAGCAAGCCTTGAAGAACTTCAAGGGCCGGATGACGCGCCGCGACGGCAACCTGGTCGGCCTGGGCCTCGATCGCGTGCTGTGGTCGCTGTACTGGGCCACCCCGCGGATGGTCGATCGTCCGTTCGACGGCGACGCTCTCATGCTCATCGACGGCGACCTCGCCGTGATCGCCGAGGCTGCGATCCGCTACGGGGTGGACATCCTCGCGGATGGACCAGATCGTGTGTTCCTGCATCGCGCCATCGAGCACGCGCTTGCGGTCCGTCTGGTGCGCGACGGCCACGCGCAGGGCGATTGGAAGCGGGCGCTCGATGCGATCGCGGATCAGCGCTGGATCAGTCATCCCTACGGAGAGTCCGGTGAATCCGAGGTTGACGATGCGGGCGCCGAGGGTCCGGCGTTCGACGAACGCGGCGTTCACTCGGTCTACCCCGAGGTTGTGTCACGTCCACCGCCTATCCGGGTACGCGAGCTTGCCGAGCAACTGTCGGAACGCCGGTCGCGCTTGCATGCGCAGGGCCGCGCCGCCATCGTCGATGCCTATGAGCGTGCTCCGAGCCTCTGGTTCGGACCGGATCCCGGCGGGCTGGACGCGCACCCGCACCGCTCCATGACGATTCGTCGCCTCCACACGCACCTTCGCGAGCTCACGTTCCGGGACGGCCGGCTCGACTGGAACAGCCGTCGGCTCGCGTTCGAGGCGCTCCGGCGCGCGCTGCTCCGCGACTCGGTGCTGCTGCGGCTGCTGCCGGAGCGCAGCGATCGTGACGAGGCCGCCTGGGACGCGCTGCTGGCCGAGCGCTTCTACGAGCCGCTTCCCGCCCAGACCGAGAGCATGGCGGATCGCATCGCCGTGTTCGCAGAGGATCTCGCGGCCGCGAGCGGCCAGATCGGCACCGAGGGCGACGCGCGTGACGACCTGTATCAGGCGACCAAGCTCCGCGACCAGCAGTTCGTCGCGCTCGCCAGTGGCGGCGATGGTCCGACGACGCGCACCCGCGTGTTTGCAGGCTTCAATACGCCGCTGTTGCCCGAGATCTTGATCTGCACATCGGTCGGCCAGGAGGGTATCGATCTGCACCGCCACTGCCGGCACGTGATCCACTACGACCTGGCGTGGAACCCCGCTGTGCTCGAACAGCGCACCGGTCGCGCCGATCGAATCGGCAGCATGACCTTCCGAGAGCGAACGGCCGTCGGCGCGCAGGACGGGCCGTTTCTGGAGGTCGGTGTGCCATTCCTCGCCGGAACGTATGACGAGCGTATGTACGAGGAGCTACGCCTGCGCGCCCAGACCTTCGAGATCTTGACCGGCGGTGATCTGTCCGCGGACAACCCCGATGGCAACGACGACGAACCCAGCGCAGAAGGTGTCGCTGCCGGCCTGCGCATGGTCGCGCTACCGGACGAGATGATCGCCGACCTGCGGGTGAGACTGCATGTCTGGCAGGATGAGAGGCCGTTCGACGTCCGGGGCGATCGTGCACCTGTAGTGTGAGCACCACGTTTGCAGAGCCGAATTACATAGTCACAGAGAGGGAGAAGAATGAGCCGTCATTCCTGGAGCGATAGCGAGATGATCGAAACGCTCAAAATTGCACGACTTCCACAGGTAAAATGGACGAATGCTATAACGGCGCTGACAAAGCTAATACAGCGCTCCGATCCAGAGATGGACGCCGAGCGAGTACGCGCAGCAGTAAATGCTGCCGCCAATGCGATCGGAGGCGCTCCTGACGCCTTCCCGAAGGCGTCAGCTCGGCTGCGGAAGCTGCTTAAGGATGGCAACTAGCATAGACAGATCGGAGAGGGTGATGTTTCTTCTGTGCTCGATTGGAACATTCGTAATTGTTTCGCATGTTCCAACGTTTGGGCAGTGGTGCCTGCATGCGCCTTTGGCTATTCACAGGAACATACTCTCTAGTGACTGTGTCGGCACGATTCTGGATTGCCGCACGACGCCTGACACCGCTGCTTTGGCGACAGCAAGTCTTGCTCGCCCAGCTGGGGCGCGAACCCACGTGGTGGATCGTGTCCGGAGTTCGTGCCGGCCTTCATGAAGGGGCCGTCACCTCTTGCGGTGACGCCTATGCCGAGGGAAGCCAGGATCTATCTGGCTTGGCATTCGGAACAGCGATCAAGCTCATCGGAGGGCACGTACTCGCAGCCGAAGGTCCAAACCCTCAAGCCATTTGTCAGACCGATCAGACCGGAAGCATAGCTCGCGGGAGCGGGCATTCGTGCGCAGGTTCATTTACGGCAGTGTTGCGATGAGCATTGTCGCGCTCGCGCTGGACTGAGCTGAGGTCGCAGGTCAGCTCAGGCCGAGGACCACGATGAAGAACGGCGTCGGGTGGCGCGAGCCTGCACCTGATCAGCGCATACGCTGCGGCGCGCGTTCGGCACCCATGCGGCGCTGCTCGGCGTCAACCCGTGGCGGCTGCAGTCGTGGATGGGCCACAAGCGGATGGACGAGACGATGATCTACGTCCACGTGGCGGAGAATCATCGACGCGAGATCCCGGCCTGCATTCTGGAGGGGGCTCGACAGGTCCCGAGCGGCGGTGCTGGCGATGCTCGGGGCTCGGGGTTCGGGGCTCGGGGCCAAAATTTGCCGAAGCCAAGAACTCCGGAAGACGAAAGGGCTGCAAAAGCAGCCCTTTAACGGGTGGAGATTAGGGGGATCGAACCCCTGACCTCGTGAATGCCATTCACGCGCTCTCCCAGCTGAGCTAAATCCCCGTTCG
>Ga0070717_10002520_pt1 | contig 12896 bp, 10 predicted proteins | sample LARL113metaG_FD_71366 | JGI IMG/M metagenome (GOLD analysis project Ga0070717, IMG submission 71366) | Corn, switchgrass and miscanthus rhizosphere microbial communities from Kellogg Biological Station, Michigan, USA - LAR L11-3 metaG | ecosystem: Host-associated > Plants > Roots > Rhizosphere ... | reverse complement strand
TCCGGGACCCAGCAGAGCGGGGCTCATCTGCGGCTACTCGCTCCTGCCGGAGACGGCGGCCGCTCCTGCCGCCGCGCTGATCGGCCAGGTCACCACCCGGCTGATGGCGGCCAGGTCACAGGGCCTGGGTTAGGTCAGCACAGTTAGGTCAGCACAGTTAGGTCAGCACAGGCCGCGAACGGCCTCGATCGCCTTGGCGACCCCGTCGGCGAGTGCCGGGACGAGCGCGGCGGTGGCCAGGATGTCACGCGTCCTGGCCAAAGACAACCGGGCCCGCCGGGGCGCGTCGGCACCTGGCTCGGTCAGCACGGAGATCGCGTCGGATATCTGGGCGGCCGCCTCACCCCCCGTCTCGGCCGCCAGCGAACCGGACGTGACGGCTTGCTGGGTGATGCCGAGCAGCTCAGTCAGGAGCCGGAGAGCCTCAGCCCGCTCTCCCGTTCGGCCATTGTCCGCGCCGACGAACATGTCCCCGGCGGCGAAGTACTGATTTCCCTGCGCCGTCGTGTTGCCGTGGAAGTCGAAAGTGGCCATTACTGGATGCTCCTGTCTGGTGTGGCGATGGAGTAGACCGGATCGGCCTGCAGCCGCTCGCTGGCGGCCTGCAGCCGGACGCGAAGTGCGTCGGGCTGGTACCTGAGCAGGGTGGTCAGTACCTGAATGTGGAAGACCTCCAGGCCCAGCCCGGTCATCTCGCTGAGGCTGCCCGTGGTGAGCAGCTGGTTCATCGCGTCCTCGGCTTCGGCTGATCCGCCGAGGGCTAGGCCGCAGGCATGGGCGGCGCCACTCCACCGCGCGGCGTGACCGCGCAGCTGCTGCTGCGCGGCGCGCTGCCTGGCCAGCAGCCGCCGGGGAGGGCGTGATCGGGCGCGGGTGGGATAACTGCCGGGCGGGCGCGCCGGGAGCTGGCTCGCGACCAGGAACGCCGCGCCGGTCACCGCGGCGGCCAGCACGGCCGTGATGGCCGCGAACCACGCCGCGGCGCCGACCACGCCGATCAGCCAGGTAGCGACCCAGGCGGCGCAGCCTGCGAGGGCGATCGCGAATGGCCACGACCGGTATCCACGGTACGACGGCGCACCGGCCAGCGCCGCCGCGGTGCCTGCCAGCGTCAGCGTGACCAGCACACCGGGTACCGCGGCGGGCCCGGCCGGGACCGGCCCGAGGACGAACCGCCGCACGATGGCGAGCGAGATCCACGCCAGGAACGAGCCGGCTAGCAGCAACGTCGCGGTGAACCAGATGATGCGCGGCCAGCCGTGGGTGCCCGCCAGCCGCCGGATGGCGGCGCGGACCCGTGCCGTCAGCGCGGGACGTGCCCGATCAGGGTCGTAGTCCTGGACCGCGCGGGCGAAGACGTCAATAGCACCGGCGGCCGCGTCGTAGCTCACCGCCAGCCGGTCCAGCCTCTCCCGGAGGCGCCAGCGGCTGTGCGGTTCCGGTGCCCGGGGCGTCATGACGCCGCCTCGGCCGCCGGGGCCTCGCCGATCAGCGTCCGGAGCCGCTGCTGGAGGTCATGGTGCCGGGCGCGCAAGGCTCCGGGATGCAGTTCCATGACGCTCCGGACGGTCTCGGCCAGCGGTCCCGGACTTGGCTGTGGCTGCTCTACACCGGAGAAGAGCTGGTAGGTGATCTCCACCTGGTCGATCCCGGCGCTTCCCTCCCGCACGGGCGGGACGGGAATGATCCTCACCTCGACGCCGTATTCCGGCGGCACCGGCTGCGGCCCGGCCCGGCCGTGACGCAGCCGGGCAGGCAGGATCACCGTGTGCCAGGGACGGGCCAGTTCGGCGCGGACGGAGCTGATCACCTCGTCCTGGCTGGACCGCAGGTTACGCCAGGCCATGTCGTGCACGGTCAGTGCGTCGGTGGCCTCCCGGTCCGCCTTGAGCAGCTTCCGCAGCTCCCGCTTGTCCCTGGTCACGGCGGCCTGGTAGGGGTTGTACACCAGCACCTCGAGCACGATGACGGTCAGCGCCAAGCTGAGCAGGAGCAGCATCACCGGCCCCGGAGCCACCGTGCCGCCGCCGGTAGCGGCGACCTGGGCCCGCACCAGCGCCCAGACGCCGAGGACGGTGAGGATCGCCGCCGCCGGTGCCATCGTGAGGAGCCCGCGGACCGTGACCCGGAGCCGTCCCGGCGGCTTGTCATCCGGGCTGGCGAGACGTCGCCAGCGGCCGGAGAGCCGCCAGACCGGCCCGCTGAGCATCCGGCCGGCCGCGATTACGCCGACCGCGAAGACCAGGGCCGCGACCACGCCGATGTCCTGCTTCCACCACGCCTGGCCCGGGGTGATCTGCAGGATGTTCAGGAAGGCCTGCTGGAAGAAGTACGCGTCGAAGACCGCGATGGCCACCGCGGATCCGACCGCGGTGGCCTTCAGCCAGCGCGGCGCGGGTTCCCGCCGGTCCGGCGGCAGCGCCGCGCGCTGCTCGGCCAGGTCGGCCCGCTCGGCCCGGCGGGCGTTCCGGTCTGCCAGCATGACCTCGAGCTGGGTGAGCTGCTTGCTGGCCCGGCCGTACGCCTGCTCGCACAGGTCGCGGCGCCTGGACAGGTACCCGTGGTAGTCGTCGCCGCGCCGGGCGGCCCGCTCCGCCGCCTCGGTGAGCAGGCCCATCTCGCCGTGGTCGAGGACATCGGGCTGGTGGCGGGGGACTCGCGACCCGTAGGTCGTCTGCATGTGCAGCCCGCAGGTGCAGCCGTGGTGACACGGCACCAGGATGGCGTCCTGGTCCGGCAGCGGCTCCGGCCCGACGCCGGGAGACTGCTCCGTCGGCATCTCGTCGACGATCTCGCCTTCGATGATGTCGTCATCGATCCCGCCCTGGGGGTTGTCGTCGCCGATCCCGCCCTGCTGCTCGTCATCGTTCTCGTCCGGCTGTTCAGCGTCGTCGTCAGCAGGGTCCGCGCCATTGCGTCCCGGGTCATCGGTCACTTGTGTCCTCCTAGGAAGATCACCACTCGCCGGTCCTTGGCCATGCACCGCGGATTGAGCTGGCCGGACGGGGTGTAGTCACTGGGGCACGCGGGCTGCGAGAAGCCGACCCCGCTGGCCTTGATCCCGGTGAAGCCCCGGGCGGCCAGGTAGGACTGGACGGCCTGGGCCCGGCGCTGGGACAGGCCCAGGTTGTACGCGGCCGAGCCGGCCCGGTCGGTATGGCCCACGATCCGCGTCACCGACTGACCGCTGCCGCGGATCTGCTGGATCAAGATGTCGAGGTAGGCCTGCGCCGCCGGGGTCAGGACGGATGAGTCGAAGGCGAACAGCAGCGGCGCCGGGACCACGACGACCGGTCCGGTCACCACCGGGAACGATACGGGCGGGTCGGATGGCCGGCCGACGTCGGAACCGTCCGTGCTGGTGTCTCCTTGCGACATGACGCAGGACGGCGCCGCCGCGACCCTGAGCACGGAGCACAGCTCCCGCCAGTAGTCGACCAGCCAGCTCTGCTCGCTCGAGGTCAGCGGCTTGGCCTGGGCCTGGAGGCCTATCCCGGCCAGCTTGACGCTCACGCCGCGAAGCTGGGCCAGGCCGCCTTGCCCGCGGCAGGAACGGACCACGTCGGTGGCGTTCTCACCCTGGCTCATGACCTGGTTCAGGTTCAGGCAGCCGGTGTTGGACAGGCCGTCGGTGATGACGAGGACCTCGCTGCGGTCCGCACCCGTCGAACCGAGCTTGGTCCCGGCCGCGTCCAGCGCCGCCATCACGTCGGTACCGCCGACGGGCGGCGCCGTCTGCTCGGCCCGGCCGATCACCTGGTCGAGGCAGGTTTTCTCGCCGTCGCGCTGCCTGCTGATCGCATCCGCGGTGCCGGCCGGAGTGGGCAGCGGCGTGTCGGCCAGCTGCCAGCTGATCGTGGTGGAGGTGCCGTTGAAGGTGCCCAGCGAGACCAGTTGCGTGCCCGCCTGGCCGAAGTCGCGGAGCAGTTCGGCGGCTGCCTCCTGCTGGCTGTCGGGCCGCGACGCCGAGCCGCCCTTCCGCGGCCAGAACGAGGCGCTGGTGTCGATCAGTACCACCGTATTGCTAGCGGCTCCGGCGGTACTGGCCGTCTGCCCCGAACCGGTCCAGGAACAGCTGACCGGCTTGGGCGCCTCGACCAGGCTGCATCCGGCGGAGCTGAGGGCGCAGAGCAGGAGGGCGCTGGCCAGGGCGACTGCGTGGCGCGTGACGCTAGGCACGGAGATCCCCGGTATCTTCGCTCATCCCGTCGTCCGCGGGCCGCGCCGGGATGGGCACGCCGAGCGCGCTGAGCAGGGAGCGGAGGGCCGAGTCGCTGCCGAAGGCGAACTCGATCGCGTCTATGTTCCGTTCGGCCAGGAGATCGCTGAGCTCGGTCAGCAGGCCCTCTGCGTGGCTGACCCGGTGCTGAATCATGGCGCGGAGGTAGGCTCCCGCGCTATCCTCCGGGTCCTGGGCCAGGGCCAGGGCGTAGGGTGCGATCCAGGCCGTCTTGGCTGTCTGCACCTCGCCGATGTCCCTGAGGCCCTCGAGCAGGAGTTCACGCCAGGAGGCCTGGAGCTCTCCGATCAGGGCGACATTGGCCTTCTTCATGTCTCCCTGGGCGTCCTCGGCCAGCCGGTGCTGCCATACCGTCTTAAGGTTCTCGCGGACCGGCTCGCACACGTCGACCCGAGCGCGGACCCTGACGTGCAGGTCCCCGTCGGCCCGGCAGGCCCGCAACGCCTCCCCGATCTGCTCCTCAGCCGCGTCGGCCCGGTACGGAGCGTGCTGCCGCGCGGCCTTGCGGACCGCGGTCTCGATCTGCTCGCGGACGACCGGACGCTGCTTGGCGACGAGCCGGCTTATCTCCTGGGTCCGCCGCTTCCTGGCTTCGGGGTACGCGGTGCCCTGCACTGACCACGAGCAGCGGATGCTGACCACGAAGTTGTAGGCATCGCCCTTGGCCGGCGTCTCCAGCACGAAGGTGTCCTCGGGTATGCCGAGATCCAGCAGATCCCGCAGGCCGCGCGTCGGGCCCTGACCCGGCCAGCCGGTCCCGCGGGCCGGGCGCCGGCGGAACAGGCCGGTCACCCGGTCCCGCTGCTCACGCCACCACGCGGCCGAGAACAGGACGCGGGCGAAGCCTGCCGCGCTGCTATCGGCGCGCGGCATCCGGGGGCGGCGGGTTCCCCGCGGCCGGTCCTCCGGGCCGTGCCCAGGAGGTGTGTTAGGGGCGCTCACCTTAGAATTCCTCCTCGAGGTATCTGTTCCACTGGCGCCGATGGGCGCGGAACCTCTCACGCAGTTCCTGGCGATCCACCGCCTTCTCGAAGACGTCGGCGAGACGCGTGAACACATCCCGCTGCGCGGGATCGCGCCGGCTGCTCTTGGCCCATTCGCCGAGGCTCTTCCAGGCCGGGCCGCTGGACTCTTCCTGCTCGCAGGCGATCTTCCAGAGGCGGCCGAGGGCGTCGAGTTCCAGGTCGGCCGACGCCGGTTCGTGGGCCATGCGCCACAGCAGGTCATAGCAGCCGGGCTGGTCAGCGTGCAGGATCCAGGAGATGCGGACGAGGGCCGGCCCGACTCGCTCGCGCATCACCGGGTAGGCGCGGGTCCAGAAGACCAGTTCCCGCATCACGATCCGGTGGCGGCCATCGGCGTACAACTGGCTGAGGGCCAGTTCGGGCAGCGTCCCGAAGTACGGGTCGGCGGCGGAGATCCGGATCCCGGACAGGGCAGCTTCCGGGTCCCCGGCCCCGATCCCGTAGGCGCGGACCGCGATGGCCCGCTTCGGCCGCTCATCCATCAGACGGGACCAGCGCCGCAGCAGGGCATCTGCTCTGGCCTTCATCCGGCCGCCGGGCACGTCGGCGGCGACGGCCGCTTCCAGCAGCCACGCCGCGGCCTGATGTTCGATGAGCCGGTCGGATTCCGACCACCGGTCGAGGACGTTGGCCTTGACGTGACGGTAGTCGCGGACCGCGATGTAGGCCAGTGCCTGGGCGGCGCGCACCCTGATCAGGACGTCGCGATGCTCCTCGCAGATCCGGACCAGCCAGTCGCGCATCGGCTCGCGCGCGGCGTCGTAGTCGAGCCACGCTACCTCGACGAGGATCCGGGCCAGTTCCCGGCTGCGCAGCCGCACGATGTCGGCGCCCGTACCGTCCCGGTCGCTGACCGCGGCGACCATCTCCGCGTGGCTGAGCCAGTGGGCCAGCGTCTCGGCGAACAGGCGCCGTTTCGGCCCGCTGCCCTCGGCCTTGGCCAGCAGCACGGCCAGGCCCCTGGCCTGGTCGGCGACCTCGCTGACAGGCATGCCGTCCAGAGCCGCGGTCGCGATCACGTAGGCCTGCCGGAGCGGGGAGTCGTTCCGGTCGCCGCGACCGAGCAGGACGCGGGCCTGGCGGTACAGCCGCAGGTAGCGGTAGTACCTGATGCGGGGAGGGGCCGGCTCGCCCTTCGCGCGCTGCTTGGCCCACTCGGTGATGGCCATGGCTAGGTAGGCGGCCTCGACTGGCGTGGCGAGTTCCTGTTCCCACTGCCTGGCCTCCGCCGATGCGTCGAAGGCGTCGCGCAGGAGGGCCTCGGCGGCGGCGAAATCGCCGGGTGTGACCGGTTCGGCCGGGTCGGCCAGGAACGCGGCCAGGTGCGACCGGACGACCCGCGCGGGGTCGGGTGGCCGGTGCTCCACCGGCGTGACGGGCGGCGTCGCGGTCGCCGGGATGAGCACGACGAGATAGCCGTTCTTCTGTTCCAGGGCTTCCCTGATCTCGCCGATCTGGGCCTCGCTGATCTCCTCCAGCCAGTCCTGGTCCGACGCGTCCAGCAGGTGTCCGTGCCCCTCGGCCAGCCGTCCCGCCAGGCCGCTCAGCCCTCCGTCCGCCTCGATGACGCTGACCTTGCTCTCGGTGCGTACCATGCCGGTGATCTCGTCGAGGACGCGGATGGCGGAGGACCGGCGGCCGCCCTCCAGTCCTCCGCGCAGAAAGACCATCCGGTCGGCGGGGCCGCAGCTGTTCTGGAGGATGCCGTCGGATTCCGCCGGCACGTGTATCCGGGCGATGCGGGCCAGCTCGGAGACGACGACCGGCCCGCGGACGTAGGACTTGCCGCCGGCCGAGAAGTAGGTGGAAGAGTAGTAGTGAAAGTGCTTGTGAAAGTCATGACCCGCGAAATCGCCGGCCGTGGTGTGATCGCCGAAGGAAAATGCCGCTCCGGCGCCCCCGGCGGGGATGTCGTCCCGGACCTTGCGCTCTTCCCTGCTGGTCGCCTCGGACCTGCTGTCCAGTTTCTCTTCGGCCCGGTCGGCCACATCGGGATGCTCGTCTTCGCCGTGCCCGCCGCCGCCAGGGCCCAGCGCCCGGGCCCGCTCGTCCGCGGGTGACCGGCGTGGCTCTTCCCCGGCCGGGATCGCTGGCGGGCGGTCAGGTGGCGGACCATCGGGAGCGTCCTCGGGGGACCGGGGAGCCTGCCCCGGTTTATCCGGGAGCGACGGCTCCGGTTCCGGGCCCGGAACGGGACCGGCGATCTCCGCGCTCATCGCGGGTCACCGTCGGCAGGCCTGCGCGCTGGTTCCCCCGGGACGTTCTTGTACATGTTGCCTCCCGCGATATCGCCAACGGCCGTGTGGTCACCGAAGGTGAAGCTGGCACTGCCGGCCGGGGCCGCCTGGGCCGGCGGCCGGGCGGGTTGCGCCGCCGGAGCGGGTGTCGGCTCCGCCGTCTGAGTCGACGCCCGCCCGTCCTCCGCCGCCTGGCCGGCGTAGATGAAGGCCACGGTGCGGAAGCCCTTGTCCGCCATGACGATCTCGGTTTCCCTGAAGCTGGCCGGCGGGAGGTCGTAGCTGTCGTCCCCGCAGATGACGTCGCGGAAGATGCGCTCGGAGACGATCAGCACCACGTCGCTCCTCGCGTCCCGGAGCGCCATCTTCGCCTCCCGGGCGTCACGCAGGCGGCAGACGGTGTTCACGGCGTCGCCGGCGAAGCCGGACTCCGCGAGATAGGTCAGGCCCTCGTGGACCGCGATCCGCATCCGCAGCCGGGCGTCGGCGCTCGCGTACCGGTTGTACCGGTGCAACCCGGAGGTCACCTGCTGCATGAGCGAGGTGACCACGTAGGCCTCGTCGATCCCCGGCGGCAGGAGCGCCAGCTCACCGTCGCCTTGCTGCTGGATGTCCCACTGGGCCCGCTCCAGCGCGCCGTGCCGGCCCGCCTCGCGCAGCAGTCCGCTCATCGCGCGCTGCGCCTCGACCTGCCCGGAATCCGGGCGCTGGCTGTAATGCTCCAGATCCATGGCGATGCACAGCCGACGTACGCCGCGTCCGGCAGGTGGGGGGATTCGCTGCGGATTCGTCATTTATCCTCCGTAAGCTCGCACTCTGGGCATCATGCGGGCCCGGGGAGGAAAAGACTTTGCAGTTTTCCGGGATCTGGCGGCCGGGCGGGCGGCCACCCTGATCAGCCGGCGTCGGCGGCGATCTGGCGCAAGGCGTCGGTGTCGGTGATGGTCAGATGGCGGTAGCTGGTGTCAACCGCCCCCGCCTCGCGCAGGTCACGCAGGGCCTTGTGGACGGTGGACTCGGATACCCCGATCAACCCGGCCAGTTCCGCCTGCGTGAACAGCAGGCCCTGCTGAGCGTGTCCTGGCGGTCCGGCCGGGTCGCAGAACAGCTCGAGCAGTGCCCGGGCCAGCCGCTCCTTGGCGTCCCGGCCGCGAAAATCGACGCGGTGCCTGGTTGCCGTGCGCAGCTTGGCCGCGACCGCGCGGTTGAAGCCGACCGCGATCGCAGGATTCCTGCGGAAGCAGTCGTCGAGTTCTGCCTTGGTCAGGACCCGGGCTAGCACCGCGCCGGCCGCCACCGCGGTCGCTGACCGGGGTGACTCGTCCAGCGCCGCCAGTTCCCCGATGACGTCTCCGGCGGTCCGGATCGCGAGCAGCGATTCCGTGCCGCTCTCGGTGACCGCGCTGATCTTGACGTACCCGTCGAGGATGATGATCGCGAACGTGGTCAGGTCGCCCTCCGCGAGGAGCCGGTTGCCTGGGCCGTACTGCCGTCGGCGGCCGAGCCGAAGCAGCGTCTGCCGGTCGGCGGGGGAGAGGCTGTCCAGTAGGCTCCCTGGTGTCCAGCGGGTTCTCTCGGCCGGCTCGTCGTGCTCCCTGACCTGGGCGACGGCTTGATCGATCACCGCGTCCAGGAGGTCTGTGCCCAGGGGATGCGCCGCGCTCTCCGCGTCACCAGAAGCGGGGAGGAACAGGCGCGCCTTCCGGTCGTCCTGCCGGACGTAGAGTTCCACGCCGGAGGCGGCCAGCCGGTCAAGCAGCACCCGGATGACCGCACGGACGGTCAGGCGGCCCGCCCCCGGCCCGCCCTTGGCCGCGATGGTCACGGACATCGCCTCTGGCAGCGGTCCGAGCCGGTCCCGATCCGGCGCCGACCAGAGAACCTTGATCGTTCCCGGGATAGCGGCGGACCGGCGGAGGGATTCCGCCAGCGCCGGCAGTTCGGTGCGCCGCGCGGGATCGGCCAGTTCCACGAGGATCTCGATGGCAACCTCCCGGGCTTCCTTTCCTGATCCGAGGCTAACCCGGCCTAGCCGCCACGATGTCATGGAAAACCACCACGGGCCGAAAGGGCACGCGCCGGGCAACACGAGTCATTTGTACGAGCGGTCCGGTCCCTGTGATGTCGCTAAAGGCCGGTTACCTGTGTGGATGTTATAAAGTCCCGGTTTTATGTCCACAACCGTGCGGCGGGAGTAGTACGCGTTACCTCGGGTAGGGAATGGTAACGTGCCGGACATTATCGGCCAGCTGCGGCAGTTCCGCCTCGGGCATGGGCTCAGTCAAGAGCAGATTGCCCGCGCCCTCGGCGTATCGGTCGTGACCGTCAACCGCTGGGAAAGCCGCCGTTCGGCCCCTTCTGCCCGTTCGTCCCGGCGGATCGGCGAACTCGTCAATCATGGCGACCAGCCCTCAAAGACCCGGCCCGCTCGGCCGGTCCTCCCCTTCCCCGCCGATCCAGTGCCGTTTACCGGTCGGTCGCGGGAACTCGCCAGCCTGCTGGCCTGCTGGCCGCACCAGCGTCTGCTGACGTTAACAGGACCCGGTGGCATCGGGAAATCCCGGCTCGCCGCGGAGTTGCTGCGGCGAGCCGGACAGGCCCCAGTGACCGCCGTCAGCCTGGACCTGATACCGGATCCCGTGCTGGTCCCCGGCGAGATCTCGGCAGCCCTCGGTCGGCGTGGGCTGGCCCGCGCGGGCCGGGAGAGAGGTATCGCGGCGGCGCTCAGGGAGGTCGAAGGCGTGCTCTTCCTTGACGGCTGCGAGCAGGTAGCGGACGGGCTGCGCGGCCTGCTTGAGGCTCTCGTTTCCCAGGCCCCGAACCTGCGCGTGCTGGCGACGAGCCGGATCCCGCTGCGGGTAACTGACGAGCGCGTTTGGCCGGTGCCTGGCCTGGCCTGCCCCGCGCCGGCCGCCGGCCGCGGACCCGGGCGAGGCGGGGTGCCGGCGGCAGCCAACGATGCGGTCCGGTTCTTCCTGGCCAGGGTGGCTGCCAAGCCGCCGCGGGACGCTGGCTCAGCGGCCGGACCGGTGAGCTCAGACGGGGCTGGCCGGCTGTGCCGGCTGCTGGAAGGGGCGCCGTTGGCGCTGGCCCTGGCGGCTGGAAGGCTGGATTCGCTGCCGGTCGACGAGCTGATCATCTACTGGGAGGACTACGCACGGTGGCTGTCGGCGGTCGGCCCGGGCGAGGCGCGGCCGCAGATCGTCGGGGCCGCGACCGAGTGGAGCGCCGCCCTGCTTAGCCGGGACGACCGGAGCCTCCTGGGCGACCTATCCGTCTTCGCCGGTCCCTTCGGCTCAGCCGACGCCGAGATGGTGATCCCGGACCTGCCCGCGGCTGCGGTGCGGGCCGGGATCAGCCGCCTTTCCGGGCTTTCCTGGATCGCCGTGATACCTGGCGCGGGTGACCAGCCATATCGCCTGCCCCGGCCACTGCGTGACTGGGCCCGGCGAGAGCTAGCGCGGTCCGGCCGGGAGGGCTTCATGCGGCAGAGGCATGCGCTGTATATCAGGGACCTGTGCCGCCGGGCCGACGCGGAGCAGTCCGTTCGTCACCAGGGAAACTGGCCCGAGCGGCTGGAGCAGGCGGCCGGCGACATCCGCGCGGCCCTGCAGTGGGCTGACCGCGCCGACGCGGTCCTGGCGGCAGAGCTGGCCGCGTCCCTGCTCGGCTGGTGGCGCGCTTCAGGACGGCTCGATGAGGGACGTCACTGGCTGCGGGCCTGCCGTGAGCCGACGGGCCGGCTGCCGGCCTGGTGGGAAGCCCGCGCCTCATGCGCCGAGGCCCTGCTGGCCGTGAACCAGGGCGAATATCAGGCGGCCGAGCGACTGGCCGGATCGGCTCTGCCTGTGCTGCAAGGAACCGGTGACCTCCTGTGGGCCGCCCGTGCCCTGATAGCCCGGGGGCTCGCGGCCAGATCCCGCGGCCAGAACGGGGCCGCCCGGCGCTACCTCAGCAGCGCGGTCGACCACCAGGCCGCCCGCGGTGACCTGGGTGAGATGGCCCTGGCCCTGGAGAGCCTGGGCAGCGTGGAGGCTGAGGCTGGCCACCTTCGCGCGGCCGCCGACTTCTACCAGCGCAGCCTGACCCTCAGGCGGGAACTGGGCGACGACCAGCTGACAGCGGGCGTACTGGCCAGCCTGGCCGAAGCCGCAACGCTCAGCGGGAACCATGCCCAGGCCCGGCTGTCGCTCGAGGAAGCCGCGATGCTCGCCGATCGGGCCGGAGGCGATCATGTCCGGGCCCTTGTCGCGCTGAGACTGGGCGAGGACCTTCTCGCCGCCCGGGAATTCCCGGCCGCCTGTACCCGCTTCCGTGCCGCTCGTGACCTCGCTGCGGCGGTCGGCGCAGCGTCCCTGCACGCGCTGGCGATCTGCGGCCTGGGCCGGGCGCTATGTGCCGATGGCCAGGACATCGACGGGCGGAACCTCTTGCGCGTCGCCGAGCAACTGGCCATGCAGATCGACGATCGCGTGGCTATCAGGAAAACCCGTGAAGCGCTCCGAGCCGTTACCGGGACCGAGATGACGCCCCGGCTTACCCGGCGGGAAACCGAGATCATGCGGCTCGTGGATAACGGCGAGAGCGACCGAGCCATCGCTGATCACCTCGGCATAGCCGTCCCGACCGTACGGCGGCATCTCGAGAACATCTTCGCCAAGCTGAATACCAGCAACCGGGGTTCCGCGGCCGCCGCGTGGCGGAACCTGCCCTGACCGGTGGCGCCGATAGCGCCGATGGCGACCGGGCTTCAGTCCCTCCGCTCGCGGACGGAGGTGACGTCGGACAGGCCGGAGATGGCCAGGACCGGGGCGAGCAGCGGGCCGGCGATCAGCGTCAGGCCCGGGGTGAACGCGAACAGGGCGTGCACGCCGGCGCTGTCGAGGTACTCCACGCCGGTCAGGTCCACCACGAGCCGCCCGTCGTCCCCGGCGGCCTGGCCGAGGGCGTCGCGGAACCTGTCCGCGTTGCTCATGTCGATCTCGCCGACCGCGGTGACCACCGAGATCCCCTCCGCATCGCGGCGGGTGGAGAGCTCAAGCGAGGTGGCCATGGCTGATTCTCAGGTACAGGTCGACGGTGGTGCCTGACGGGCCAGGCTCGATGGTCACCTGCTGCATGAGCGCCCGCATCAGCGCGATGCCGTGCCCGCGCAGGCTGCGGTCCCCGGGCGGCGTGGGCCGCCAGCGGCCGCGGTCGGTGACGGTCACCCGCAGCTGGTTCGCGGTCGAGACGGCGCGCAGCCTGACCTGCTCGCCGGGCCGGTAGCGATGACCGTGCTCGATCGCGTTGGCGATGGCCTCGCCCGCCGCGACCAGGACGTCCTGGGCGATCCGGGCGCCGACGTCGCAGCTGCGCAGCCAGCCGCGCAGCTGGGCCCGGACCGAGGCGAGC
>Ga0070717_10002518_pt1 | contig 12897 bp, 14 predicted proteins | sample LARL113metaG_FD_71366 | JGI IMG/M metagenome (GOLD analysis project Ga0070717, IMG submission 71366) | Corn, switchgrass and miscanthus rhizosphere microbial communities from Kellogg Biological Station, Michigan, USA - LAR L11-3 metaG | ecosystem: Host-associated > Plants > Roots > Rhizosphere ... | reverse complement strand
AACGTCATGATTCGAACTCTTTGACGGCGACCGAGCCATTATAACCAATGCTTACTGGGCGAACGGGCCTGATCCGCTTTATTAGCCAGTCGTACAGGAGCAGAAACAAATCATAACTCGCCGCAGGAAGTGTAGACGCCGGTCTCATACTCGGTCGAGGGTGTGTGGCTCTTTTGCCGATAATCGGCCCGTGAAGACAGACTCCATTTATGGTCTCTTTGTTCTGTTTCCCGAATAAGATTGACAATTTGGTTGACATCCCTTCTACGCGGAGTAGTGTGGTGGGCACTTCGCCTGGGGCCCGCAAGGTCGCCGGACGTGAATAGGTGAAACAGCGTGATCATTCACTCAGTGTCTGTGATTAGAAGGTGGATTCCAACCACGTCCGACCCTGCCATTTTCTAGTAGGGGTGAAGTATGCCTAAAGCTAGCCACTACACGGTAGTCGTCATTGGAACCGGGTTTGGCGGCACGATGACCGCTCTCCCAATTGCCAGAGAGTTCGTTCGCCGAAACAAGGGCGAAACCATCCTGATGCTAGAGCGCGGGACGTGGTGGACAACACCTGTGGGAACAGTGCAAGACAAGGAAGTCGAGACGTACGACTTACTGCTAAAGAATAAACAACCTGTTCAATACTGGTCTACCCCGAACCATTTCATTGGCTTCCTTGACATCTTCACGCGGTGCTTTCGTCGCTGGAAGAATGAAGACGGTCTCTATGATCTATCTTTCCTAGGGCGTGTGGGTATGCTCGGGATTTTTGGGCGGCAAAACGATGGAGTTAGCGTGATTCGTGCGTGCGGAGTAGGGGGAGGATCCCTCGTCTACTCGAACATCACGATTCGGCCTCCGAATTTCATCTTCGAGTCAAACGACTGGCCACTAACCTGGACAAATGCCGAACGGAATGGTTCTTTTGAGCTGGCGAGGAACGGGATTGGACGGGGCATTCTGTGGGCCCTGGAGCAGCCGGGGCAGAACCTGGTTCCACCCGCGCCGGGCGTGCTCAAGGCAGGATTCGTGAACACCGGTCTGAGCAACATCAATACGCGCACTGCCGGACTCGATCCGCATTGGATTGAGCGTCCCGATCCCAACAGCAGCCGGAAAGTAAAGCAGATTCAGCCGCCGCCGAATCCAGTACCCCCAGGGCGGCTGGATGCGAACAATGACCTATGGATTGATCGAGCGCGGCTCTTTCAGAGCGCGATGTCGGATCTCAAGGCGGAATTTGGCGCGGTGGATCTAGCTATCAATGACTTCGATCCTGCGGATCCCAGCAATCAATACGTTGGCGGAAAAGCCAAGAACTACTGCGAAAGGCAGGGCCGTTGCAATGTGGGTTGCTTGCCCGGTGCCAGGCATACGCTCAACAAGCAGCTGATGGCAGCTCTCTTCGGGGGGCCGGGAGGTGTTCTCCCGACTTTCAAGAACAACGAACTGGAGATCGCCCCTCTAGCGGAGTTGAACGTCGTCGTCGCCCGTCCTTCCGGAGGCTATGAGATCCGCTATGCGCAGCGCGACAAGGATAAGCCCTGGCTAAAAACACCGGCAAGTATAAACGCCGACCGAGTAGTGCTGGCGGCAGGCTGCCTGGGCACGAACGAAATCCTGTTGCGGTCCAAGACCAAAGGGACTCTGCCCAATCTCAGCGACCGGACGGGTTATGGGTTCTCTACCAATGGTGACTACATTGCATTTCTGGAAGGTACGAAGTCTCGCATGAGGATGACACGAGGACCGGTGACGACCTCGTTCGGTCACTTCAATACTGGAACTCCCGAGACTGGAATGGACACGGCAAAATTCCACATCGAAGATCAAGGGATACCGCCGGCGTTGTCGACAATCGTCGGGAGTGGTGTTCCTTTCATTCGCCAACTCTCCGGCGCGTATCACCACCTGCTCTTCATTGTGTGCGCCGCGGTACGCTGGGGCATCAAGAAATTGGTGCACGCGATTCGGGCGCTTTTCCAAAATTTTGCGGTGCGGCAGGACATCTTCGAATCCGATGACGAAATACTCGCCAAGATGCTGTGTGTCGTTGGCCAGGGGCGAGACGCGGCTTCGGGTCAGTTCCGGTTGGGCACCAGCAAGCGGGATACGCCGTTACGGGTGAAGCGAGCGGACGGCGAGTTTTGGCAGGACCCGATCTACGCGGAGATTGAAAAGACTCTTGACCGCTTGGCACCGATAGTTGGGGAGAATCCGGCTAGTAAGTTCCAGAATCCGTTCCTAAACCGACTTACTCGAGAGTTAGAAGCAGAATCTATTACCGTTGCCCACCCCTTGGGTGGCTGCCGCATGGCAAAGGATGCTTCCGGCGGAGTGGTGGATGAGTACGGACGCGTGTTTGACAAGTCCAAGATAGGACCTCGGCCGTTTTACGAGGGACTTTACATCGCCGACGCTTCGATCATTCCGACGGCGTTGGGAGTGAATCCGTCGCTCACGATTACCACCCGTCACGGCAGATGTTCACATCGTGCCTAGCAGCGAGAAGCCCTCCGGCTGCGGCGAACCGCCTGTACCGATGATCTCGCCAGCCATCGTAATGCCCTGTCTCGGCTTACAGGTAAGCGCTACCGCAGACTTCCTCTGAGTGAAATCTGAGCATAGGCAGATCACCATGCGTCAATTGCCGAGCTTCATCCCACCCGTACGGCAAGTATGGAAACCGAACCGCCATCCACTCCTTCAACCGGGAATGCGAGAGACTCCGCCTGCGTGCGGGTACCAGCAATGTAGAGCAGCGGCAGGTAGTGAACAGCCAGATCCGCCTCACTACTTATTTGGTTCTCGTAGTTAATCAGCGGCTTGTATTCCTCCGCGAGAAGCAGCTCTCTAACTTTCGTTTCGAATGAAATCGTCCAATCGTAAGGCTCCTGCGCATGCCTGCCTCAAGCATAGGCGTGAAGGTTGTGCACCACGTTGCCGCTGCCCAAAATGAGCACGCCCTCGTCGCGGAGTGGTGCAAGGCGCCTGCCGACATCGAAGTGAAACGATGATGGCTGTGTTTCGTCGACGCTCAGTTGAACCACGGGAACGTCGGCATGTGGATATATATGGCAAAGGACCGACCACGTACCATGATCCAGCCCCCAGCGCTCGTCGCGTCTTACCGGCAATGGTGCAAGGAGTTTCTGCACGCGGGCCGCTAGCTCTGGATCGCCCGGGGCGGCGTATTGAACTTGATATAGTTCATGCGGGAAGCCACCGAAGTCATGGATTGTTCTCGGCGCAGTGCTTACGGTGACGGCGGCATCCTGAATGTACCAGTGGGCAGACACTGACAAGATCGCTTTCGGTTTGGGAATCGCGGTTCCGATCGCTGCCCACTGCTTCGTGTATGGGTTCACTAGCAGCGCGTTCATCGGATTTCCATGCCCAATGAACAGCGCTGGCATCCGTTGTGACATAGTTCAGATCATCTCATTTCGCGGCGCCTATTTCCCCAATCCGATCTGATTCATGAAGTCCTGATTGTCCCAGAACAGCCACTCGTGATCCATTGTGCTGCCTTTCCAATGTCCAATTGTTGCCATGCTAAGAGCGAAGTGCTTGCCGGTAGGAGGAATCGACTTGCCGTTGGGGGCCGGCATCGCCTTAGTGAATGTGCCTGACATCACGCCGGTGACGGCGGTCCATGTCCCGGAACCAAAGCGAATGGGATGCACCTTGATTTTCAGGTCGGGCGCAAAGACAAACAACGCCTTCAGATCCTCAATATGCTTTTCGATGCCTTTGGTCTCATGCCCGTCAGGCCATGTCACGACGATATCGAGGGCGTGACTCTCCTTGAGGCGGTCCCATTTCTGATTGCTGAACACATCAAAATCGAGCGTGTCGAATACCTTGAGGTTTTTCTCCACTGCTGGACTTTGCTTTTCGTGCGATGGGGGCGGCGTCGGAGGATTCTCAACCACTGACTGGGCTTGTGTCGATGGAACCAGACCTGCCAAACACGCGAACGCCCATAGAGCAAAGGCAACGAGAATCTTAGCCATAGGAATCTCCTTTTTGTCGGCCGAAGTGAGGGCGACACAGTTCTACTCGGCAGAGCTCCAAAGTGTCAACGCACCATCAAAGCACAGATACTGTTGAGAAAAGGGTTGGAGAGGACGGGAGGTGCTTTCGGAAAATGAACTCACTGCGAAGATGGCCGCGAGCTGGACGACCAACGCTGGCCGAACTTGTCAGTCGAATTCTTCGTCTCCGAGCGCCGCCCTTGGGCCTCACCACGGTAATGGCTTGCCGTCGCGGAAGAAGCCGCCAGTCGGGCCGTCGTTGGGTAGAGTGGCTGCCCATAAGATGCCCGCAGCGCCCTCGCTCACAGAACGAGGGGCACCAGCGCCACCCATATCAGTTGCCACCCAACCTGGGCAAACAGCATTTACAAGAATGTGCGCACCACGAAGTTCACCCGCCAGGGTGCGCGTCATCGCATTCAGGGCAGCCTTGGTGACTTGATACGCAGGCGGACCTACTCCCATCTCTGCGAGCGATCCTGATTCTGATGACACGTTGACGATCCGGCCCGCCTTACTCTTGCGCAGCAGTGGCAGAAACGCTTGGCACACTCGCCATGGGCCTAGCAGGTTCGTGGTGATCGTCTCCCTGACCGTGCCATTGATGTCTGCGTTCTCGACCGTCTCCCACGTGTCGTAATTGATCCCGGCATTATTGATGAGGACATCGAGGTAGCCGTATCGGATCGCAACACCGGCCGCGGCTTCCTTTATGCTGTTCGCATCGGCGATATCCAGTGGAAGAGGTTCGATTGCGCCGATCTTTTCGAGCTTCCTCGCTGCCGTTCTTGCCTTATCGGCATCTCGCGCTGTGAGCAGCACGGCAAAGCCTCGCGCGGCCAGTTGCCGGCAAACCTCGAATCCAATGCCGCGATTTGCCCCAGTGACCAGCGCCACGAGTGGTGATTCAGACAAAGCGTCACCGCTGGGCGCCGGCGGCGTGCGAATGCGATTCCGGTCCTTGCTCACTGTGTTTTCCCGAACAGCTCCTTCGCCAGGAGTATGGCGGTCATTGCGCTCGGCCATCCGCAATAGAATGCGAGATGAGTAATCGCTTCGATGAGTTCTTCCTGTTTAACCCCATTTTCGACAGCTCTGCCGAGATGAAACCGCAATTGGTCGGGACGATTCAAGGCAATCAGCGCAGCCACGGTGATGAGGCTGCGATCCCGTTTCGATAGCTCCTTCCGCTCCCATACATCGTCGAACAATACACGGTCCGTGAGTTCAACCAGCTTCGGAGAAAAGTCGCCGATCAGCTTCTGAGCTGAATCCGATTTGGCCATTGCTTCTAATGCTCCTCATTCAGAAATCGCTACCGTTTCTTGTACACGCTGTCCGATTTGCTCTGGATGTCCAGTTCGTAAACCTTCTTAACCAGTTCGTCCGATTGACTTCTTCCATTCCTACCTGGCAATTCACGCTGCAGGCTGCTCGCGTTCCGCCACTGGAACCGTTTTTCGAAGCAGACGAACGAATTCCCGCATCCATGCCGGGTGATCTGGCCACGCGCGCGCCGAAATCATCACACCGTCGATGACGACTTCTGAATTTACAAACTCTGCTCCCGCCGCTCTGAGGTCTGGCTCAAGAGCGGGGTAAGCGGCTGTCTTTCTGCCGGCCAACACTCCCGCCGCGGTCAGAGCGATCGCAGCATGACAGAGATGTGCCACCGGTTTGGTCAAAGAAATGTCTCGCAATTCGTATGAAGTCGGGGTGGTTGCGGATGTGCTCGGGAGCCCGCCCTCCTGGAATCACCAGCGCGACGTAGTCGGCTGGATTAACGTCAGCGAAACTCAAATCGGCGTCCCATGTGTAACCCAGCTTTTCTGTGTAGGTCTCAAAACAAGGCTCGAAGTCATGTACGACAAAGCGCAGCTTCTTCTTCTGCGGAGCGGCAATTTCCACCTCGTAGCCTTCTTCCTGCAGCCGTTGGTATGGATACATCACCTCAAGCGACTCAGCAGCGTCGCCAGTTAGGATGAGAACCTTCGTTTTCGGCATGGAAGCATCTCCTTTCTTTAGTGATCTCAAGTCAAGTGCCCAGTTGGATCTTAAAACGAGGAAGCGATCCACGGACTATTTGGCAACCTCAATCATCACCTTCACCGAGCCCGCTACGCTGAATGCTTCTGGCCCAGCGTCGATCTTTGCGATCGGAATGATGCCGGGCGAAGGAATCGTCTCGCCATCCTGATGGTAGTACACAGCGACCTGGTGATCCGGAGACCAGTAAGCGATCTCGCCGACTTCGTACCGATACTTTCTGGGAGCACTCTCCGAAAGTGCCCTGGGCAAAGCGCCATATTTCTCGGGCTCGAACAGATCATTCATCGACAGGGTCAAAGGCAGAATGGAAGCAAAATCCCGCGCCGTTGCATTGTCAGCCAAGGTGGCTGTAAGAGTCTTGCCGCCGATATTTATCTTTATTTTCATCTTCTGTGTCTTCTCCGAAGAAGCTTGCTTCGGATTGGGAGTAGAGGCATTGAGTGCCTTAGATGTACCGCCGACCACGACCGCGGTAATCAGGCTAGCCGCCAGTACCAGCGCAATGAACGGCACTCTTTTCTTCACGGATGTCGCAATGGTCAGTCGGTTCATTTCGTGTTCTGCATCAAGCATTGGTTTCGCGCCGCAGTGCTTCTTCTGTCGCTCGCGCTTCGGCGGCGGGTGCGAAGAGCATCTCCCAGTTCAGGAATGGACCGAGCGGGATGGCATCGATTTCGATTAGGCCAGCCTTCACTAGAGGGAAGTCGGTGAAGGCTTTCTTGGCTTCGTCAACGCTCGCGCACTCCAAGATGATCGCGACACCCGGACGATCTTGACGGGAATAGATTTCTCTGACGATGCCATTCTTGTATGCCCGCCACACGTGGCGAACCTCATCCTGCAGGTGCGATTGATACTTCTCGAAGGTGGCGCCCGGAAACGGGCGATCAAGGCACAGGACTTTCATTTTCTCCTTCTCCTTTATTGCTAGGGCTACAGTATCTGCAAAAGAGATCCGCGAGATTCCAGCAGCTCGGGGTACCCTCGGTCTCCGGCGTTACACCACCGTCATCCCGCCGTCCACAGTGAGTGCATGACCGACGACGTAGCTGGCTGCCGGACTGCAAAGAAACAGCACGGTAGAGACGATCTCGTCTGGCGTGCCAGCGCGTCCGATGGGGACGTTCTTGGCAATCTCGGCGTACGCCTTTTCGTCGCCGCTGACGACATCGCGAGCAACTTGCGTATCGATCAGTCCGGGATTGATGGCGTTCACGCGGATGCCCTGCTTGATGTACTCCAGAGCGGCCGTCCGTGTCAGGCCCACGACTCCATGCTTGGAGGCAATGTAGGAGCCGATGCCGGGGTTGCCGGTCAACGCCCCGACCGACGCATTGTTGACGATCGCTCCGGTGCGTTGACGTTCCATCTGCCGCAGTTCGTGCTTCATGCAGCTCGATACGCCACGCAAGTTGATTCCGACCACGCGGTCCCAATCTTCGCGAGTGCTGTCGGCAGTAGGCGCGATGCGGGCCATGACACCAGCGTTGTTGAAGGCGGCGTCAAGGCGGCCAAACTCGGCAACGGCGCGCTCCACCATCGCCTCCACTTGCGCGTCATCACTCACGTCACAGCGTACGGAGATCCCTTGTAACCGGCGTCAACGAGTTTCTTCGTGGCCGTCTTCACCGCCTCCTCTTTGAAGTCGGCGAGCACGACGGCGGCTCCCGCCTCGGCGAAAGCGATCGCGGTCGCTAGTCCCATACCTGCTGCGGCGCCAGTGACAAGTGCCACCTTGCCGCTAAAGTCCAATGGATTGTGCATGCTGGAATCTTCCTTACGGTTCTCATCGGGACACTCGTTACTTCGTTCCATTCGGGCGCAAGAGCGTCTTGATGGCGCGGCGCTCGTCCATCGCGCGGTAGCCCTCTGCCACCTGATCGAGCGGCAGAGTTAGATCGAAAACCTTGCCAGGGTTGATCTTCCCGTCGAACACCAGCTTGATCAATTCAGGCAGATGGCGGCGCACCGGAGCCGGCCCGCCGTGCAGGTGGACGTGAGCGAAGAACAGTTGTTCGCCGTTTAGCGAGACACGGTGCGGCACGCCAACGTATCCGATGTAGCCGCCTGGTCGAGTTGAACTGATCGCTTGCATCATCGATTCCTGCGTGCCCACACACTCCAGCACCGAGTCAGCGCCGACTCCCTTAGTCACTTCCTTGATACGCGCAACGCCTTCATCACCTCGCTCGGTCACAATGTCGGTTGCGCCAAATTCGCGTGCGAGCTTCTGGCGAGACGCGTGACGACTCATGGCAACGATTCGCTCTGCGCCCATCTGCTTTGCGGAAAGCACAGCGAGCAGGCCGACCGCGCCATCCCCGACCACTGCAACCGTCGATCCTGGCTTCACGTTCGCTGCGTCCGCGGCAAACCAACCCGTGCCCAAAACATCGGATGTCGCAAAGCAGACTCGGGATCAGTTGTTTAGGAGGAAGATCGTCCGTTGCTACTAACGTGCCGTCCGCCAAAGGAACGCGCACCAGGCTGGCCTGCGCCGTGCTCATGAACTCGCGTTGAACGCACGAGGACTGATAGCCGTGCCGGCAGATGACGCACGTGTTGTCCGACGTTGCGAACGAGCCGACCACAAATTGGCCCCGCTTGATGTTTCTGACCTCCTTACCGACCTCTTCGACTATGCCGCAATACTCGTGCCCCATTAGGGTCGGCTGAGCAATCGGCTGGATACCGCGATAGGGCCACAGATCTGATCCGCAGATGCACGTGGCCGAGAGGCTGATGATGGCATCCGTCGGCTTGTTGATTTTGGGCTGCGGCCGATCCTCGAAACGAATGTCACGCGGGCCGTAGAGCATAGTCCCTTGCATGGTTCTCTCCTTTACTGCGTGGATAATTGGCGCTTGAATTTGCTCGTCCACTATTTGTTTCAATCTGTAGGCACTTGGGCCCTCTTCGTTCATCTTTCACTTTCTCAACAGCTTGAATGCCTGATTCCAATGCCCGCCTGTAAACGCCGTAGTGATCCAAATCATGGCAGTCGCTTCGAGGTAGTGCGAAAGGCCGAAGCCTCCGACATCGATGGGATTCCAACTGAAGTCTTTGCAAATGCGCGAGACATGTTCTTTTGCTTTTCCATCGTCACCGCAAAGAAACATGTCCGGCGGGCCACCCGGAAACTCAGGCTTGTAAAAGTGTGCGTCAGGCATTCAGCCATACTTGGGCCCTTGAGGTTAACGATCAAGTCGGAGAAGGGGTACAATTCCGCGGTAGCGGAACGCTTGGTGGTATCGCTTTATTTGTGGTTCCGATGACAAGTGGGTGGTATACCCTTCCGAAATTGTTGGAGTACATCACCAAATCGGAAAAAGCCATGGCTCAGCTCGCGCGTACTCCCTATAACATTGGGCTCGATAAAAACGCTGCCAACTTCGCACCACTGACACCGCTCACCTTTCTCGCCTGGGCTGCCCACGTCTTCCCGAATCGTCCCGCAGTGATCCACGGAAGGCGCAGCTTCAATTGGCAAGACACGTACACGCGCTGCCGGCGGCTCGCTTCGGCGCTTATGCGCAGTGGCATTGGCGTGGGCGACACCGTCGCTGCGATGTTGTGCAACACTCCAGAAATGTACGAATGCCATTTCGGAGTACCCATGGCGGGAGCGGTGCTGAACGCATTGAATACTCGCCTCGATGCTGATGCCATCGCTTTCATGCTGAAACATGGCGAGGCCAAGGTCCTTCTCACGGACCGCGAGTTTTCGGGAACGATCAAGGCTGCCTTAGCAAAGCTCGACAAGGCACCCCTCGTAATTGATGTAGACGATCCCGAAGACGTGAGTGCCGGAACCCGGATTGGCGAGATCGACTACGAGGCGCTCCTCAAGGAAGGAGATGGTGACTTGGTATGGGATCCCCCGTCGGATGAATGGAACGCCATCGCGCTGAACTACACCTCCGGCACCACGGGCAACCCGAAAGGCGTGGTTTTCAGCCACCGGGGCGCCTACCTCAGCGCCATCGCCAACATTCTTACATGGGACATGCCGCGCCATGCGGTCTATCTGTGGACGCTGCCCATGTTTCACTGCAACGGTTGGACGTTTCCGTGGGCCATGGCCGCCGTTGCGGGGACGAACATCTGTCTGCGCAAGGTAGATGCGGCAGTGATTTTCGGACTGATTCGGCAGCACAAAGTTACGCATTACTGCGGCGCGCCCATCGTACATAGCCTGCTCGTGACTGCGCCTACCGAGTTGCGAGAGGGTATCAACCATCGTGTGCATGCCTTAGTTGCGGGTGCCTCACCGCCCTCCTCCCTGATTGCGGCCATGGAGCGCGTGGGCTTCGACTTGACACACGTATACGGTCTTACAGAAGTTTACGGACCCGCAACCGTGTGTACGAAGCAGGATTCCTGGGGGCATCTCGACCTCGACGAGCGGGCTGCATTGAACGCGCGCCAAGGCGTGCGCTACATCCTCGAAGAAGACGTGTCCGTGTTGGATCCGACCAGCATGCAGCCCGTTCCGGCGGATGGGAAGACGATGGGAGAGATCATGTTCCGCGGGAACATGACCATGAAGGGATACCTCAAGAATCCGCCTGCGACCGAGGGAAGCCTTGCCGGCGGATGGTTTCATTCCGGCGACCTGGCGGTTGTACACCCGGACGGGTACTTCAAAATCAAGGACCGTGCGAAAGATGTGATCATCTCCGGGGGTGAGAACATCTCTTCGCTCGAGGTGGAGGACGCGATCTGTCATCACCCCGCCGTTTTGGCCGCAGCCGTTGTTGCTCAACCCGACGTGATATGGGGCGAAACACCCTGCGCGTTCGTTGAACTGATGCCGGATAAGGAAGCGTCGGAGGCGGAAATCATCGAACACTGTCGAGCGAAGCTCGCGCACTTCAAGGTGCCGAAGACGGTTATCTTTGGCCCGCTCCCCAGGACATCGACTGGGAAAATTCAGAAGTTCCAGTTACGCAAGCGCGCCAGATCAGCCGAAGCAATTGCCTGACGCACGGAGATAACTATGCGCACCGACACTACACTAACAGCACAAGAGCTATTTGTCCTAAGCACGCACGCGAACGGCATCTCTACACTCACTCTGAACCGTCCTGAGCGATTCAACCCCCTTTCGAGGGAGATGATCGCCGCCATTCAGGCAGAACTGAACGCCATCGCCGAAAACCCGTCGGTACGGGTTGTGATTCTTGCCGCTGAGGGGAAGGGATTTTGTGCGGGCCACGATCTCAAGGAGATGCGCGCTCACGCGGGCGATAAGAGCTGGCAGCGCCAACTGTTCGACGAGTGCAGCCGGATGATGGTCGCATTCACCCAGATGCCACAACCGGTGATCGCGCGCGTCCACGGCATTGCGACAGCCGCCGGTTGCCAGTTAGTTTCGATGTGCGACCTTGCCGTCGCTGCCGATACCGCGACCTTCGCAATGCCGGGAATCAACATCGGCGTGTTTTGCTCGACACCGGCTGTGGGCGTCGTGCGGAATGTCAGTCGGAAGCGCGCAATGGAGATGCTGCTGACTGGCGAACCCATCGATGCGAAGACTGCACTGGCCTGGGGGCTCGTGAACCGTGTCGTTCCCGCCACCCAACTAGACGCTGAAATTCGGCGATTCACAGAAATCGTTCTGTCCCGCAGTCCTGCTGCGGTCCGCCTCGGCAAGCAAGCGTTTTATCGCCAGATCGATCGCCCTCTAGAAGCTGCCTACGATGTCGCCAGCGAGGTGATGGCGTGCAATCTTCTTTTGGAAGATGCGGCTGAAGGCATGGACGCGTTTCTGCAGAAGCGGCCGGCCAGTTGGCGCGGGAAATGATTTTTGTAGCATGAAGATATTGGCTGTTCACTCAGTCCAAGCTGAAGCGCGGCTCGTACACGAAAGTTCCTGGCGCCGGACAAGAGGAAAACTGCGACAATGGGCTGGTACACAGAGCGCCACACGTGATCGAGTTGGCGAGTTGTCGACCAACCGGAAGTTATCTCACCTGTCGAATGCGAAGAACTATGTATCGGGTGAATCGTGTCTTCTGAGTCTCCTGACCATCGCTCAGCCGAGCCCACCCGTTTCCAAAACGTTCCGAAGCGATTGTGCGCCGGTCTTACGACACAGCGCGATCATCTTCCGTACCCGCACACAGGGTCGCTGCAATCAATACGGCATGGGTGAGGGCATCCTGAGGTAGGACCCGTTGCGAGTGGACGAGCATTCCTAATTTCTTCAGTGCTGGGCGGTGTAAACTCAATGATGTAGTCCTTCCCCATGTCCTGATTTGAGCGGACCAAGTTCAGGAACTCGTTTTTCTCCTCAGGAGACGAAAAGGAAAATAGAAGCTCGTAAGCGCTGGCGTCAGGATCGCCGAGGAGTGCCAGCGATCGAGTGTTCGTGAGATTTGCATAGCCGATCAGGTACCCGATGATACCCGCGACAAAAAGCCGAGCCTCTGGATTATCTCTGGGCAAGAATTCGACGATGCAGAGCCAGTCCTTCTCATCTTGCCAGTACGGCTCGAAATCGTCTTTGCGCTTCGTTCCCAAGATCGCCAGATCCTTTTTCCAGAGTTTTTGGTTCAAAACTCGCAATACACAGACGATACACAGAGCGTCGGTTCCTTTGTATTCCCTACTGCTATTTACATGGCATTACGGTGCGACCGGTGCCTTGTAATTACGGCTCTGAGCAGGAATCTGTAACGTACCCGCATTAAATGGCATTTTGATTTTCTGGAACTCTGGTTACACTCGGCAAGATGAGAGAGACCGACTGGACCAAAGTCCTGGGTTGGCCGGGGTATCGGGTCTATCGCCATGAGATCAACGAAGCCGCTAA
>Ga0070717_10002517_pt1 | contig 12901 bp, 10 predicted proteins | sample LARL113metaG_FD_71366 | JGI IMG/M metagenome (GOLD analysis project Ga0070717, IMG submission 71366) | Corn, switchgrass and miscanthus rhizosphere microbial communities from Kellogg Biological Station, Michigan, USA - LAR L11-3 metaG | ecosystem: Host-associated > Plants > Roots > Rhizosphere ... | reverse complement strand
GTACAAAATTCCAACTGCCGCTCCAATGCCCAGCCCCGCCAGGAACCACAACACCCCCCCGCCACCATTCCGCTCCGACATAAATGACCTCCAACTACAATGACTGCAACACACGGATGGTAGCACCCGCTATAGGGAATTACAATTCAGGCAGAACTTGTACTCCCGCCGTTCAAGCGAGAGAATGTTCCATTCCGATCCTGCGTTCCAAAGAGGGTGTGTGTCCGACCGTAAGTACCGTCAGCACGGCTATCAAGACAGTGGAGGCGAGCGCCAGAAGGCTCCCACGAACAAATCCGCGCTCCGAGATAAAGACACATTCGGACCGCGTCCGGTACAGATGCCGGGAACGCATTCCGTATCTCGCTGCGCCCAGTGCGGCACCCTGCTGACCGCGATTTCCGACCCTCTCGGCCAATGCGGGAAGTGCGGCTTTGAACTCCACTCCTGCAAGCAGTGCACTTACTTCGATACCTCAGCCCGCTTCGAATGCATGCAGCGCATTCCAGAACGGATTGCCAGGAAAGATGTCCGCAACGACTGCAAGTTTTATTCGATCAGTGTGAGATTTGAGAAGCAGACCTCGACTGGCGTTGCTTCGACGCCCAATTCTGCGCGACAAGCATTCGATAATCTGTTCAAGGATTAGACCAATGAAGAAGTCAGAAAGCAGAATGAACGCGTTGATGTTACTCTGCCTTCTAACTTCTGACTTTTGTTTACGGTTTCTGCGTCGGCCTTAGCAGCACTTCACTCGCGAACGACTGCGGCGCCTGCGTCACTAACATCGCGACAACGTGGGCCACGTCATCAGGTTTGAGCATCTTGTTCGGATTCTTGCCGGTGTGCGGGCTGAGTTCGGTGTCCACTGAGCCGGGGCACACAACTGACACTCGAATGTTATGTGCGCGAAGCTCTTCCGCTACCGAGTAGCTCAAGCCGTTCAATCCCCACTTTGAGGCCGCATAGGCGGCGCCATTCGGAAGCGGGTTTTTCCCCGCCAGGGATGAGATGTTCACGATGTGGCCGCCTCCGCCGCGAATCATCAGCGGAGCCAAGCTGCGAATACAGTAAAAGACGCCTCGCAAATTGGTATTCAGGACCTTTTCCCACGCTTCTGGTGTCATTTCATGGAGCGGCGTCGCAAAGCCGCCAACACCGGCATTGTTGACGAGAATGTCTATCCGCCCGAATGTTTGCTCGACTTTGGCTGCCATTGCCTGCACCGACTTTAGCTCGCTCACATCACAGCTGATCGCTTCGGCGCGGCCGCCAAGCTTTGAGATTTCCGAAGCTGTCTCCTGCAGGCTTTTGAGCGTTCGTCCGCACAAAACGACAGTTGCGCCCAGGGATGTAAGCCGCCCGGCAATTGCCGCGCCAATTCCGCGGCCAGCTCCGGTTACGATGGAGATCTGTCCATCGAGGCGGTCGGTGCCATTCTTGTTAGTCTTCATACACTTTGCTCCTGAATTAGTTGTGCCGCATGCTTGCACTACGCCGAAACCATCAGAACGGTTGCCTGCTGCATCTTAAACAATGTAGGAAGTATGTTGCGCGGAAGGAACTTGCTTAACTTGAGGTACATACATATAATCCCGCTCACCGGATTCAGGTTCTTGTCCCTGCTGTTCGCGGGGGGCCCTGAGCATTCCGGCGTGGCACGTTCGTCGTTCTACCCTGATGCAGTCGAAGCCTTTAGATTCAAATTGGGCGTTATCGATTCCCAAGTTAAAATTTCTCAAGGACCCGAGGAGCGAGTGGAATGAAAACAACTGTTCTGGCGATGATATTGGCATGCGCCCTGAGCGCCGCCGCAGACGATGCGGCTCAGTCACAGTCCCAGCCGAGTGCAGGCGGAGGGCAGCAGGCTGCCGCGCCAGAGATTAAAGATCCTAACGAGTACAACGCTTACGTTGCCGCAATTCAGCAGAAGGACCCAGCCGCTAAGACCAGCGCGCTGGAAGCCTTCCTCACGCAATATCCAAACAGCGTGATGAAGACCACTGCCTTTGAAGTGCTCATGGGCACTTACCTCCAGGCGGGGAATCAACCAAAGGTCACGGAGACCGCCAAGCGTCTATTGACGGCCGACTCCTGCAACATCCGCGCACTAGCCATACTCACGTCCTTGGGGCGGCAAGCCGTACAAGCGGGCCAGACCGCCCAGTTGGCCGACCTGACGCAGTATTCCAGTAAAGGCTTAGAGTGCGTGAAGAGCGCGCCGAAGCCCGCCACGGTCGCCTCCGAATCCGATTGGGATACTCTGAAGAAGCAAGTCACGCCGATCTTCGAAGGTGGTGCCGGATTCGCGTGCCTGCAGAACAAAGATTTCGCCTGTGCGGCAACTCACCTCCGTGCAGCGGTTGAGGCGGAACCCAATCAGGATCCGCTGGATGTGTACTACCTCGGTTTTGCTCTTCTAAGTTCCAATCCTCCTGATAACGTGAATGGTTTGTATTTCATCGCACGTGCGTCTAGTCTGGCCAGCGGCGGCGGCGCGGACCAGATTAAGGAATACGGGCGCAAAAAGTACAAGAATTTTCACGGATCCGAGGATGGCTGGAATGCCGTGCTGTTCACCGCGAAGTCTAATCCGCTGCCTCCGTCAGGCTTCGCCATTACCCAGTACGTTCCGCCAACCCCAGCTCAGCAGGCGCATGACATCGTAAACGGCAAGACGCCTGACCAGATTCAACAAATCAGTTTTGGCGAATGGGAACTGGTGCTGTCTGCCGGCTCTCAGGAAGACCAGGACAAGGTCTGGAATGTGATCAAGAATCGTCCGCTGCAGATGGAAGGTACGGTTATTTCCGCAACCAAGGACCAACTTCAAATTGCAGCCAGCGAAGACGATATTGAGAAGAAACAGGCTGACATCACACTCACCATGACCGGCGAGTTTACCGCGCGGAATATGCCAAAAGCGGGAGACACGCTCGACTTCGAAGGGACGCCCACCGACTATACGTCAGCGGTTCACGCTGGCTCGGCTCCCGCCGCGGGTCAGCCTTCGACCGGGGACGCTTCTGCCGCTCCGGCATCCCCAGATGCGAATGCTGCGAATGCTCCAGGAACTCCGGGCGCTGCTGCGGCTCCAGGAATGCCTGCGCAGGGTACAACCCCGGCCACTGGTGCAGCACCGGCGCCAGGCGCAGCACCGGCCACTGGTGCTCCAGCAACCCCGTTCATGATGACAATGGAAAAGGGTAAGCTGCTGCAGAAGGCAGGGACGCCGGCAAAGAAGCCTGCAGCCCGCCGTCCGGCAGCGCGCAGACCCCAGCACTAACCTACAGACAACTCACAAGAAAGGCAGCCCTGAAACGGCTGCCTTTTTTATTGCTCCGGGAATGCTCGCTGCTAGCGCGCGAGCTTCTTCTCGAACGCCATCGGACGCGCAGCCCGCGGCGGACGCTTGCCGCCGTCACGAAACTGGCGTACATCTATGCGCAATTCGCTCACCGTCCGGCTCAAGGTGTTGCGGTGCATCCCAAGCTGCCTGGCGGCGCGGCACTGATTGCCCTTGTTCTCTTCGAGCACCGTCGCGATGAAGCGCCGTTTGAATTCGCGCACTGCTTCTGAATAAAGAATGTTGCTCTTGTACATCTGCTGTACCAGTGCTTCGAGTTGATCTTTCACAGGATCTCTCTTTTCGTCTGCTGAAAAGCAGCAGGTAAGAATTCGTGGGTTGTTACGCCTATTTCTGCGGACGGGCGGACTGTGCCTGCCGCAAATAATCCAAACCTTTGTAAAACTGTGCCCGCAACTCCGCTGGCGCGACCCAGATTACGGCCCGCCCCACCACCAGAAAATACGGCGCCAGTCCCGATCCTTGCAGCCAACGCGAGGTCGGGGTAAACGCAGTCATGCTTACCAGGACGATTGCGACCAACAAACATCCGCGAACCAGACCTAGAACTCCACCAAGGAACCGGTCAACAACGTTCAGGCCTGCTTCTTTTACGATCCACCGAACAATTTTGCCGAGAACGCCAGCCAGAACCATCACGCCAAGAAAAATCGCCAGAAATGCAACTATCTCGCTCAGCCAATGCGAACTGATGTAAGGCGCGAAGTGTTCGGACAGGTGACGATACTGCCACGCGGCTATCAGATAGCCGAAAACCAGTCCGGCTATTCCAAACGCCTCCTGAAAAAAACCTGAGCTGGCTGCCTGCACAACCGAAAGCAACAAGACCAGCACAATGATCCAGTCGGCAATGTTCACCCGGCGCCCACCGCGCTTTGCTTATACATCCAGTTCCCGCCCCGTAAGCTGGCGGTACGCTTGTACGTATTTTTCGCTGGTCTTGCGGGCCACTTCCGCCGGCAATGCCGGCGCGGGCGGCTGCTTGTTCCAGCGAATCTCTTCCAGATAGTCCCGAACATATTGCTTATCGAACGATTGTTGAGACATGCCTGCTTCGTACTTCTCCGCCGGCCAAAAACGCGATGAATCCGGCGTCAGAACTTCATCCGCAAGGGTGATGCCCGCCGCTGTGCGTCCGAATTCGAACTTGGTGTCGGCAATGATGATGCCCTTTTCGCGAGCATAGTCTGCCGCTTTTTTGTATATGGCGAGACTCAGGTCGCGCAGCCTCCGGGCATCCTCAGGATCTACCAATTGCGACATGTGCTCGAACGAGATGTTCTCATCGTGACCAGTCGTTGCCTTAGTCGCCGGCGTAAAGATCGGCTCTGGAAGCTGTTCTGATTCGCGAAGCCCGGTTGGAAGCTTAATTCCGCACACGCTGCCGCTGGCCCTGTATTCCTTCCACCCCGAGCCGGAAAGATATCCGCGAACCACGCACTCCACGGGGAACATTTCAGCCCGCTGCACCAGCATGGAGCGTCCGCGGAGCTGGTCGGCATAGTGGCGAACTTCCGCCGGATACCGGTTCACATCTGCGGTCACCAGATGATTGGGCACCACCTCTTTCAGGAAGTCGAACCAAAACAGGGAAATCTGGGTCAGGACCCTCCCCTTGTGGGGAATTCCTGTAGACAGTACGTAGTCGAAAGCGGAAATGCGGTCCGTCGCAATAAAAAGCAGGTGGTCGCTGCCCACCTGATACACATCGCGGACCTTGCCGCTGGCAAAGAGCTTCAAATCGGGGAAGTCAGTCTGTAAGAGAACGGAATCGAGTGTTTGGGTAGTCATATAGAAAATTTAGATGTAGAAACCGCCGCGTATTCTAGCTGCTCAGAAAATTTTGTCAACGGGTGAAATCATAGCCCATTTTGAATCGCCGCGTTTTCCACCGCTAAGTAGTTGACAAAGAGACTGCGGCCGGAACTCGGCGTCCAAAGCGGCATTAAGAGCAGCTGGATTGTGGAAAATATTCGTATATGCCCCGGTGTCATCCTGAGCGAAGAAGATCATTCGCAACGCGAATGATCTTCGTGGTCGAAGGATCCCATACCTGCTTGCGGCGGCAGAGTCGCAGCAGGGAATTCTTTACTGAAGTCTAGGTTGGCCTACTCCCAGCGGAGCAGCTTTTGCCAACTGCGCTTCCTCTGACGTAATGCTGCCATCTTCCAACATCGCATCAACCACGTCATTTCGCCGCTGCACAGCACGGTCAGGATGCCTGAATGGTGAGTAAACAGTCGGAGAACGAAAGAGCCCCACGAGCAGAGCCGCTTCCGGTAACGTGAGATCTGCTGCTTGCTTGTGAAAATAGAGCTCCGAGCCTTCCTGAACACCGATCAATCCCGGGCCTAGAAAAATTCGGTTCGCAAACATCGTAAACAACTGCTGGCGCGAGTAGTTTCGCTCCAATTGAATCGCCGTTCGTATTTCCGTAACTTGCCGCCCCAGGTCTGTTGAACGTTGATAGCACATTGTTCGACTTACATACCACGATGCAGGTGCTGTCCTGCTCCGGAGTTCTTGACTCACCAGCCCTTGGAACGTCGCCCTCAGCACACCGGGGTCGCGCTCGCTCGTTTCAACAGCGGTAATCGCGTTACGAATATTTTTGCCAATCGCGTCATAAGGAATGGCAACAGATGCTTTCGTCAGGCAGGGATCAGAAACAGAAGCTGTGGCCGTTGGCGCAAACTGAGCAAGCACACGAACATCCGGAAGGTCTCGCGAATAGAAGTAGAGCCAGCAGAACGCCGCTAACAGAACCACTAAGACGGTCCCTGCGAGAAAGAGAATTAACTTCAGCAGTGTGCGCACGAACCCGCCGAGCGCCTACGCCGTCGCCCCAAACCTCACTGACACCAGCTTCGACACGCCCGGCTCCTGCATAGTCACTCCATAGAGCACCGGTGCAATGCTCATCGTCTTCTTGCTATGCGTGATGAGCACGAACTGCGTCTGCACGCTCATCTCTTTTACCAGTTCGGTGAAGCGGCCAATGTTGGCTTCGTCGAGCGGCGCGTCCACTTCGTCGAGGATGCAGAACGGACTCGGCTGATATTGGAAGATTCCAACCAGAAGTGCCAGCGCGGTCATCGCCTTTTCGCCGCCGGAAAGTAGCAGCACATTTTGCAGGCGTTTTCCCGGGGGCGAGGCGACCACGTCGATGCCGCTCTCGGCAGCATTTTCCGTATCGGTTAATCGCATGAAAGCGCTGCCGCCGCCGAACAGCTTCTGGAATGTGACCTGGAAGTTCTCGTTAATCTTCTTGAACGCCTCTTCGAACTTCTGACGCGAGAAAACGTCAATCTCTTTGATTGTCGCCTGCGTGTTCTCGATCGAGTCGAGCAGGTCTTTTCTCTGGGTATCAAGAAACGCCTGGCGCTCGGCGGTTTCTCTATATTCTTCCAGCGCCATCATGTTGACCGGACCCATGGAGTCGAGCCGCGAGCGCATTTCCTGGCACGCTTGTTCTTCGCTCACAAGTTCGTCGCCGAGAACGCGCGGCAAAGTCGTGTCCCCCATCAATTCGGCGCGCTGGACCCCGAGTTCATTCAAGCAGATTTGCGCAAGGTGTTCCGCATCAGACTGCAGCTTGACCGCTGCGGTCGCGAGCTCCGCCTTACGATCGCGCGAGGCATCGAGCATCTGCCGCGCTTCCCGCAGCAGCGCGTCAATTTCAGCCAGCCGCGAACGCACTTGTTCGGATTCTGATTGCAGCAGGCTTGCACGAAGTTCGCAGGCATTACGCTCAGCGTCCAGATTCACCAGCTTCTCTGCAATTTCCAGGTTCTCAGTTTCGCGTTGCCCTTTTTCGGTGGCCGCCGATTCAATTTGCGAAATCAGGGAGTCCACACGCGCTTGCATTTCAGCAGCCAGGTGGCCGATTCTCTGCAGGACCGATTCCGCTGACCGGCGCCGCTCTTCAAGAGTTGCAAGCTCCGACTTGCGCTCCGAAACCGCTTGCGTCTTCTGATCGCGTTCGTGCCGCAGAAACGCAAGTTGTTCGTGTGCGGCTGCCGCTTGCTGTTCCAGTTCGGCCCGTGATTGTGTAGCCGCAGCAATCTCCGACTGTCGGATGGCAACGATTTGTTCTTGTTCCGCTCGTTCGGCCGCAAGCCGTGCCAATTCACGTTCGCAAACATCACTCCTCTCGCGGATGCGCGCCATTTCACCGTCAATTTGGCGCAGAGCGTGAACCGAGGTCATTGCCTGTTTTTCGCAATCGAGTTTTTCGGCTTCCAGGCGTTCGAGCAGGGAAGTCAGACCTTTGATCTCGCGCCCAAGATTGAGCACCTGCGTCTCTTCGTGGCGCAGCGCTTGCTCGATTTCTCCAATCAGCCGCAAGACGTCGCGCAACTCGCGCTTCATGGAGAGAGGTCCCTCGGCGCGTTGTTTGCCACCGGTGACGGTCACGTTGTGGAAACACTCGCCGCTCTGCGACAGGAAAAACGCATCCGGATTCTCCAGCGCCAGGTTCCGGGCGAATTGTGGATCGGGGACGATGTAGCCATCACGTAATTTCGGCAGAATGACTTCCAGTGACTTCCCAAACCCATTCAGCACGCGGATCGTCCGCTTCAGCGGAATGATGGAGTCATTCGGTGGGTCAGGAACGCCATCCGGTACAAGAAAAGAAAAACGCGCCTGCGAATCTTCTGGATGCACAAGAAACGTCGCGCGTCCGTCCACATCCGAGCGCAGCAGGCGAAGCCCTTCATCCGCCGCATCCCAGGACTTCACCACGATGTAATTCAGTTCATCGCGCAAAAAGTCCTCAACCACGGCCTCGTATCGCGGCTCGACCTCGAGAAAATCTGCCAGCACCCCAGCAGGCGCCAATCCGCCGTGCAGCGAGCCCGACTGAAATAGCCGCCGCACCGACTCTGTGGAATAACCATGCTCGGCGATCACGGCTTCGAGCGAGCCTTTCTTCCCCAGAGCCGACGCATATTCGGCGCGCAAGCCGTCGAGATGATTCTTGCTTTCTGTTTCCTGGCCGCGCTTCATCGCTAATGACTCGCGCGTTTGTGCGATTTCCTGCGTCAACGCGGCGACTTTTTGCGAAACCGATTCAAACTCGATCGCCAATTGGCCGCGTTCTCCTCCGAATGTTGCAGCTTGAGCGCCCGCGGTCTCCATTTCTGTTTCCAGCCGTAGCGCTTCCCGGGCCGCCCCGGCCATGCGCTCTTCCGCTTGCGTGAGTTGATTGCGCAGATTGGAAACGGAAGAAACGGATTCGAGAATCGCGGTCCGCGATCGCTCCTGCTGCTGTTCGAGATCGGCCAAGTCAGTGGTTGTGGCAATAGCCTGTTGTTGGGCGACGTCGAATTCCAACTGCGCGGCGGCTACGTCGGCGGCTGCAGAATCCAGCAACTGACGGTTCGAATCTAATTCCTCTTCCAGTGCAGTCAAGCGCATGCGCGCCTGGTTCACTTCGTTTTCTGCGGCGGAAGCGCGAATCGTAAGATCGTAGCATCGCTCTTCATTGTGGCGACGCTGCGCCTGATTCCGGTCAACCTCCAGCTTGATGTCGCCCAACCGTCCGCCGTTTTCGCGGATTTCGGATTCAATCGCATAACCGCGCTGCGTGCGCTCGCCGAGTTCGGCTTCCATTTCGCGCACAGCGTCGGTCTGGCGATGAATCTCTTCCGAAATCGCCTGAATCTGCGCATCCAGTTCCCGGCCTTGCTCGTCGAATTGCGAAAACTTGCTGGCCATGACAACCCTGAACTTCGCCCGCATTTCATCGCGCAAACGGGCGTAGCGCTCGGCCTTCGATGCCTGGCGTTTCAACGAGTTCATCTGGCGCGTGACTTCTTCAAAGATGTCATTCACGCGCGAGAGATTTTGCTTTGCATCTTCGAGACGGGCTTCCGCAAGCCGCTTTTTTGTCTTGAATTTCGTGACCCCGGCGGCTTCCTCGATGATCGCCCTGCGGTCCGTTGGCCGGCTGCTCAGGATTTGTCCGATACGTCCCTGCTCAATCAGTGCGTAGGATTCGGGGCCCAATCCAGTTCCCATGAAAAGTTCTTGAATGTCCCGGAGTCGGCAGAGTTTTCCATTCAGTAGATATTCGCTGTCCCCGGAACGGAACAGCCGCCGTGTGACAACAATTTCACCTGCACGGAAACTCTGGGAAAATTTTCTACGTCGGATTTTTAAGACGACGGCCGATCCCCCCGGTAAAGAGGTACTGGGGGTACGCGCGTCCTCGCTCGTACTCGAAGTTTGCTCACCGGCAAATATCGGTTCGTCATGTGGAAAAGCAGCTGCGATGCTGATCACGTTTGAGCGAGGAACTTCAACTTCGTCCGTAATTCCGGGCTGGTTCTCCTCCGTAATACGTTGCACTTCCTCCGCGGCTTTGGCGCGAATCTCAGCCTCGTCCCAGTCCTCGGCAGGCATCTCCTCTCGTAGGTCGAGTTCCGTGGGATCGTTCTTGTCCGGCCCGTCATATGCGCTGGGATCGATCAACGTGAGCGACACTTCGGCCATGCCCGTCGGCTTGCGATCGCGAGTTCCCGCGAATATGACATCTTCCATACGCGAGCCACGCAAGGTCTTCGCCGATTGCTCGCCGAGCACCCACGAAATGGCGTCGGCAATATTCGACTTGCCACAGCCGTTCGGGCCAATGATGGCCGCTATGCCCTCACCGTGAAACTTGAGGTCGGTACGGTCGCAGAACGACTTGAATCCGAGAATCTGGAGCCTTTTCAGTTTGAGCAACGTACACTCCTTCTACCAGCCAGCGAAAAATGCCATGTCGAGCGAAGCCGCACGGAAGCCCGTCCGGGGGCCGGCAAACTGCTGTTTAAAGCGTGTTCAGATTGAGATGGCGCGAGCCTGACCTGCAAAGAATGGGTCTGACGCCAGCCCGCATTGGACGGGTTTACCAACCAGGTTCCTCCGCCAGTTCGATAGCTCGAAATCCGTCCCGGGCTGGACAGGGCGGGCACAAATTAGACTTACTGTACCGATCAAATCCTGCCGGGGTCAAGTAGTAAAACACCATATCTTGTGGGTAACTCGTCCCAAACGCAGCATTTAGCAGCATCTATGCAGCTGCTGCACATCGGGAACCAGGGTTAAGGAGGGAGTCGGAAGAACCGCGAGAGCAAGAAAAGCCTAATTCAGGCATGACCCGAAGGCAACGAAGAAAGACTCTCCCCTGCCCAGTTTCCCCATTGCGACTAATCGGGGGTTGGTCGTGCTAGTGCCAATTTGCGGTGTCTAATATCAGCATGGCCAAGCCGAACCACTGGTCCCAAAGGCCTCAGTATTTCTGTTTATGTTGTCTTTGGCCTCCGCGCAGGCGAGCCAGTTTCCCTCAACTAGTGCCACAACGCCGTAATGCTAATCTCGGGACATGGCCCTCGTTATCCGCAGATCGCAGATCCATGCCGACGGTGTTTGCACCACGCAGCCCATCAAGCGACGCACAATTGTCACCGAGTACACCGGCCCTCGTTTGACCTACGCCGAAGCCGACTCGATTTACGAACATTCTCCACGCACTTATCTCTTCGGACTAGGCGACGGGGAGCGCGTGGTCGATGGCGACGGTATCGCTGCCTTCATCAATCATTCGTGTGATCCAAACTGCGAGTCTGACGAAATCGATGGCAAAGTGGTGATCCGCGCCATTCGGAACATCGAGGCTGGAGAGGAACTAGCCTATGACTATTGTCTCTACGACGGCGATCCCGATGACCTGGCTCTCTGCCATTGCGCCGCCAAGAATTGCCGCGGCACTATGTACTCAGAGCAGGAGATCATTCGCAGACGGAAGCTGGCAAAAAAGACTAAAGCCTCGAAACGAAAAGCATGACGCCTGAATCCGGACGCCTGTATTACGCAATCCGCTGGTCCTGGGCCGTCGCGGCGGCAGCACTCAGAGGCAGCCCCGGTTCTTCTCCAGAAGAACTTCCGCCGTCGCGCTCTGCTTTAGGGTCGGAGATCACTGCCGCACTCAAGAAGCTTTCGGCCCATCCTTGCACGTTGTAGGTCCGGACGATATCGCGCAGCAGCTTCATGCGCGATCGCTTCTCTTCAACCGGCATAACGCACGCGCGGTGAATCGCTTCCGCAATCCCGGCGAGATCGTTCGGATTCACCACGAGCGCGCCATGCTGCAACTCGGCAGCGGCACCCGCAAATTCGCTGATGACCACAACGCCTCGTTCATCCACCTGCGCCGCACAGAATTCCTTGGCCACAAGGTTCATACCGTCTTTCAAAGAGGTGACGAGCGCGATGTCTGCGGTTCGGTAATAGGCAAGCAGCTGTTTACGCGTAAGGTTGCGGTGCATGTAGTGGATGGGGACCCACCCAGCCTCGGTAAACTCGCCGTTGATCTGGCTGACCAGCAGTTCGACCTCGCGCCGCAGCTCCTTGTAATTGGGAATTTCTTCCCGGCTGGGAACAACAACCTGCAACAACGTGACTTTGTGCCGCAACTCCGGGAAGCGCCGCAGCAGGATGCGAAATGCTTTCAGTCTTTCCGGAATACCCTTGGTGTAATCCATGCGGTCCACACCAAGCACAATGAAGTTGTTCGTCAGCTCGCGCCGCAGTTGTGTGGAGAGGGCCTCAACATCGCGGCTGGCGGCATGGCCCGCGAACTCCTCGAACGAAATGCTGATTGGGAACGTCGCCACCCGTGTGCGTCGGTTATCCATCGTTACTATATTGTGCGACTCTTCTCTGACCCAGGTAGCTTCGGGCACGATCCGTTCCAGGCAGCTTAGGAAGTTGTAGCGGTCGCGCTCAGTCTGGAATCCCAGCAAATGATATTGCAGCATCGAACGCAAAATAGATTTCCGCCAGGGCAGCTTCTCGAAGATGTCTGGAGCAGGGAACGGAATGTGCAGGAAAAATCCCACCCGCGCGGTGCACCCGGCTTCTCTCAGATATCGCCCCATCAGCATTAAGTGGTAATCGTGGGCCCAGATCAGGTCCTTGGAGGTCGCACTCTCCATCGCCGATTGCGCGAACTTGCGATTCACGCGCTGATAAAACTCCCAGTATTCGGGATCGAAATTGCAACGCGACGGCATGTCGTGAAACAGCGGCCAGATGATTTCGTTTGCAAACCCGGAGTAAAACTTTGATACCTCTTGCTGGCTGAGAGAAATGGCCTTTAGCCCATACGAGCGTCCGCGCGCCGCTTTCTGAAGCAGGGTTGCCGCAGTTTCCGCGTCCACCGCGCCTGCCCATCCAATCCACACTCCGTGGTGATGGCGCCAAATGCTATCGAGAGCGGAAGCCAGGCCTCCGGCGGCGGGGTTTAGCCGAGGATGCCCAGCGCGAAATTTGATCTCGACCGGTAATCGGTTCGAGACATTGATCAAACGCCCTTCCAGCAGCTTCATATTTCCGCTCCACAAGCTACAAGCCAGTCGCGCAGAAACCGACCCAGTTCATCTGGTGGCCGCAACCACATGTCCGCCATAGTTGGCCGTGGCTCAGGGCGCACCAGGATAGAAAGTCCCCGTCCTTTGATGGCACGAAACGCATTCTCGTCAGTCT
>Ga0070717_10002516_pt1 | contig 12901 bp, 9 predicted proteins | sample LARL113metaG_FD_71366 | JGI IMG/M metagenome (GOLD analysis project Ga0070717, IMG submission 71366) | Corn, switchgrass and miscanthus rhizosphere microbial communities from Kellogg Biological Station, Michigan, USA - LAR L11-3 metaG | ecosystem: Host-associated > Plants > Roots > Rhizosphere ... | reverse complement strand
CGCGCCTGATCCCGCACCGGTTGACGAACTGCCCGATCCACTTCCGCTGGCAGAACCGGAGCCCCCGCCGGTCGCGCCCGCGCCCAGTGCATTTCCTGCAGGCGACATCGCCACCATCGCACGTTCAGAAACTGTCGGCTGGGCCGCCTTTTCGCCGGGCTTTGGAGAAACGATCACTCCGCTGGTCGCCGATTTTCCTGACACAGCAGAATTCGCGGAGGCTGTCCCCGCAGGTGCTGTAACCACAGGAGAACCTGAAAGCGGCACGCGTGCCTTGAATCCAGAGCTAACTTCCGCAGGAGGCGGAGCAACGGTAGCAGAACCCAGGGACCCCGCCGCATGTTGACGCAGGGTCTGCACTTCGACCGGAGGCGGTGCCACCACTTGAGTTCCATTCAGCGTGCCCAATGAATGAGTGTGTGCCGTTTCTACTTCGACCGGAGGCGGTGCCACTGCCTGAACTCCGTTGAGGGCGCCTGATGAGTGGCTGCGTGCTGAATTCAATTCGACCGGAGGCGGCACTACGTAAGCGCCAAATCCGCGCGCGTCTGCACGCGAACGGATCGGCGCATTTACATCCGGACGCGGAGCGACCACCACTTCTGCCGGAAGGGTAAGCCGACTCGGGCGGCTCAGGGCCTGCGTCGGCGCAGAAACTGGCGGAGGAACCACATCCTGGCTCGCGGTAAGGTTCCGCTTTGCTGATAACCGCGCTGACAACTCTACCGGAGGAGGAGCGACTTGCTGTTCCGCGAGTTGCGGACGGCGAAAGCCACCGCGGAGCTCCGGCGGAGGCGGTGCAACTGGCATCGCGAATGAAGGCGCATGCCGCATGGATAGAGCTTCCGCCGGCGGCGGACCGGCTTCGGCTCTATACGCAAGCAGATTTTGAATTGCGGAGTCGGACTTCGGCAGGTTGAGTTCAGGTGCGTCTATGACTCGCTCACGGAGTTTCTCACCTCTTGCAACCTTGATAGTTTGCGCCGCATGGTGAATCGATGAACCGCCAGATTTTCCTTCACTACCCACCGGCGCGCCGCCCAAATCTCGCGTGCGGGGAAGTTCGTTGGCCGAAAAGAAAATTACGTCATGCGACTTGGGCAACTCTTCTACAGCCATCGCACTGCCCTCAACAGGTCGAGCAATTGCTGTTGCGAGCACGGCCACGACTTCCACCAGCAATGCCACAAGAATCCCACGCCAAGGAAATAATCCCGCGCTGGCTTCGGCATTCAGCTTTGGCGGAGAGCGCCGCAGGGCAGGGCCTATCGCGGACACAAACTCCTGCCAGGGAGAACACCACTCGACCAACAATTGCGGAACTTCTTTCAAATCACTTTCTCACAGTAGGCGCGAGGTTGTGGTACAGCTCGATCATGGCAGGTCCAAGCGTCACCAGCAGGAGAGGCAACAGCGCAAATACCACGATTGGAATGATCATTTTAACGCCGGCTTTTGCAGCCTGCTCTTCAGCGCGGCGCCGGCGCTCTGTGCGCAAGCTATCGGAGTACATTCTTAGCGCTTGCACAATACTGGTGCCAAAGCGGTCGGTCTGAATCAGGGATGCGACCAGGGAGCGGACATCGTCCACTGCGGTCCTCGCTGCAAGGTTGCGCAGGGCCTCGGCACGTGGTTTGCCGGCACGCATCTCCAAATTTGCGAGATGGAATTCGTCGCTCAGCGCAGGATGAGCATGCTTCAAATCCTCGCCGACACGCATTAATGCCTGATCGAGCGGAAGGCCAGCTTCCACGCAAACTACTGTAAGGTCGAGAGCATCGGGCAAGCCCACGGTTATTTCGCGTTGCCGCTTGCGGATCAGGCGTTTGAGGATGAAGCGCGGCAGAAAGAATCCGAATGCAAGCGCACCAGCCAACAAATAGATGGAATCAAATCCCGAAATCGCAACCGTGAGCGCAATAAAACCTAATGCGCCCAGAATTCGAGCAGCCACATAAATGACCAGGTGCTGGCGCTCTCGAAAACCAGCTTGAACAAGCCAGGTCCGAGTGCGCGAGACGTCGCTTGCGGAAAGCGGCAGCGCTTTACTTAAGGGATTGAGCACCTGATCCATGCGCTCTTTGAGCGAAGGTTTATCCGGCGCCGCCGAACGCTCCACCCCCAGCGATCGCAGTCGCGCTGCCAACAAGGAAGACGGCGCATACGTGGCAGCGGCAAACGAAAATACCGCAACCGCCACGGCCGCAAAAATAATGATTGGCACCAGTAGCATAAGCTCAGACCTGGATCTGAATGATCCTTCGAATTACAAAATATCCGATTGTCTGCAACATGATCCCTGCAGCCAGCAACGCGTGGCCAATGGGATCGTCAAACAAAGGGCGGATGAAACTCGCATTCATAATCAGCATGGTCACAATGACGGTTGGCGGCAGGCCCATCAGCAACATCATCGTGAGCCGCCCTTGCGCGGTGTAAACCCGCACCTGACGCAATATCTTGAAGCGCTCACGGATCATGTGAGACAAGTTGTCCAAAATTTCCGCCAGGTTGCCACCGGTTTCACGCTGCAGCATGACCGCGGTGACGAAAAACTTCACATCCACAAGCGGTAGACGTTCCGAAAGATTCAGAAGAGCATCGCGAACAGGCATTCCGTATTTCTGTTCTTCGAAGAGCTTGCGGAACTCTGTGGAAGCAGGATCTGACAATTCGTCGCAAGTGATCTCGATCGCCACCGTGAACGCATGCCCGGCCCTGACCGCGCGCGCCAGCGTGTCGATTGCATCGGGAAACATGGTCTCGAATTTTTGGAAGCGCCGAGTTCTTCGCCAATTGACGTAGGAATAAGGGACGATCATTCCAAGCGCGGCGCCGGTTACAGTAAATAATAGAGTTTCCTGCGCGGGCAACGGTTGTGCGAGCACATAGCCGACTGCCGACCCACATGCGCCGCTGAACAAGCACAAGATCAGCAGGTTCCCTGCCCGCATCGAGAGCCCTGCTTGATCGAGCAGTATCTGCAATCGCGAGACACGTTCCGAACGCCGGAGCAACGTGTCGAATGCGGGAATGCGGCTGAACATTTCATCGCGGAGAAGCGCCAGCGTCTCACGTCCAGGTTGGTTCTGCTCCGGAGCCAGACGTTCGCGAATCAGACGCGCACGGGCGCGGCGCTGGTCGAGCAGCATTCCGGCGGCGAACGCACCACAGGCAACCGCAACAAAAACCAAAATTGGAATCGTCGCCTGCGTCATCGGCCGCCTAGACCTCCATCCGCGAGTCGAACCATTCAGGTTTGAATCGGTATCCGGCGGTGGCAAGCCGGTCTGCGAATTTTGACGTCGCTCCCGTGGCCCGGAACACGCCGCGAACCTTTCCGTCGGGATCTATCCCGACGCGGTCAAAAGCGAAAATGTCCTGCATCCAAATGCTGTCGCCTTCCATACCGGTAATCTCGGAAATGGAAACCACTTTTCGCGAACCATCCGTCAGGCGGGCAATCTGCACCACCACATGTATGGCGGAAGAAATCTGTTGCCGTATTGCCCTTTCTGGAATGTTCAGGTTTGCCATGGAAAACATGCTCTCGAGGCGGGACATGGCATCGCGCGGCGAGTTCGCATGTACAGTGGTCAGCGATCCTTCGTGACCAGTGTTCATAGCCTGCAACATGTCGAAGGATTCTTCGCCGCGCACCTCGCCGACGATGATGCGATCCGGACGCATACGCAGGCTGTTAATGACTAACTGTCTTTGCCGCACCGCACCTTTTCCTTCGATATTCGGCGGTCGGGTTTCTAGCCGAATCACATGCTCCTGCTTAAGCTGCAATTCCGCAGCGTCTTCGATCGTCACCACCCGCTCCGACTCAGGAATGAATCCCGAGAGCACGTTCAGCAATGTTGTCTTCCCTGCACCCGTGCCACCCGAAATCAAAATATTGACGCGGCCCTTCACCATGTTTGCAAGCACTTCGAGCATGGGTTCGGTCAGGGTGCGGTTCTCTATCATGTTGCGCGCCGTGACGGGATCACGACCAAAGCGACGTATGGAGAGGACCGGGCCATCCAATGCGAGCGGTGGAATGATTGCATTAACGCGCGATCCATCCGCAAGTCGTGCGTCCACCATGGGCGAACTCTCATCAACCCGCCGACCGACGCGTGAAACGATGCGATCTATGATCTGCATCAGGTGCTGATTGTCTTTGAAGCTAAGGCCTGTAACTTCAAGCTTTCCAGCACGTTCCACATACACTTTGTTGTAACGGTTTACCAGAATGTCGGAGATTGTAGGGTCTTTCAGCAACGGTTCTAGCGGGCCAAGCCCAAAAATCTCATCAAGGATTTCGCGCGCCAGGCGCTCGCGCTCAGCAAAACTCAGGGGGACGGCTTCGGTATTGACAGTGTTCCGGATGACCAGCAGAACTTCTTCGCGTGCGGCATTGCTCGGGGTGCGCCCTAGCTTCTCCAGATCGAGCCGGTCGAGAATTTTTCGGTGCAGGTCGGCCTTGACCTGCTGATATTCCCGCCTTTCGAATGCCTGCACGTTCGCCATGGTTTACTAGCCAATCTTAAACAACGACCAAGTTGGACGCTTTGCTGCCGCCTCGGTCTCGGTCAGCTTCTCTGCCAACCCTGTGAATGCACGGGTGAGTTCTGACCTATTTTGCTGCATGAGAGGAACTCCCCGATCAATGGCGCCGGAAACGGCCGGGTAATGATTCGGTACCTTCCAAAGCAGCGTGAGGCCGGAAGCGCTCTCGGCTTCACGTTCCTGAAAACCCTGAATTTTGCGAAAGCGGTTCAGCACCAGGCGCATCCGGTCTCGCCCATTATTTTCGCAGAGGAATTGCTGAATGCGCGCCGCGCTCCACAGAGAAGCCACATCAGTTCCAGCAACGATCAGCACTGTCTGCGAAAGATCGCAAACCAGCCGGGTAATTGCATCCATGCGGGTCGAGAGGTCGACAACCACATACTGGAAATAAGAAGCCAGCAGATCGAATAATCGAGCGACTTCAGAGGGCGAGGGCTGGACTTCCGCAGGCGATGACGCTCCCGCGAGCAGTTGCAATCCTCCAGCGTGGCGTGTCGTAAAGCTCTCTAGTAAGGAACTGTCCAGGCGATGCAAATTGCGTATTGCATCGTAAGCGGTGAATGAAGGCCGCAAGTTGAGATGAAGGGCTGCATGACCAAGCGGAGCCAGATCAACCAGCGCGGCCTGGCCATGTGCGCCTTGTAAGGCGAGGGCCAGGTTCACGGCAATCGTCGTCGCCCCACAGCCTCCCTTAGCATTCACGATCGCGAACACTTTTCCTCGAACGCCGTTCCGCTGCGCGCTCTTCTGGGTCGTGGACAATCGAACAAAGGCCTCAAGCAGCATGTTCGTCGTCAGCGGCCTTTCGAGAAACTCCCGTGCGCCAGACCGCATAGCCATGACAATAGTCTGCGGCTGCGTCAAACTTCCCACGGCAAACAGAGCAGTTCGGGGCAATTCCTGGTGCAGTACCTCAATAGCGCGCAGGGCAGCTGGCGCATCAGTCAGTGGGATGTCGAGCACCAGAACGTCGGGATGTTCTTCTTGCAGACGCCGCACAATCGGGTCGGCGGGAGAGAGGGGAAGGCTGCCGAAACTGAGCACAGCACGCGCCACCCGCGTTCCCTCGACCATTAACTGCAGAATGTTTCGTTGCTCGCTATCCCGCGCCACCACGGCTACTGCTAACTCCGGCATGACTGCTCCTCACTTCTACTGACGAACCAAAATCCTCGCACTGCTATTTTCCGCCACCCGGCGACGGCTTGCCATCAAACTTATCCTTGTCCAGGAAAGGCTGAGGGTCTTTCGGCGTGGACGGCGCCTGCGTGCTCGGCGAAACACGATGCACCGTGCACAGCACCATTAACTCCGCATTGCTCTTCTGGAGGTTCTTACTCTTGAAAAAGTTGCCTAGGATCGGAATATCGCCTAACCCCGGCATTTTGCTGACAACGTTCGTGACTCGATTATCCATGAGGCCGGCAATCACGAAACTTTGCCCATCCTGAAGCTCGAACTCGGTCTGCGCGCGGCGCGTGCTGAGCGCCGGAATCGTGAAACCGGAGATGGTGAGAGCATTCGTGAAGTCAAGCTGGCTCACTTCTGGAACCACCTGCAGGTGAATATTGTTGTTCGGCATGATGACGGGCGTGAATTTCAGTTTCACGCCGAATTCCCGGAACTGGATGGTCACCGCCGTGAAGCCCTGGCCTGGTTGAACAACCGGGAAGGGGAACTCTCCGCCTGCCAGAAAGCTCGCTTCTTTGCCGTTGACTGCGATCAGGTTCGGTTCCGCCAAAATCTGCAACAGGTTTTTCTGCTGCAGAGCTTTAATGACGGCCCCGATTGGGACATCGGTGCGCGAAATGAATAAGTTGAGATAATCCGTAATGTTGGCGGTAGGAGGCGTGGGAGTGACCGTGGTGACGTTCACTCCGTTACTTCCGTTGGATTGCGTCACCGTAGCCGCAGGACGAGTAACTGAAACCTGGCCAAATTGGCCGGTCTGAAACGACCCGATGGTGTTGCCTTGGCCGAGGTCAAATAGGTTTACACCCAGTTGAGTCACAGCGCTGCGGTCAACTTCCGCGAACTTCACTTCCAGCAATACCTCCTGCGCTCCCACCGGCCCAAAGCTCAACACGTTCACCACATTTTTCGAATAGGCTCCCGCAATCAGGCCAGCATGCTTGGAGACATCTTCGGTGGTCACGTGGCCGGACAGCACAATGGCGGATCTTGAGGCGGAAACATCAATCTGCTCGTCCGGAAAAATGCGCTTTACCTCTTCCTGCGCCGCGGTCACATCTACGTCCACGCGCAAATCAAAGCTTCGCGCACGCTCGGATTCGTCCCAGATCAGAAGCGAAACTTCCCCCGGAGACCGTCCATGCACCAGGACCTGGGTAGGCGTGATCACCTGCGGGTCAGCGATATCGGGGTCAGTAACCGATACACGTTTCAAACGGTCAGTCGTATTGATTAGGAGAGACTTGCCCACCATAACCCGCAATGGGGCTGGCCCTTCGCTGGCTGCGGGCGCCTGCGGCGGGGCGACCGTTCCCTGCCCCACGCAGAGCGTGCAAAAGAGCAGCACGATGAGTATTTGAATTGAATTCTTCAGTATTGAGGTCTGATTTCGCATTCCAGCAAGTCTTCTCAGTCTGGCAGTTTGGTTACGTCGCGCTTGTCGCCTTTAATTACCTCAACCGGATAAGAGGTCGGAACGGGAGCTTGAGCCACCGGCGTTGGCGCCGGCTTTGCTTTGGCGTGTACAGGAGCGACTATCGGCCCCGCTTTCGGGTACAGAGAGTGCATTCCTATCGCCGCCACTTCATTCTGACTTGTATCCAATGGATTTCTCAGGGCCAATTGAATGTGGCCTTGATTCATCGCAAGCGCAAGCTTTGCCGCGTCGTCCGGGGAAACTGCCAGCGTAATGACCGGCGAATTCTGGGACTCGCTAGAGAGAATGCTGCGGTCCAATTTTTGACCATTCGCCAGCACGGCAACATTTCTAAGGACCGTAATAGTCTGCGTCTCGCCCGATCCCGTAGCGCTTCCAGTCATCAGGACGTCAACCCGACTTCCGGGCTGTACAAATCCTGAGACCGAACTGAAATCATTCACGCGCACCGACACTGCCCGCATCCCCGGTGGGATCATCGAAGGCAAACCCGAGCCGCCGTTCTCGGCCGCGAGTTTGGTGGTCAAGACAAAGTCACCGGCGGAAATCGCCTGAATGACGCCGCGTCCCACTACACGTGCCGTATGCCGATAGCCGCCCGGAGGGATGGCTTCGACCGGAAGGCGAACTACGCGGACGTCTTTGTCCTGAATTCTGGCGCCTATAGGTATGTTGTTGGTAGCCACGACCACATCGTCTGCTCCGCCCTGGGCAGCCCCGGAGTGCGCCTGCAGCATTCGGTAGGCCATTGCGCTTGCGAATGCGCCCAGCGCCAGCGCCAGTATTCCAATGAATACAAGTCGGGTACGATTCATCTACAGCTCCACAGAAATAAGGGCTTAATACCCCGCTAGCGGCCCCCGCGCCTGGCAAAGGCCCTGGTTGTCCGGCCGCCGCCTGGGCTCGTTCAAGTCCGCCATTCGACGAGGGAGGGATACTTCTGAAGCGTTGACCATGATACCGCGAGCGAGGCGCCTGCGCGGAAAATTATGTGCAGGTTGCCTGCCAGATTGCACTGAATTCTGTTAATTTGGCTTGGCTCCTGGGTCCCCAAACACCCTTCCATGACTCAAGCGCAAAAGATTGCACTTGCGACCGCGCTGTTGGCTTGCGCGGGAATGTGGCTGTACGTGAACCGGGTATTGATAGTTCACCAGCAGACCGACGCCGCTGTTCGTGGAATACCACGCGGCAATCTTTCCGACCTTTATCCCAGTTGGCTGGCATCCAGGGAACTACTGCTGCGACATCGCAACCCCTATACTCCGGAAATCACGCGAGAAATCCAGGCCGGGTATTACGGCAGGGCTATTGATACCGCCAGGCCAAACGATCCCACCAACAAGCAAGCGTTCGCGTATCCGGTCTACGTCGCGTTCGTGCTCGCGCCGACGGTCAACATGCCCTTCTCGGAGGTACAGGTCCTCTTTCGTTGGCTGCTGGCGGGATTGACGGCGCTCAGCGTCATCTTGTGGCTACGGGTGGTTGGAATTCCGCAATCGTGGACCTCTGACATGATGATAGCTCTGCTTGTATTCGCCACGTTCCCGGTCGTGCAAGGAATCAAGTTGCAGCAGTTGAGCCTGCTGGTTGCAGTCCTGATCGCGGGATGCGTGTTTCTGATCGTCCGAGGCCGACTGGCGCTCGCGGGCGTGCTGCTTGCGCTCGCCATGATCAAACCTCAGCTTACGATCCTGGTTGCGGCGTGGCTGCTGGTGTGGTCTCTATCGCGGCCGCAGCTACGTTGGAAGTTTGCGGCTTCGTTTGCGGCCTCGATGCTAGGTCTTCTTTTCGGCAGCGAGGTTTTGCTTCCCGGCTGGACCAAACATTTCTATATTGCGGCGCTCGCTTACCGGAAATACGCTGCCGGCCCGTCACTTTTGGGAGAGCTGACAACACCGACTTTCGGCATTATGCTCATGATCGCGGCATTGAGCCTGACAACCATAGTTTGCTGGAATGCTCGAGGCGCCGCGCCCGCGAACCGTGACTTCTGCTGGACAACATCCCTGGTGTTAGCAGTCACGGTTGTAATTATTCCCACAATTGCGCCCTATAACCAGCCTCTGCTCATACCCGCGGCATTCGTTGTGGCGCTGAACTGGGCGGGCGAGCATGGAAATCAATTGCTGGGGACCAATTTGTTCATTCGCATATTCCGCGGAGTGGCTGCCGCCTGTTTCGTCTGGCAATGGATTTCCGCCGTCGGCCTGGCTTCAGCATCGTTTTTCACTTCGAGCGCGCAGAACTTCTGGCGGTTGCCACTATGGGCCAGCATTCTGAGTCCAGTCTCGGTGACTGCGTGCCTCGCGTTGATGATTTGTTTTCCCGCAAAAACATCTGCCATAGATGAACGCGTAATTACCAATAAGCAATAGCCAACAGACCAAAGCCGCTTTCATGCTATTCTGCGCTCACCTTCCGTTTTCTGGGACCGTTTGTGCTCGTCGAACTGCGCCTCGAAAATTACGCTGTCATTGATAACCTCGCAGTGGAATTTGCGTCAGGACTTAACCTGCTCACCGGCGAAACCGGCGCGGGAAAGTCCATCCTCATTGATGCGCTCGCCTTGCTCATGGGCGATAAGGCCTCTCCCGACCTGGTCCGCTCGGGTGCCGATCGTGCTGTTCTTGCGGCTGTGTTTGAAGTTGAGCCCGAGTCGGAGAAACGCGTATCGCAGATTCTTGAAAATAATGGTATTGACTCTGACGAGTCCAGCCTGATTCTGCGTCGCGAAATCGCAGCCAAAGGGCGAGTCTTCGTCAATAATCAGCCCGCAACTGTCGCTGTCCTCAAGCAGCTCGCGCCGCATCTGGCTAGCATTCACGCCCAGAATGAATCTCTCGTATCGTTTGATGGCACGGTTCGGCTGGAATTGCTGGATGCGTTCGCGGCCGCGCAGCGCGAAACAGTATCGGAATCATTCGAACATTGGAAACGGATTGTGGGTAAGATCGCCGAACTCGAACAAGGAGAACAAGACCGACTGCGGCTGGTAGATCTCTGGACATTTCAGAAACGCGAAATTGAAGATTCAACAATCCAGCCTGGTGAAGACGAACGTTTCGAAATTGAAAAACGGGTTCTCGCGAATGCCGAAAAAATCTACAACTCGGCAATGCAGGCTTTTGATCTTTTGTATGAAGGCACCTCGTCAACTTCGTCATCGTTGCGTGCAGCGCAAAAGCATCTTGAAGAACTTATCCGTTACGAGCCCAAATTTCAGGACGCCCTGGCATCTCTGGAAAACGCCCGCATATGCGTGGAGGACGTCGGCGCTGGCTTGCGTGACTACGCTGGCGGAATCGAAGCCTCACCCGAACATCTCGCTAGAGTTGAAGATCGTCTGGCACTACTCGACCGGCTTAAACGCAAGTATGGACCAACGTTGGACGATGTAATCAAGTTGGGCGAAGAGGTCACGCGCAAGCTTTCGGAAATCGAAAACAAAGACGAAATCCTGAAAGAACTCCGGGCTGATCTAGCGGACGCCGCGGAGAAATACTTGCAAGCCGCACGTACCCTTTCAAAGAAGCGATACGAGGCGGCAAAAAAGTTGGAAAAGTTGGTAGAAGCTCAAATCAATGAACTGGCCATGAAGTCGCAATTCCGCATCGAAATCAGCGGCACGGACGAGGAGACCAATTGGACCCAGTCTGGCTTCGATCAGGTCGAGTTTATGATTTCCACCAACCCCGGCGAGCCCATGCATTCGCTGCAGCAGATTGCCTCCGGCGGTGAGCTTTCACGAGTGATGCTTGCGCTTAAGGCGAGCGTGGAGGCGGGTAGTTCGCGGCGGAAAACCGGCGGCGCACAGCGCACGTTGATTTTCGACGAAATAGATACCGGCATCGGCGGTCGCGCGGCGGAAGCGGTTGGCAAGAAACTGAAGGCGCTCTCGCGGGGAAATCAGGTGTTGTGTGTCACTCATCTTCCGCAGATCGCGACTTTCGCCGATCACCATTACCTGATCGAAAAGAAGCAAGCTGCGGGACGTACCCGGACTACGGTCCGTCGAATTGCGGGCGAAGAGCGCACCGAGGAGATTGCCCGCATGCTAAGCGGAGCCAAACTGACTGAAACATCGCTGAAACATGCCGAACAGATGCTGAAGGCGAATGCGTGAAAAATCAGCTTTTAGCCATTAACTCTTAGCTTGACCCACGGTAGGTTTGGCTAAGAGCTAAAGGGCTAAGAGCTAATCGCTTCTTGACCCTTGTCTCCCGATCACATTGTCGAAATCGGCGGTCGCCAGCTCAAGCTGACGAACCTCGATAAAGTTTTTTATCCCGCGACCGGATTCACTAAAGGCCAGGTCATTGACTATTACGCCCGCATCGCACCGGTGCTGGTGCCGCATCTGGCGGGCAAGCCGCTAACTCTCAAACGCTATCCAAATGGTGTAAATGAGCCACCTTTTTTCGAAAAAAATGCGACCAAGCATCGCCCAGACTGGGTCAAGACTGCGCCGATTTGGAGTGAGGGAAATCAGCGAGACGTAAATTACATTTTGGCAAACGATCTTGCCACGCTGGTATGGGTAGCGAATCTCGCGTCCATCGAACTGCATCCATCGCTCTCGCTGGCAACAGATATCGAATGCCCGCGCTCGCTTGTCTTTGACCTTGATCCCGGGCCACCGGCGAACATTGTTCAATGCTGTCAGGTTGCAGTGTGGCTGCGCGCGATCTTCGATCATTTCAAGCTGCAAAGTTTTCCGAAGACCTCCGGCTCGAAGGGCATGCAGATATATGTCCCGCTCAACACGAAAACCAGCTACGACGAAACCAAGCCATTCGCCCATGCGCTGGCACGACTGCTGGAAGATCAGCATCGCGAGCTTGTAGTTTCTGACATGAAGAAGGCGATTCGTACTAACAAAATATTTGTGGACTGGAGCCAAAATGACGAGCACAAGACGACCGTCAGCGTGTATTCGCTTCGCGCGCGCGAACGACCAACCGTTTCAACTCCGATCACTTGGGAGGAAGTCGAACACACTCTGAAAAAGAAGAATGCTGGTTTGCTGGTGTTCGAATCGCATCAGACCCTCGATCGGGTTGAAAAGATGGGAGACCTCTTCGCTCCACTGCTGAAGCTAAAACAGAAATTACCCAAGCTCGCAGGACTCGGCACCGGCGAAGCGGAGGCCGTCGCGACCGGATTGGAGATGGCAGCGCAGGCGCGCCCTAAGTCTGCTCGAAAAGCGGCGTCTTCATCAGCTCGGCTCAAACGCAACCGGAAGGTATAATTTGGCCGCATGGCTGAATTGTTCGTCGGCACATCCGGATGGGCATATTCAAGCTGGAAACCTGCGTTCTATCCCGAGAAACTAGCGCAGACGAAATTCCTCACCTACTACTCCGGCCAGCTCAACACCGTGGAAGTCAATCTCACCTTCCGCCAACTCTTAAAAGATACGACTGCGCAAAAATGGATCGCACAGACTCCTGAGCACTTCCGCTTCGGGATCAAGGCGCATCAGGTCATAACGCACATCAAGCGGTTGAAAAATACTGACGACTTCGTGCCCCGCTTTTTCAGCACCATTGAGCCGCTCGCGCAATCGGGAAAGCTGGGCCCGGTGCTGTTCCAACTCCCGCCGAACATGAAAGCCGATCCTAAGTTGCTGGAAGAGTTCCTGCGGACTCTTCCCAAAGGCGTTCAGATCGCGTTTGAGTTTCGCCACGAATCCTGGTTCGCCGACGA
>Ga0070717_10002515_pt1 | contig 12903 bp, 6 predicted proteins | sample LARL113metaG_FD_71366 | JGI IMG/M metagenome (GOLD analysis project Ga0070717, IMG submission 71366) | Corn, switchgrass and miscanthus rhizosphere microbial communities from Kellogg Biological Station, Michigan, USA - LAR L11-3 metaG | ecosystem: Host-associated > Plants > Roots > Rhizosphere ... | reverse complement strand
TCGGTTCTGCTCTCGGTCTCCAGCAGCGGCATTTGCGTTTCGAAACTAAAATAGATATAGCCATGCCCGAGTTCACCCACCTTCATCTGCACACCGAATATTCCCTGCTGGACGGCGCCTGCGACGTCAAGAAGCTCGTCGACCGCGTGGCCGCGCTGGGCCAGAAATCCGTGGCCATGACCGACCACGGCAACATCTACGGCGCGGTGCATTTCTTCAATGCGGCCAAGGAGAAAGGCATCAGGCCCATCCTGGGCTGCGAACTCTACGTGTGCAAGAACGAGGACCACCGGGCCGCGGCCCAGGGCGACGACTACAATCACCTGCTTGTCCTCGCCGAGAACGAAGAGGGCTACCGCAACCTGATCCGCATCACGTCCGAAGCCTCGCTGCACGGCTTCTACCGCAAGCCGCGCGTCAGTAAGCGTTACCTGGCCGAACACGCCAAGGGCCTCATCGGCTCGTCGGGCTGCCTGTCGGGCGAATTATGTGAAGAACTCCTCGCCGGCCATTATGAGAAGGCGAAAGCGGTCGCCCTCGAGTACCAGGACATCTTCGGCAAGGGCAACTTCTTTCTCGAAATCCAGGACCAGGGCCTGGAAGCAGAACGCAAAATCCAGGACGATCTTTTCCGCATGGAGCGCGAGCTTGCCATCCCCATGATCGCGACGAACGACTCCCATTACTTGTGCGGCGAGGACTCGCACGCCCACGACGTGATGCTATGCGTGCAGACTAACGCCAAGATTCACGATGCCGACCGCTTCAAATTCGACTCCGACCAGTTCTTCGTCAAAAGCGGCGACGACATGGCCCGCCTCTTCCCCGATTCGCCCGCGCTGCTGGCGCGCACCATGGAGATCGCCGAGCGCTGCCACTTCAAGCTGAGCCCGGTGGAGAATCCGTTCCCCGAGTTCGCCGTGCCCGAAGGCCACACCATCGACAGCTACTTCGAGCAGGTGTGCCGCGAAGGGCTGAAGAAGCGCTTTGAGACGGCGGTGCGCCAACTAGAGTTGCGTGGAGTGCTGCGCACCCCGCTCCATGAATACGAATCGCGGCTGAATTTTGAAATCGCCATCATCAAGCAGATGAAGTATTCGGGCTACTTCCTGATCGTCTGGGACTTCATCAAGTACGCCCGTGACAATGGAATTCCCGTGGGTCCGGGACGCGGCTCGGCCACCGGATCGCTGGTGGCGTATGCGATGGAGATCACTAATATCGATCCCATGCAGAATGTGCTCCTGTTCGAGCGCTTCCTGAATCCCGAGCGCGTGACCATGCCGGATATTGACGTGGACTTCTGCCAGAACCGGCGCGGCGAAGTTATCGAGTACGTCACGCGCAAATACGGCCGTGAGCAGGTGGCGCAGATCATCACTTTCAACACCATGGCCGCCAAGGCGTCGATCAAGGACTGCGGCCGTGCCATGGACATGCAATACAGCGACGTGGACCGGATTGCCAAGCTGGTCCCCGCCACCGTCGGCATGACGCTCGATAGAGCCCTCGAAGAAGTCCCCGACTTGCGCAAGATTTACGACAGCGAAGCGCAGATTCGCGAGCTGATCGATACCGCAAAAAAGCTGGAGGGCCTGGTTCGCGGAGCGGGAGTGCACGCCTCGGCGGTGGTGATTGCGCCTCGGCCTCTCACCGAACTTGTCCCGCTCAACCGCACGAAGAACGACGAAATCGTTACTGCTTACGACATGAAGGCCGTCGAGAAGATGGGCCTGCTGAAGATGGACTTCCTGGGCCTGGCGACGCTCACGGTGATCACCGATTGCCTGAAGTTGATAGAGCAGACCCGCGGCGAGAAGCTGGACATCGAAATGGTGCCACTCGACGACCCTGAGACATTCAAAAAGGTTTTTCACACCGCCCTGACTTCAGGGGTGTTCCAGTTTGAATCGTCCGGGATGCGCGACATTCTGCGCCGCTACAAGCCCGATACAGTGGAGGAACTGACCGCGCTGAATGCGCTCTACCGGCCCGGGCCGATGGACATGATCGACGACTTCATCGAGCGCAAGTGGGGACGGCGGCAGGTCGAGTTTCTGTTGCCGGATCTTGAGGGGATTCTGAAGGATTCGCTGGGGGTGATCGTTTACCAGGAACAGGTGATGCGGATCGCCAACGTTCTGGCGAGCTACTCGCTCGGGGAAGCCGACCTGCTTCGCCGCGCCATGGGAAAAAAAGATCCCGCGGCCATGGCCAAGCAGCGCGACCGGTTTATGACGGGGGCAGCCGCGCTGGGGCATCCGAAAGCCGCGGTTGAAGAGATCTTCGACCAGATGGCGAAATTCTCCGGCTACGGATTCAACAAGTCGCACTCCGCCGCGTACGCGCTGGTGGCCTATCAGACGGCCTATCTCAAGACGCACTACCCGGTCGAATTCATGGCCGCGCTCCTCACCTCGGAAACCTCGAAGCCGGAAAACGTGGTGAAGTACATCGGCGAGTGCAAAGAGATGGGCATCGCGGTGGAGCCGCCCGATGTGCAGGTTTCGGGTGCGCAGTTCACGCCCCATGGTGACGCCATCCGCTTCGGCCTGGCGGCGGTGAAGAACGTGGGCGGAAATGCGATCGAGTCCATCATAAAGGCCCGCGAAGAAGTGGGCGGCCGCTTCAAAAGCTTTTGGGAATTCTGCGAGAAAGTCGACCTGCGCGTCATGAATTCGCGCGTGATTGAATCGCTCATTAAGGCGGGAGCGCTCGACTCGCTGGGCAAGCGGGGACCGCTGATGAAGGCCGTCGAAAAAGCCATGGAGCGCGCGCAAAAGGCCCAGCGCGACGCCGAATTCGGCCAGACCGGCTTGTTCGGGCTCTTCGATGAAACGCCGGCAAACGGGCATCACAGCGACGATTTGCCCCAGGTGCCCGACATGGAAGAGAACGAGCGCCTCGCCAGCGAAAAGGAAGTCCTCGGGTTCTTTGTCTCTGGCCATCCGCTCGACAAATATGCCGAGAAGATCCGCAATCTTCCCGCCATTATCCCCATTGCCGAAGCCTGCGAGCGCAAGCCCGCCGAACGCCGCTGGGGCCGCGACAGCGATCCCGGCGACGAGGTTCAGGTCGCTGGCATTATTCACGCTTTGCGCGTGCAGAAGAGCAAGCGCGACCAGAAACTTTACGCGCAGGCTTCGCTCGAGGACGCCAGCGGCAAAATCGACCTGATCTGTTTCGCGCGCGATTACGAGCGGCTCTCCGCACAGCTCAGGATCGAAGCGCCGGTACTGATTCGCGGCAGCATCATGAAGGAAGAGGACGCCGCGCCCAAGATTTCGGTTAGCGGTATTCAGCCGCTGGAAGAGGTGCAGGTGAAACTCCCCGCGGGCGTGCGCATCCGCATCAATCTCGACCGCGCCAGTGAAGATACCTTCACGGCGCTGAAGAGCGCAGCCGACGCCGCGCCCGGCCCCGGCAAAGTGATGTTGCATCTCGAGCGCAAGGGCGAGTACGCCGTGATCCTCGAACCTGAAGGCATGAGCGTCGCCGCCGACCGCGGCTGGGTCGAGCATGTGGAAGAACTGATAGGGCGAGGAAGCGTGCAGCCGGTCGGGTGAAGTTCGTGGTATCCCAGGTCTCAGAATCGAGACCTGGGGCACCCGGCAAAAGCAGGTCCTTCGCTGCGCTCAGGATGACAATAACTATGAACTGTGAACTAAGAGAAGGGTGAACTAAGCACGTTCATCGCGCACAAAAATCAAATGCAGGAACCGCGGCCCGTGCACGCCCTTGATACGCGTCATCTCAATATCCGCGGTCGCGCTGGGCCCCGATATATAGGTCGCCAGCCCCGGCGCCTTTGTACAGCGCGCAAAATACTCCGGCAGAGTCTCCACCACATCGCTGGCGCGCAGAACGCACAAATGCCAGTCCGGCAGGAGACTGATCACGCGCCGTCCCTCGGCTGCGGAGTGATGCAGCACGATGGTACCCGAGTCCGCGATTCCGCAAAACGCCGCTGTCACTACCCCGTCGGCTTTTTCGATTTCGCCGGTCGACAGGCCGCGATCGATCATCCATTCGAAGCCGGCCGGCATCCACGTCGCCGGCAAGCCCTCCGGGGCGACAAACGTATGGCGTCCGCTGGCCGCAAGCTGCGCCGCGATCGTTTCAGGCAACGACTCCGGTGCCGTCTCCACTACTTCGGCATCGTATTCGCGCATCCGCTCGATCATCAGCGCAACGCGTTCATCCACCCCAACCCGGCCCACCCGAACATAATATCGTTGCAGGGCGGCATAACTCGCTGCAGGATCGGGCACGGCGCTTTCCGTGGCCCGCCGGATTCTCCCCAGGATTTCCTCTCGCGATCCACCCGAAGAACTCATCGGCCCCTCTTTCCGCCCGGCGCCGCTCGTCCGGCCCACCATTCGCGGAAGGTCTCGCGCGGCAGGCCGCGCAAGTCGCGGGTCATTGTCCAGCGCGCTCCAATACTGGGCAGGCTGTGAATCCAGCCGTCCTTCCGGGTGAACAGCCGCAGCCCGAACCGGCCCATTCGCTGCGCCAACCGGAACCGCCTCGGGCTCGCAAAAAGAAAGTTCGCTACGATCATCCCCAGGTACATGGGATCGAAGAAGCGGCGCTCCTCTTCGCGTTCCTTATCGGTCACTTTGGCGCGAAGATCAATCAGAATTTCGGGAATATTGATCTTCACAGGGCACACGTCGTAGCACGCGCCACACAGAGACGATGCGTAGGGCAGCGTCTGTGCATGCTCCAGGCGCATGAGTTGCGGCGTCAGGATCGCCCCAATCGGCCCAGCGTAAACCGACCCATAGGCATGCCCGCCGGTTTGCCGGTACACCGGGCAGGTATTCATGCACGCCCCGCAGCGAATGCACTTCAGCGTCTGCCGCTCGCGTTCCTTCCCCAGAATTTCCGACCGCCCATTGTCGAGCAGCACCACATGAAAGCGCTGCGGCCCATCCCCCGGAGTCACCCCGGTCCACAGCGACGAATAGGGATTCATCCGCTCGCCCGTGGCCGAGCGCGCCAGCACCTGCAGCATGATTTCGAGGTCCTGGAAGCGCGGGATCACCTTTTCGATGCCGGCCAGCGTAATCATGGTGCGCGGCAGCGTCAGGCACATCCGTCCGTTGCCTTCCGACTCCACAATCACCACCGAACCCGTTTCGGCAATCAGGAAATTGGCCCCGCTGATGGCCGTCGGCACGCGCAGAAACTTCTCCCGCAGAAACGAGCGCGCGGCACCGGTCAGTTCCGTCGGGTCGTCGGTCAGCTCCGGACGGTTCATCCGCCGCGCAAAAATCTCGCGCACCTGGGTGCGATTCACGTGCAGGGCAGGCACTACGATATGCGACGGTTCGTCCTCGCCGAGCTGCAGAATGATCTCCGCAAGATCCGTCTCGAACGCCTTGATCCCCGCCGCCTCGATGGCAGGATTCAACTGAATCTCGGCCGAAGTCATGGTCTTGATCTTGATGACTTCGGTGGCCTGTTCCTGGCGCAGAATTTCCAGGATGATCGCCCGCGCCTCGTCTGCATCGCGCGCCCAGTGCACGACACCTCCCGCCGCCGTGCAGCGTTCCTCGAATTGTTCCAGGTAGTGGCCCAGGTTCTCGAGCACGTGATTGCGCAGCGCTGAGCCCGCTGCCCGCAGCTCCTGCCAGTCGGCCTTTTCCTCCACCAGCTTGTTGCGCTTTCCCTGGATCACATCGGTGGCATGCGCGACGTTTTTTCGCAGTTGCGTATTGCGCAGGATGGTAAACGCCGCTTCGGGGAATGGCGGCGCCTTTACGGGGTCCAGAATCGGGTGGCTCGCGCCCGCGGATTGGCCCTCCAGCACTGGATTGCTCATAGCGAGGCTTCCAAGGGAGTGGCTTCGGTGCTGGCCAGGATCTCTGCGAGGTGCACCGTTCTCATGGCCGCGAATTGCCGATGCAGCGCGCCGCCGATGTGCATCAGGCAGCTATTGTCGAGGGCGGTACAGTATTCGGCGCGCGTCGAAAGCACGTCCATAAGCTTGGTTGAAAGCATGGCCGACGACACCTCCGCGTTCTTCACTGAGAACGTGCCCCCGAATCCGCAGCAGCGATCCAGGTTCGCCAGCGGCACCTGCTCCAGCCCGCGCACTTTGGCCAGCAGCCGGAAAGGCCGGTCGCCCAGGTGCAGGGCTCGAAGCCCGTGGCAACTGGCATGATACGTCACGCGATGCGGGAAATACGCGCCCACATCCTCGACGGCCACCGTATCGATCAGGAATTCGCTCAGCTCGTGCACCCGCGGGAGCAGAGCGGCGAAGTCTCGCCGCAGTTCCTCGTTGCCCAGCTCTTCGAAAAGCCCCGGGTATTGGTCCCGGATCATCGCCACGCACGACGAAGAAGGAATCACCACCGTCTCGGCATCCCGGTACAGCCGCACGAAGCGCTTGGCCTGCGAATACGCCTCGGCGCGAAAACCGGTATTCGCATGCATCTGGCCGCAGCAGGTTTGCGCGGGGCGAAACTCCACTTCCACTCCCAGCCGCTCTAGCAGCCGCACGACCGCGCGCCCGGTCTCCGGATACAACGTGTCGTTATAGCAGGTAATGAACAGGGATGCGCGCATGCTCAGATCATTGTTGCAGAAAGCCACACCGGACAGCGCATGATATCTGAAACAATTTGTCTATTGCAACAGATGTCATTCGAGTGTCCCATTTCAACCCTTGTCAGGATTACGTCCCACAAATTGAGATTTTCACCGTCTAATCTACGGAGATCTGCAGGCGTGCCTGCCCGGCTCCCTCTTGACAGCTTCACCCTTCAACTGCTGAAGTCAAGGTTCCCGGATCTTTTCGATTTTCCTCCTCCGTGGAGGATGTTGGCTTGAGCTTGTCCCAAAGCGCCTTTGTAATGGCACGACTTCAGTCGTGGAGCAAAACATAGTAAAAATTCGGCTTAGCCCTGGGGATCTGTTCTCGCACTCGGCGCTTTTAACACGCTTCACAGATCCTTCGTTTCTTCTACGGACACGGCGGGACTTTATTGACAGCGATCAAATCCGGGTCCAAACGTAAACCCTTGCGTCACGAGAATCACCGCAGTTCAGTCGCATTTCCGGAGATCGTGTCGGCCGTGACAGCGCGTCCACGTTGGGGATACGTCCAGGGCGCGGCAGACTGCGCTCAAAGCCGCCGCCCTTCCGCACATGCGACGAAAAACCACTTCCATCCATTTCGCTGTTCTTCTCAAGAAAGGTTCAGGAGTACCACCATGCGTGCCCTCCGTTTTCTGCTTCTCGCCGTCGCCGCTGTGCTCGTTCTTATGCCAAATTCATGGGGGCAAAACCCATCCGCCGCCCCTCGAATCAGGGCGCAAATCGATGAAAACCAGCGCGTGACCCTTGCGGGGAACACCCATCCGTACGCGCGCGCCGAGTACGACCGGGGCGCGGTCAGCCCGGAATTGGCCATGGGCGACCTGATCCTGGTTTTGCGCCGCTCGCCGGAGCAGCAGAAGGCCTTCGACGATTTTGTCGCCGGCCAGTACGACGCCTCCTCTCCGAATTTCCATCACTGGCTGAAGCCCGAAGAAATCGGGCAGAGGTTCGGCCCCGCAACGGCCGACATCGCCACCCTTACCGGCTGGCTCACTGCCCGCGGCTTTGCGGTCGATGAGGTAGCCAACGACCGCATGTCGATTCGGTTCTCCGGCAATGCTGCCCAGGTGCAGAACGCCTTTCATACCGAGATTCATCACCTTGTGGTCCGCAATGAAGCGCACATCGCGAACATGAGCGATCCGCAGATTCCGTCCGCGCTAGCCCCCGTGGTCGTCGGCGTAAAGGCGATGCACAACTTCTTCGCGCATCCTCTCAGCCGCATCGGCAATCAGGTGTTTCTCAACCCCGCCACGGGGAAGTGGGAGCGAACTGCCAGCGCAACGCTGACCGGCAAGCCGCGCCCGCAGTTCGGTACCACCGGGGGATCGGGCACCAATACCTATCAGATTGAAGACGTGGCGCCTTACGACTTCGCCACCATCTATAACGTGCTTCCGCTCTGGAACGCAGGCAGCCCCATTGACGGAACGGGACAGAAAATCGCCATAGCCGGAACCGCCAATATCAACTTGTCGGACGTAGCTGCATTCAGGAGCGCATTCGGGCTCCCCGCCAACGTGCCTCAGGTCAAGATCACCAACACCGACCCGGGAACAAATTGCATCAGCGCGAACGACCCTAACTGTATTGAATCCATCGAGAACACGCTTGATGTGGAGTGGTCCGGCGCGGTTGCCAAAGGCGCCCAGATCATTCTCGTTACCTCCAAGGCGACGACTCCTTCTACCGATAATCTCTATCTTTCCGAGAGCTACATCGTTCAAAACGTGGTTGCTCCCGTCATGAACGTGAGCTACGGGCAATGCGAACTGGGGATGTTAACCGCCGGCAACGCGCAGTACGCCAGCCTTTGGCAGACAGCGGCTGCCGCCGGGATTTCGGTCTTTGTGGCCACCGGCGACGCGGGTTCGCCGGCGTGCGACCAGGGTGGAGATGCGAAGGGTACGCCCTATGTTGCCGATTTCGGCCTCGCGGTCAGCGGCATTGCTTCCACCCCCAATAACACCGCTGTCGGAGGCACGGATTTCAATTGGGGCAGTACCGCGGCCCCCTACTGGAACGCCACCAACTCCTCCTCAAACAAATCCAGCGCCAAAGGCTACGTCCCGGAAACAACATGGAACAGCACCTGCACGAACGCCGAGTTGTTGACCGCTTTCCAGAACGTAGCTAAGAACATATCCGTTGCTCAACCGGCCGATGTCGAATCGGCGTGCAATTTTGCCGCCAACTATTATCAGTCTGTTCAAATGCAACTTGGCTTCGACATTTCCTCCTTTGTCGACACCGTGGGTGCGGGAGGCGGCGCCAGCGGCTGTACTACGGGAGATGGCGCCACGGTCGCGAGCTGCGCCGGTGGCTATCCCAAACCCGCCTGGCAGGCCGGAGTATCGGGCATTCCCAACGATGGCAAACGCGACATCCCCGACGTATCCTTCTTTGCCTCCAGTGGATTCAACGCCAGCGCCTATCTGATCTGTTTTACCGTAGCGGGAAGTTCGTGCACGTACTCGTCCACGTCCGAACCTGTCGGCCTGGAAATCGGAGGAACTTCGGCGTCCTCTCCGGCCATGGCTGGGGTGATGGCGCTCATCAATCAAAAGGCCGGCGGCCCACAGGGCAATCCCAATTCCCAACTGTATGCGCTGGCAGCCAAACAGACCTATTCCAATTGCGACTCGGCAACCGTCACCAACTCCAGTTCCTGCTACTTCAATGACGTGAAGGCCGGCACCATTGCCATGGCCTGCGATTTAGGTTTCGCAGGTTTCAACTCCCCCGATTGCATCGCCGCTCATTCGGGAGACACGATAGGAATCCTGACGGGTTACGACGCAACGGTTGGCTACGATCTCGCCACCGGCCTGGGAACACTCAACGTCGCCAATGTGGTCAATGGCTGGGTGGCCGTGGGAACCAAAAAGTCGACCGTCACTGTCACACCCTCGACCGCCACGCTGGTTTCCAACACCGCCATCACTGTTACCGCTGCCGTTTCCGGCGCAAGCGGAACTCCCACCGGCACCGTGACGGTCTCTGGCGGCGGGTACAGCTCGCCGGCACAGACCCTGGACAGCACCGGCGCTTTCACATTCACCATTCCGGCTTACAGTTTCACCACTGGGGGCTCCGTTATCCTTACGGCAGCCTACAGCGGTGACCCGGTCTATGCCGTGTCCAGCGGGACAGCGACAGTGAACGTCACCCTGAGCACATTCACTCTCTCCGCTACCGATGTGACCCTGGCCGCTGGCACCGGGGGCAGTTCCACGATTACCGTAACGCCCGTCGCGGGATATACCGGGACCGTGACGCTGACAGCAGCGGTCACAAATGGGCCCGCGGGTACCGCGCCCACCTTTACCGGTACTTCGGTTTCCATTACAGATGCCACAGCGAAAACCGGTACCATCACAGTCGCCACCACTGCTACGCCGGCAGTGCGCCTCGTGAGCAATTCGGGCGCCCACTGGTTTACGGCCGCCGGCGGAACGATGCTGGCTGCCCTGCTGTTCTTCTTCCTGCCGCTCGGGGGACGTCGCGGACGGCGCATGCTGAGCGGTCTGCTGCTGATCGTTGCTATCACGTTTACCGCTGTGGGATGCGGCGGCGGTGGTGGCGGTGGCGGAACGAAAAAGACCACTCCCGGCGTTACCGTATCCCCCGCCAAGGGTTCGATCGCGACCACCGATGCCTTGTCGGTCGCGATCAGCGTCTCGGGAGGTACGTCTACGGCTACTGGCAGCGTCACTCTGACGGGCGGTGGCTACACTGGCACCCCCGCAGCCCTGTCGGCCGGCGGAGCCACAATCAATATCCCTGCCAATTCGCTAACAGTGGGAACGGACACCTTGACCGCAACCTACTCCGGAGACACCAACTACAACTCCGCCACCGGGAACGCGCAGGTAACGGTTAAGACAGCCGCCACCACGCCCGGCACGTACACCGTCACCGTCACCGGCACGGGCAGCGATGCGGCCGCAACCACCGCGCACGCCACCTTCACCCTGACCGTGAACTAAGCTGATGGAGCGGGATTTGGCATTGCCCTGAGATGTCGCAAATCATCAGAGTCTGGCGCGGTTTCCGCGCCAGGCTCTGCCTGACTTAACGGCCAGCCGCACCGTTTCGACAGTTTCCCTGCGGATTTCAGCCGACCGTCACCAAACTTAATTCCGGCGTTGACTCCACCGTAGCGCGAAGGTGTAGTCTGCCTCACTCGGGAAGCCGCCAGCGGAACTTGGCTCCTGCGCCGCTGTGCCGGCTTGTCCTCGTTTGCTCACTTGCCTTGATTGCGGGGGAACGGAAATGAACCTGCACTGGACTGCCATGGCGTTGCTGGTCGTCAGCGTTGGCGCTACCGGTGCCCAGGAAACTGGCGGCACCGGGAAAGCCGTCAAAACCGCGGACGAAGAATTCAAGAACGTGCAGGTATTGAAGCGCGTGCCCGCCGACCAGTGGTTCGACACCATGGCGTTTATCGCCGGCTCGCTGGGAGTGACTTGCGATCATTGCCACAGTTCGTCGTTCGAAGTGGACGAGGGCAATCCGAACAAGCTCAAAGCCCGGCAGATGATGCGCATGGTGGACCAGATCAACGCGAGTAATTTCGATGGCAAGATCGTGGTCACCTGCAATACCTGCCATCGCGGCGCGCTCCAACCGCAGGCCGCGCCGGTGCCCGACGCGGAGCACTGGAAGAAAGCGGCAGAAAAAGCATCTCCTCTTCCCGCGCCAGCAGACTTGATCGCACGCTATCGGCATGCGATCGGCGCGGGGAAGAACGTCCTCTCCCAATCGGTGGTTATCGAGATGGAGACCTATGGCGGAACGGGTCCGGCGCGGCAAACGTCCATCGAGTTGCTGCTTGATGGTGATACCCGGGTCCGTGAAATCGATCGGGAAGGCGCCGCCGTCAAGACCTTGATCAAGAATGGCCACCAGGTCTGGGCAAATGAAGCCGGCGCCTGGCGCGACATGAGTGAGGGAGAGGCTTCGACCATTTTTGAAGCCGCCGACCTTCTCCACCCGGATCAGCTTGGCGAGGTCACGCCATCCGGTGCGGTCTTCGAAGATCGCGTGTTTGGCCAACGCGCCTTCGTTGTCCCCGTGAACTCGAAAGATAGCCGGAAATGGCTCTTCTTCGACCCCGCCACCGGACTGCTTCTCCGGCAGCGCCTCTTCTTCAGCAACTTTTATGCGGATGCAACGCTCGACATCGAATACGCCGACTACAGGAAACTCGGCGGCTTGCTCTTGCCAAACACGTTTTATGTTGTGAATGCAGCCGGTTCGGGCCTCACCATTCGCCGGACAACTTCCCGCAAGATCAACATCAAATTAAAAGCGAGCGAGTTCGCGAAGGCCGGCGTCTGAGGTTTGCCGGCCAGGCAGGGTGCCGGGTTCTAAGTCGGTCCCGCGAGCCCGCCATTCGTCCCAGCCATTTTCTTGCGACCGTTGACTTCCTATCCATAGATAATCTATATATCGGTCGATGGCTAAGAAACCTGACCTGCTCCCCGGAACGCTTGACATGCTGATTCTTAAAACCTTGACCCGCGGTCCGCTGCACGGTTACGGCATTGCCCTTTCCATCAAGCGCCTCTCCGACGATGTGCTGACGGTGGAAGAAGGCTCGCTGTATCCCGCCCTCCAACGCCTGCTCCTGCAGAGTTGGGTCAAAGCCGAGTGGAAGATGACCGACACCAACCGCCGCGCGCGGTTCTACACGCTTACGCCCGCCGGCCGCAAGCAGCTTGGCATTGAGCTCTCCGAATTCGAGCAGATGATTGCAGCCATCGCACGAGTGCTGCAGGATGCGGAGGCGTAATGGGCGCGCTCGGATCATGGGTCAAGAAACTCGGCCTCCTTTTCAGCCGCAACCGTTTTCGCAGCGAGCTGGATGAGGAAATGGCATTCCATCGCGAGCAGGCGCAACGCGAGCTGATGGATGCCGGTATGTCCCCGCAAGCCGCGCGTTCCGAAGCCGTGCGCCGCTTCGGCAACGCCACCCGCATGCGTGAACGCAGCCAGGAGACGGTGGGATTCCGCTTCGAGACGATCCTTCAGGACGTTCGCTTTGCGTTGCGGCAATTCCGCAAGAATCCCGGCTTCGCCGCGACGGCAATCGTGATCCTCGCTCTTGGCATCGCTTCCAGCGTGGCGATCTTCGCATTCGTCGACCCCGCGCTGATCAAGCCGCTTCCGTACCAGCAGCCTACCCGGCTGGTGCAGTTGTTTGAGAGCATTCCTCTCGGTCCGCGCTTTCACTTGTCTTATCCCGACTACCTAGATTGGAAGCGGGACAACAAGACATTCAGCGCGCTC
>Ga0070717_10002514_pt1 | contig 12903 bp, 11 predicted proteins | sample LARL113metaG_FD_71366 | JGI IMG/M metagenome (GOLD analysis project Ga0070717, IMG submission 71366) | Corn, switchgrass and miscanthus rhizosphere microbial communities from Kellogg Biological Station, Michigan, USA - LAR L11-3 metaG | ecosystem: Host-associated > Plants > Roots > Rhizosphere ... | reverse complement strand
TATCCCATCACGCTCACTTTTAGCGTTCCTTTGTCGCCGTAGAATGTCGCGCCCCATGGATAATTTGGATCTGCGGCCTCGCCCCAACTGCGGTGCTGCCACACGACTCGAAGATCCTGGAAATCGAAGGTTGCTGCCTGGGTATCGGAAATGTTGGCCTTGCTCTTCTTGTCGACAAAGATTCCACCGGTGGAATCAATCTTCGTCGGCCAGCCCAATCCGAGCATCCACCGTGTCATGTCAAGCATGTGGACGCACATGTCGCCCACAATGCCGTTCCCAAACTCCATAAACGCACGCCAGCCACGGGGGTGAACCAAGCTGTTATAAGGCCGCATTGGAGCAGGACCAGTCCAGGCATCGTAATCCAGAGTCGCCGGCGGCGTGGTATCAGGGGGATTTGCCGTCGCGCGCATATGGTAGTAGCAGTAGATCTCGACAAGCGCAATCTTCCCGAGCTTACCCTCTTCAATAAAGCGCTCTTTTGCCTCGACCAGATGAGGCGTACTACGGCGTTGCAGACCAACCTGGACAACGCAATTGTTGTGGCGGGCAACGGCCAGCATGGCCTTGCCTTCCAGAACGTCGCGGCTAATCGGTTTCTGGACCCAGATGTCCACGCCAGACTTTGCGGCTTCAATCATGATCAGGGCATGCCAGTGGTCGGGCGGTGCAATCAGCACCAAGTCCAGATCTTTCTCGGCAAGCATCTTTCGATAGTCCGAGTAGGTGCGAGGCCTCCTCTTGGAACGCTGCCGGGCGGCGGACATGTCGGCAGCGTTCGAGAGCATCTGCGAATCGACGTCGCATAAAGAGACGATCTCGACCGGCGATACCTGCACCAGCCGGAACAGATCCGATTTTCCATACCATCCACAACCGATCAAACCGACTCGTCGACGTTTGTCGCGATCGTACTCTTGCGCGGGCGCTAGGGCGGCCGTAGCCAAACCGAAGGCAGTGGTGTGGAGGAATTCACGTCGATTCATAGGAATACCGGCAAAGTGAAAACAGTGTCTCAGTATATTCCTTCATAATCAATCGTGACTGACGAAACTGTTACTCCCGCCATCGAGCGGGAAATCGATTGCTTGTTCGCCAGTCACCGGTTTTGCGGAAACGAGCCGTGCGCAGGCAACCACTTGATCATGGAGAGGAACGACAGCCAGTATGCTCTCTACGCGCACCTGAAACCGTACACCGTCACCACTTCAAGTGGGGAACGGGGTCACGGAATCGCCGCAGGCATTCGCCGGGTCAAAGGGGCGAAACAGCTTGGGGCGCGCATGGGAAATTGGCTGACCCATGACATGCTCGGGTCCTACTGGATGTCCAGGCAGTGCGATGTGCTAGCGATCACCGCCAGCACCGCACCGATCGAGCCCGAATTTCCCGAGCAGATCACTTCTTAACTCCCTCGGAATATCCCGAGAAATACCCGGTCGGTGGCGGCGTACTTCCATCACGGACCTTAAGCACTCCTACAAGTCGGGTTTGAAGATCTGTCCGACATCTCCTAGTTCGTATTCTGTTCCGTCGAGCCAGAAAGGCTGGATGGAAGTGATCGTGTTTAGATTCACCACGGTAAATATCTTCTCGAAGGTGTCAACGATCACTTGTTGATGGATCACGGAAGTCTGGATTGGCATGCCCGAGCGGAAAGAATCGGGAGAGCCGAAGGTCTGCTCACCGTTTTTGCCGGGCTCATTGCGCGCGAGATGGGCGGCAAACGCCGCGCCATGATTGTGGCCGCGGTAGCGCCTTGCGTTTTCATCGATTACGACCAGGCGGCGGCAGGGCCGGAGGGGCGTTCCGCCGCGTCGATAGCGGCGTACCTACTGTGCCCATTGCTTACCATCTCTGTCGTTGCCCGGCATCATTTTGGCGCCGGAGAGATAACAGGTACCAATGCGTTCCATCAGCTGCGTGGTCTGCTGAATCACCTGCGATGGGCCGCCAGCCATGGCGTTCAATGCCGGGGCGATGATCTTTTTTGCGGCAATGCAGTCGATGAAGACCAATAACCATGCTCGCAGGGCATCGATGGGGGGAGTTCGGCGGAAACGGCGCAGACTGCGGAGCGTGTCTTCGTGAATCGCATCGGCGAAGTGGACTCTTATTCGTAGGCTTCGTTAGTGCCAAGAGATCTGGAAAGCCGCGATCTGAGCGACAACTCTCCTATAACAAAGCGTGCTTTCGCTTTATTTTCGCATCTTTTGTAAAAACTCAGAATCTACATCTTTTGGAATCTGCCCATAAAATGGCCGCTCGGCCATTTTATGATCGTCACGAGAAGGCTGCCTTTGAAGACAAGATCTGGTATCGCATCGGAATGATGAGATATCCCACCTACGACCGTTCCGGTGTGGATTCCTGGGCCAGTAGGGAGACTGCTTAAACAGCAAACGGTTTATTTGCTCAGTAGGCAGATGAATAATCGGTTCCAGCAGCGGAGCAGCCACCCACCGAAAACCACGATAGCGTAATGGACTTCGCCGAATTTCGTGCTCGTAAACACTCGTCAGGAGTTTCACAGTGCCTGCAGTACGATGCCGATCCTAAACTGATGACAGAACACTCGCTAGGTTCACCTGATCGATCAGAGAGACACCCGCAGTCCAGTGCCGGCTGTCCTGCCGAGGCACTGCCCAGCGTAACGTGGATTTCAGGCTGGATAGGGAGGACATTTGCACAGTTGGGGAGGATATTTGCACCGTTGGCAGGCTGGCTCTTCCATCCCTCATCGGGAAGCTCCGCGGGAGTTTATACTTTGCTCATAACGGAGCGTTTGAGAAAGGAGAAGCCCGTTGGGCAAGCCTTGGGTGATTTGCGGGCTTGCAGTTGGATTCATGGACACCTGGAATTACCAGGGCATTTCTGGGCATGGACAGCCCAAATTACCATGGACAGCTGAAATTACCTGCGGGCACAAAATACAGGAACACCATGGCTAAGAGCGTCAACAAAGTCATCCTTCTAGGTAATGTGGGTAAGGACCCGGAGATTCGATCCAGCGCCGGCGGCACAATGGTGGCCAATTTCACCCTTGCCACGAGCGATCGCCAGAAGGATGCACAGGGCAACTGGCAGGATCGGACGGAGTGGCACAACCTGGTGGCCTTCCAGCGAACCGCAGAAATCGTCCGCGATTATGTGAAGAAGGGCACCAAGCTTTACATTGAGGGCAAGATTCAGACCCGCAGCTGGGACGACAAAGAATCGGGGCAAAAGCGCTACCGCACCGAAATCATCGTCAACGATCTTTCTCTGCTTTCGGGGCGTGAAGAGGGCGGCCAAGGCGCGGGCGGATACAGCCGCGGCTCCGGGTCCAGTTCCTCGGCGAGCTTCGATCAGCGCCCGCCCGCCGGGCCCGACGATCTGGCGCATTCGGCCGAGATATCGGACGACGATATACCGTTTTGATTTTCCTGGGCCAGCGCACGGCGCGAAGGCTGTTCGCGCCGTTCCGCATCATTCTGGCAATTGGAAATCGGCGTTACCAGATCCAGCACTCAGCCAAGTTCCGACTATTCCTTACTTTCCGCCCAGTTCCTTTGCAAACGCATAGAAAAAGTCGAGCGACTTCCAATAGGAGTCGATGGGGAGGCGCTCGTCCTGGCCATGCGCGCGGTCGTCATCGCGTTCCAGTGCGATGGCCGAGTAGCCGTAGCAGGGAATGCCGGCCTGTGCGAACCAGATGGAATCGCTGGCGCCGTTTTCCATGACCGGGGTGACGGGAATGCCGGGCCAGATCGCCTGGGTCAAGCGGGTGAGGGGTCCAAATACTTCCTGGATGGGCTCCGGTGGCACCATGGCCTTGCGGTTGGGGGCGTTTTCGGAGACCTGACCGGCGTCGGAAACATATTTCACCGTGAGCTTGGTGTCCCCAACAACATTAATGAGCTGCCGCCGAATTTCCTCGGGGGAGTGGCCGGGGAAGATGCGGCAATTGATGTTGGCTTGCGCGGTTTGCGGGAGCGCGTTGTTGGCGTGACCCGCGAACAGCCGCGTGGGCACGCAGGTGGTGCGGAAATTGGCGTTGAAGCTGGGCTCGAAGCTGAGGCGCGCCGCCGCTTCAGGATCGGGAGGCGTGGCAAGGATGGCGCGAATGTCTTCCGCGGTCTGGCCCTTCTCCTGTTTGGCAAGATTCTCGAAATAGGTGCGGGTGATTGGGTTCAGCTCGAAGGGAAACGTGAAGGCCTGGAGCTTGCCCAGCGCAGTCGTGAGTTCGTAGATGGCGTTGTCGGGCCGCGGGCGCGAACTGTGGCCGCCGGGATTGGTGGCGGTTACTTGATAGTCGGCATAGACCTTCTCGGTCGCTTCGACGTCCGCGACTACTGCGCGGCCGTGGTCGAGCTCGATGCCGCCAGAGTCAGGGTTGATGACGAAGGCGGCCTCGACCAGGTCGCGATGTTGCGTGACCAGCCATTGGGCCCCGTTGAATTTGCCGCCCTCCTCGTCCGCTGTGAGGGCCAGGACGAGATCGCGTTTCGGCTTGTAGCCCTCGCGGTGCAGGCGCAGGAAAGTCGCGACGAGGGCGGCGTCGGAGTCCTTCATGTCCTGCGTGCCCCGGCCATAGAAGTAGCCACCCTTCTCTACAAACTGAAATGGGTCGGTGTGCCAGTCCGAGGGAAGGGCCTGCACTACGTCCATGTGGCAGAGGAACAGGACGGGCTTTTCATTGGAGGGCTCGGCAGCGCGAAGCCGAACGACAAGGTTCTGCTTGCGCGGGTCGGGGCCGAGCAGATGGATATCTTCGCGCGTGAAGCCGGCGTCGAGAAAGCGCTTCTCCATCGCCTCACTACCGGCGGTGACGCTTCCCTGCGGCGTGTCGGTGGTGTTGATCTCGATCAGTTGCTTGAAGATGTCACGGGCTTCGGCGCGGTCGTCGCGCGACGCGGGTACGATGCCGCTCTGGGCAATGGAGACAGCGGAAGAAAAGCCGAGCGCGAGAAACAGGGCAATGGAGAAGGAGCGGGCGGCGCCACGAACGGCGATAGAGAACATGAGCGAATTGTATAGCGCGCGATTGAGGGTGCGTGGGCCGCTCGTCGTGAGGTGGTTTGCGCAGGCTCGAAGGTTGCGCCCCCGCGGCAAAGCGTTTTATTGTGATCCCGCAAGCTTTCGAGGTATGGAATGAAGTACAAGCTTTTACTCGCATGGATCTCGCTGACTGGTATCGCCGCCAGCGCTCAGTCCACTCCTGCCCGGCCGAAGATCACGGGGGTGTCGCACCTGGCGGTGTACACGTCCGACCCGGCGGCGACCGAGCACTACTACACCGTCGCGATCGGCGCGGTGAAGCAGGCGGATCCCGAGAACCCCGCGGCCGTGCGCTATGTGCTCAGCCCCACGCAGTACATCGAGGTACTGCCGCTCCCCGGCGGTTCCGGCATCAATCGCATGGATCACGCCGCGCTCAACACCGCCGATGCCGAGGCCATGCGCAAATACCTGGCTGCCAAAGGCTGGAAAGTGCCGGCCTCGGTCAGGAAGCTATCCGATGGAAGCAAGCTGTTCGCGGTGACCGATCCCGAGGGCAACAGAATCCAGTTCGTTCAGGCGCCGGCAAGCGCCAACGTGGACGCGCCCAACGCCATCAGCCACCACATCATTCACGTCGGGTTCCTGGTACATGATCGTGCAAAGGAAGACACGTTCTATCGCGAGTTGTTGGGATTCCGCCCGTACTGGTGGGGCGGCATGACCGATGCCAAGGTGGACTGGGTGAGCCAGCAGGTTCCCGACGGGCACGACTGGATCGAGTACATGCTGGCCGGCGGGCCGGGCACGGGGATCCCGGCGAGCATGTCGCAGCACACGCTGGGTGTGCTGGACCACTTCGCCCTGGGCGAGCAATCGGTTGATGCGGCCTACAAGACGCTCAAGGATGGGGGCCGGCTGGGGGGCGTGCAATGCGACCCTGGAACGAAGATCGGCAAGGACGGCAAGGGGCAATTCAACATGTACGATCCGGACCAGATTCGTTCGGAACTGATGAACTTTCACGCTACAGAGAAGCCGTGCTGCAGCCCATTTACGGCGCAGGATCCGGCGGAGTGAGGGGATGCCATGTTACATAGAGTTTTTGCGTTGTTGCTGGTTGCGGTCCTGGGCACAGCGGCGCAGGCGCAGAAGCTGTCGCCGAAATGGGAGGAACTGACGGCGGGCGATTTTGTGCAGGCGGTGCACCAATCGCAGGGTGTATGCGTTCTGCCGTTCGGGATTCTCGAAAAGCATGGGCCACATCTGCCCATCGGCACGGACCTTCTCGACGTGCGCTACGCGGTTATCAACGCCGTGCAGCAGGAGTACGCGGTGGTATTTCCCGAATACTACTTCGGGCAGATTTTCGAAGCGCAGCAGGAGCCGGGCACCATTGCCTACAGCCTGACTACGCAGCTCACGCTGCTGCAGGAGACGATGAAAGAGATGGCCCGGAACGGCTGCAAGAAGATCGTGATCGTGAACGGGCACGGGGGCAACAATTCGTTGCTGCCACTGTTCGCGCAATCGCAACTGGCCACGCCGCGCGATTACGTGGTGTACGTGTTTGGGCTGCCGCGCGAAAACGTTCCCGGCCGGCCGGCGATGAAGAGCGATCCCAAGAACGATATGCATGCCGGCGAGACCGAGACATCAGCCATGCTGGTGGCGCGCCCCGACCTGGTGCATATGGATCGCGCGCAGAGCGAGTCAGGCGCTGACCAGCATCGCTTGAATTTGCCGGATTCGGTGTACACGGGAATCTGGTGGTATGCGCGCTTCCCCGATCACTACTCGGGTACAGGTTCGGCGGCGACCAAGGAACTGGGCGACTTCGACCAGAAGACGTGGTCGAGCCAGATCGCGGAGGCGCTGAAAGCGATCAAAGCCGATTCGGAAAGCCTGCGGCTGCAGAATGAGTATTTCGAGAAGACGCAGCATCCGTTGGATACGAAGCAGTAGCGACGCGCGATGAAATGAACGAGCATTCGCGATCAGTCGCGGTGGTGTCCCAGGTGTGTTCTGGTTAGTTCTCCACCGGCGTTGCCGACCCGCGGTGAATTGAAACCGTTTTTTTTCAAATTTCAGCAAGTCAGCGTCGCTTCGCGACAAGCAAGTCAGCAAGTCAGCGGTTGTTTCTTCCTAGAGCGAGATGACCGCATGGCCGGGACACAATTTCTCGGCAGTCGTGGCGAGTTCTTCGGCCAGATCGAAGCCGTAGCGGGCAAAGTAGTACGCTGCGCCATGCAAGCGTTCCTGCAGGACTCCGTTGGGGTAGAGGGCCTGGCTGATGGCTTCGGCGTGGCGCGCCAATGAAGCTTCCCGCTGCAACTGGAAGTTGGCCCCCAGCCGGCGCAGCCGGTTCATTTGGTAACGCATCTTGCTGGCCGCGGTCTCAGCGGAACGACCCAATCCCGCATCCAGACTGCGCATCCATGCGAGCACACTATCCAACTCGGTATCGAGGGCATTGCCTGCGGCCGCCAGCTTGCGTTTACCCTCGACGGGCATGGCACGCGCGGCCAGCAGATGCGTGAGCGACTGCTGCGTTTCGGTGATCACCCGCTCCACAGTGAGATCGTGCTTGTGCAGAAGCTCGGCGACGGAAGGCTCGACGAGCGTAGCCGACAATCGCGGGTGCACCGGCGTCATGCGTCCGAGAATTGCCTCGAAGAGAACGGCCGATTGCGCAAAATACGCGATCTCGGCGGGTCCGCCGATGGTGAGCGAAGTGGAAAGAAGATAGTCCTGAAAAACCGGGCGCAGCAGAGCCGCCGGCGAAATGCGTTCCGGCTCCGCGGCAAGAATCCCCACAAGATCGTCGGTCGAGTACTTTTGCCGGCCAGCTTGCCATAATCCCGAAGGCTCGGTGCCATTCGCCGCGATGCGCTTCAGCGCCACACGCGCGCCGCTTTGCGCATCCTTGAGAAACAGCATGCTTGATTGCGCCGCGACCGCGACCTGCACATGATACCCGGCCGACTCCAACTCGCGGTTGCGGGTAAGCAGCGCGGCATGCAACTCGTCGGCCCTCTCGATCGCCGCCCGCAGTACAGGCGCGCCCATGCGGTGTATGTCGCGCGATTCGGCATCGAGGATGATCAGCCCCTGCGCGGCAAACACCTTTGCGTAAAAATCCCGGAATGCCTGCGCAAAGGTGCGGCCCGGCTTGTACGCCTCGGCCAGGGCGTCCATCGCGTCGGACGCTCCGAGAAGCTCCCACGCCTGCTCAATCAGCGGATCGATGGATTGATCCAATACCACAGATCCCACGGGCCGCGGAGTTTCCGGCATCGCCGCGTAGACAAGCTTGCGAAGTTCGCGCCGTGCGGGTAAGGTGACGTGATTGATCTCGGCGAAATCGTGATCTTCGCTTGCCAGCCAAAAAATGGCCGCGTGCGGATGCCCTGCGGCCGTGGCCTGCCGGGCGCGCGCAATCGCTGTGGCTGCCTTGAATGGTGTGAACAGGGGACCGCCGAAGAGACCCACCTGCTGACCCGTGACCACCACGCCCGCGCCTTGCCGCAACGATTCGATCCCTGCCGCAGCATTCGCCCCGGCGTTCTGGGCGGCAAGAAGCGCCATCAACTCCGGCCAATGGGCGGGCACCTCCGGACGACGTTGCCAATCAGGAGCCAACGACGGGGCGTAGAAGCGCCGGACGGAGTCGGCACCGGCGGAATAGTCCAGAAACAACCGGCTGAGGCCGGGCGCCGCGGTGATAGGAAAACAGTCTGCGGTGGGCAAGTTCTTCCTTCCGGTTCGAGATCGGGCAGCCATTGCCTGGCTGTGCAACGGACGAGCGGTTGAGTAAAGGATGCCATGCCGGCCGCAATCGATGCACCGAGTGTGACGGATCGTCTGGGTATACTCGGGGAACAGGGATTAGGGAACAGAGGAGAGGCTCAGGACGATGGCGAAGAAGGCGAAACGGCTGCGTTCAGACGATTCAGAGGCAATTTCCGAAAAGATCAAGCGTTTGCAGAAGATGAAAAAGAAGGGCAAGGACAAAAAGGAAAAGGCGGACGGCAAGTCCGGCGGCCAAGCCAAGGTGCTCAGTTCGCAGACCGTATTCTCGGGCCCGCTGTTCCGGGTTTCGCGGGATCGGCTCATCGAACCGGGGGGCAAAGAGGCGGTTCGCGACGTGGTGCGCCATAACGGAAGCGCAGTGATTCTCGCCATCGACAATTCGAAGAACAAGAAAGATCCCTGGATCGTGATGGAGAGGCAGTATCGCCATGCTGCCGGCCGTTTCCTGTGGGAGATTCCGGCGGGCAAGCTGGAGCCTGGCGAAGATGCGCTCGAGGGCGCCAAGCGCGAGCTGGAGGAGGAAACCGGCTATCGCGCGAAGAAGTGGTGGAAGCTGGTGGAGTATTACGCCAGCCCGGGTTTCCTGGGCGAGGACATGAAGGTGTTTGTGGCCGAGGGCCTGCTGCCCGGTGATGCGCGCCCCGAGGAAGACGAACTCATCGAGATGCGCCTGGTGAAGATGTCGGAGCTGCTCAAGAGCATTGAAAAGGGCGGGATTATGGATGGCAAGACGCTCTCAAGCGTGCTGCTCTATGCCCGCCTGCTGAAAAGAAAACGGGGCGGATAGCCCGAAATCCGGCTCCTGCAAGATTACAAAAGTTTACCGGCATTCCTCAGCGAAGTCCCATTTTGTGCAAGAAGGAACGGAATTCCTAATCAACCTTTCCATAGCTTTCCTCGTCATAGCTGATAGAAGCGAACGATCCCCTGGCTTCAATCCCCCGTTCGCCTCTTAACTCAAGTGCAAGGAAGGCGGGAGCCTGTGGCTCAGTACAAAGGGAAGGTCAAGTGGTTTAACAACGCCAAGGGCTACGGATTCATCGGGCGTGAAGACGGGCCAGACGTATTCGTTCACTATTCGGCAATTCAGCTGGATGGATACAAAACTCTGAAAGAGGGCGATGACGTGGAATTCGACATCGTTCAAGGTCAGAAGGGTCCCCAGGCCGATGCCGTGATCCGGCTCAGGGACACCGCCCATAACGCAGCCTAGCAGTACCGCTGACGAGCAGTAGCGCAGTCGAGTTCCAAGCGCAGATCACTTCGGGGTCGAGTTCGGAGTGGTTGGCTGGTTTTGCGTTCAGCGTTGCTTGATGATCACAAAATGGCCCAAAGGGTTCAGGCCGAACCCTTTGGGCTTTGTTGCGTGTGCGCGCCATTCCCTCCGATACTGTTCCTGGACCTTTCATTCCCGGAGCGCCTCTTCCCTATGGACAATGCCACCATTGCGCGCCTGCTGGAGCAGACGGCGGATCTGCTGGAGGTCGACGGCGCCGATCGCTTTCGCGTGGGGGGGTACCGTCGTGCGGCCGAGGCGGTGCAACAGACGACGGTCGAGTTGATGGCTGTGGCAGGCGACAGGGAAAGGCTGCTGGCCATTCCGGGGATCGGGAAGAGCATGGCGGCGGGCATCCAGGCCATCGCACAGACCGGGACTATGCCCCTACGCGAAGAGCTGCTGGCCAAGTACGGCGGCGCGGACCTGCTCGAGCTGCTCAAACTGCCCAGCATGGGACCGAAGACCATCGCGTTGTTGTGGGCGGCGGCCAAGATCACCAGCATCGATCAATTGGCCGAAGCGATCGACAGCGGAGCGTTGGCCGAGCTTCCGCGCATGGGGCAGAAGCAGCTCGAAAAGATTCGCAAGGGAATCGACGATTACCGGCGCAGCGCGGGGCGTTTCCGTATTGACCAGGCGGCCGGTGCGGCCGAGCAGATCGAGCGCTATCTCCTGGCCTTCCCTGGTTTCGAGAAGGTGATACCGGCTGGATCGCTGCGCCGGGGGCGCGAGACCGCGGGCGACCTCGACCTGCTGGTGACCGGGCTGGCGTGCGCACCGGAGAAGACATCGGGCGCGGTGGAGTACGTGGCGGCGTTTCCCGGGATTCACGACCTGATCGCCAAGGGCGAGAACAAGGTGAGTTTCCATCTTGCAGATGGCATGCAGGTGGATGTACGCCTGCTGCCTTCGGAATCCTATGGCGCGGCGCTGCAGTACTTTACCGGCTCAAAGGCGCACAACGTTACGCTCCGCCAGCGGGCCCTCAAGATGGGCTACACCCTGAGCGAGTGGTCGCTCGCCCGCCTCGACGACGATTCGACCGTGGCGGCGGCGACCGAGGAGGAGATTTACGCGGCGTTGCACATGGATTGGATTCCGCCGGAATTGCGCGAGAACCTGGGCGAGATCGAGGCGGCCGTAAGCCACTCGCTGCCGCGCCTCATTGAAGAGACCGACATCCGCGGCGATGTGCATATGCACACCCATGAGTCCGATGGGAGCAACAGCATCCTGGAGATGGCCGAGGCGGCGCATGCCCGCGGACTCGGGTACATTGCCATCACCGAGCATTCCAAAAACCTAACGATTGCCAATGGTTTGGACGAAAAGAGGGCGCTGGAACACCTGCAGCGCATTCGCGAAGCCGATCGCGCCATGGAAGGCCGAATCCGGATCTTCACCGGCATCGAAGTGGACATCCTGGCGGACGGCGCCATCGACCTTGACAACGAAGTGCTGGCCCAGATGGACGTCGTGATTGCCAGCGTACACAGCCGGTTCGACCAGAGCCGTGAAGAGATGACAGCACGGGTGCTGCGGGCTATTGAAAACCCCAACGTAAAAATCCTCGGTCATCCCACCGGGCGGCAGATTCTGCGGCGCGAGCCGTTTGCGATCGATCTGGCGGCGGTGTTCAAGCGGGCGGCTGAGTTGGGCGTGGCCATGGAGCACAATGCTGCTCCGGCGCGGCTGGATTTGTGCGACCGCGACCTGCGCCTGGCCAAGGAACTGGGTTGCAAGGTGACCATCAATACGGATTCGCACCACACCAGCGAGCTGGGATATATAACCTATGGACTGAAGCAGTTACGGCGGGCATGGCTGACGCCGGAGGACGTGCTGAACACGCGCGGGCCCGAGGAGTTTCTGGCTGCGTTGCGATTGCCGAAATAACGCTCACGAAAACTGAAACATGCGCAAGTTGCACATTATTCAGCAGATGCACTGTGCGACGATCCCGGTGCGTGTGTGGCTATTTCGGCACAAACGGGACGATTTCAAGCAATGCGCTGGCCGTAAGTCCTTCATCATACGTCTGTTAATACGACCCGCACAGCCGCACAGTGGAGGAGGGGGTGGGTGCATTTTCGGGTGCACCGGATGGTGCTGTGGCGTCCGGTGCAATTCGTTCGCACAACGAGAGGGGGCATGACACCCCGTCCGAGGCTGTTCGCTCCAATCATTCTGGCCTGATCCTTTCCCTCTATTGTGCGCCGTGTAGAGCAATTATATGCAAACTATTTTGAAGAAAATTGCGAATGGAATGAGGAGATTACGGCATTTTAGAGCGAATGAGGGCTTGACAACAATGGGGTGACCCCCTGAAGTGAGACAGTTTTGAACCTGCCCCTCTTCCTTCAGGTGTGATCCATGGGAATCGAAAGAGGGATTGGAGTAGACTTCGACCAAGGACTGCAATGGCAACCGCGACCCGGATCACTCTCGAACAAATGCTTGCAGACGCCCTACGAGCCGGACGCGGAGTACGTGAATGGGGAAGTCGAGGAACGCAACGTGGGCGAGTAGGATCACAGCGTTGCGCAATGTGCGATTCTGCATTGGTTTCATCGGCGTGACAAAGAATGGCACACGCGTACCCTTCAAGGCCAGCGAACGCGTCTGAGTTCAGGTAACGTCAGGATCCCGGACGTGAGTGTATGGAACCGGGAAGTCCCCGTGCAGCCGGTTTTCGCGCACCCGCAACTGATCGCCATCGAGGTGCTCTCTCCCGAAGATCGTCACTCGCGCGTCCAGGACAAGATCGCGGACTACCGGCAGTTCGGAATCCCGCACCTTTGGATCGTGGATCCTGTGAAGCGCATGGG
>Ga0070717_10002513_pt1 | contig 12905 bp, 7 predicted proteins | sample LARL113metaG_FD_71366 | JGI IMG/M metagenome (GOLD analysis project Ga0070717, IMG submission 71366) | Corn, switchgrass and miscanthus rhizosphere microbial communities from Kellogg Biological Station, Michigan, USA - LAR L11-3 metaG | ecosystem: Host-associated > Plants > Roots > Rhizosphere ... | reverse complement strand
TGTGCCGCAGCATCTGTGTGTTCATTATTCCGCTGCTTCTCGGCCCTTCCATCCTCGCCGCACAGCCAGGTGTCGTTACCTATCACAACGACAATGCGCGCACCGGACAGTATCTGAACGAGGTCCTTCTAACCCCCACCAGTCTGAAGGCCGGAGCGTTCGGCAAGCGCTACTTTCTGGCACTAGACGGGGCTGTCTACGCACAGCCTCTGTATCTATCGAGAGTGAAGATCGCCGGGAAGGGTTTTCACAACGTCTTGTTCGTGGCTACTTCGCACGATAGCCTCTATGCTCTTGATGCCGATGACGAGTCTGGCTCCCCGCCGCTCTGGCAGGTTAGCTTTCTCGATAAAGCCAGCAACGTCACCACAGCTTCTCAAGCGGACGTCGACTGTACGGTGATTCCGGAGCTCGGAATTAGCGGAACCCCGGTTATCGATCCGAATTCCGGGACTATCTATTTGATTGCCTACACAAAAGAATCCGGAAACCAATACGTTTACCGGTTGCACGCCATTGATATAAGCAATGGAACCGAACGGCCAGGCAGTCCGGTAGAAATTCAACCGCCTGGGTTTGTACCGCTGGCTCACAAACAGCGGACGGCGCTGCTGCTATTGCATGGGATTGTCTATTCCTCGTGGTCAGGGAACTGCGATCTTGGGACCTTTCATGGCTGGTTGATGGCTCATGATGCCGCAACTTTGAAGCTGGTCAACTTCTTTAACGCGTCGCCGGGAGACAGCGGAGGGTCCTTCTGGAACGGCGGCGCGGGCCCTGCGTCGGACGAACAAGGCAACATTTACGTAGTGTCGGCCAACGGAGATTTCGACGGGATTGCAGCATTGGCGAGATATGACGAGTCCGTTCTCAGGTTCACGCCGGCGCCCGGTTTAGTGGTCGCTGACCAGTTCACTCCGTTCAACAAGCTCCAGCTCGATACGGACGATTTGGATCTTGGCTCCAGTGGCGCGCTGGTATTGCCGGATGAAGCCGGGAGTCCGGCGCATCCTCACGTTATCTTTACGTCCAGCAAAGAAGGAAGAATGTACCTGTTGGACAGCCAGGCGCTCGGAGGCGTGCAAGTGGGAACAGACTCGGGGGCGCTGGCGTCGCTGCCGGTCTTGGGATCTCATGCCACCTTTGGCACGGCTGCATATTTCAATGGCTCCATCTACATTGCTCCCGAGAATTCGCCGCTAATGGCTTTTCCGGTGGCCCGCGCCTCCCTGGGATCCTCGCCATCAGCTTCCACATCGACCGAACATGGGAATTTTGGCGCGACGCCGAGTATTTCCGCCAACGGCTCGAGCAATGCGATCGTGTGGGCGATCACAGCAGACGACGGCGGCCGGCTGCTGGCTTACGACGCGAGCGACTTGAGCGGGCTCTATGACAGCAACGCACGAGTATCAGACCAACTGCCAGGCTATGCAGAGTTTTCCGTACCCACCATCGCGGATGGAAAAGTCTTCGCCGCTACCGGCACTGGCGTCGCCATTTACGCAGAATCCGCCCCCGAGCCTCCAGCGATATCGGCAGTCACGAACGCGGGCAGCTACTCGCAGAACGCGCTCTCACCGGGATCGTTGATCTCCCTTTTTGGTTCGGACCTGGCCCCGATCGCGGCGAGCGCGACCGCGATCCCTCTGCCTCTGTCCATCGCCGACACGTCGGTGACCATAAACAGCTTGCCTGCTCCTCTTTTGTTCGAGTCGCCCGGCCAGATCAATGCGCAGATACCCTGGGATATTCAACCGGGGGCGGCGACGGTTGTCGTCCGAACTCGAGGAGCTTGGTCACCTCCGGTGCATATAACAGTTCAACAAGCAGCCCCCGGGCTTTTCACCAATGAGAGCGGTGGAGCAGCGGCGATCAATGAGGATGGGTCCGTGAATTCTCACGAAAAACCCGCTCCGGCCGGAAGTGTCGTTTCAGTCTTCTTTACTGGACAGGGCCCGGTGGCAACTGCCGTGGATGAAGGTGCGCCGCCGCCCGCCGGGACGACGGACTCCGTTACTTCAACGATGTCGGCCACAATCGGTGGCGCGCCGGCCCAGATTGAATTTGCCGGACTGACTCCGCTCTACCCCGGTGTTGCCCAGATCAATCTGAAAGTGCCGGCGCTCGCGAGTGGAACTTATCCGCTGATCGTCAGCATTGGAGGGAGGACGAGCAACACCGCGCAGCTCGTGATATCGGGACTTGAGTAGACGCCGGAGATCCCTGCCGCTCCATCTGCGTGCCATCCGTGCGGCGCTGCGGCGGCTGAATGCCTATTTGAGCCGGCGATATGAGTCTTCGGTGGCGCGCGGGCATCCTATGCCGATCTCGAACAATTCGGCTGAGCTGGATGAAGCGGCGGAGCAGCTCCGCGGTCTCGATCTGCCGGACGACGCGGCGCGCGAATATTTCTCGAAGCATTTACCGCGGCTGGCGCGGACGCTTACGCTGGTGCCGCGGCCGCGAACGAGCGGACGGATTCTCGAACTCGGGTGCTACATGCAAATCACGCCGTTCCTTCAACAGTGGCTGGGATATTCAAACGTGCGCGGCGCATACTATGGGGCGCTCGGGCAGACCGATCAAAGGATTGCGAGGGTGCGCGGTGAACAGCTGGGATTTCCGGTCGATTTGTTCGACGCCGAGAGGGATCGCTTTCCTTACGACGACGGCAGTTTTGAAACGGTGCTGGCCTGCGAGCTAATCGAACATCTGCTTCGAGACCCGATGCACCTGCTCATGGAGTGCCACAGAATTCTCGAAGACGGAGGACGGCTTGTCGTTACGACCCCCAACGTGGCGAGCCTGACCAGCGTGGCGCGGGTCTTGCACGGATACGACAACCCGCAGATAAGCTCGGCGTACCACCGGCCACGCCCAGGCGCTCCCGAAGAGATCCCTCACGTCCGCGAATACACAGCATTCGAGCTTCGATCTGCCGTGGAGGCGGGAGGCTTCGAAATCGAGAATGTCTTCACCGAATCCATTGGCGAACTCGAAATAAATCGGCCCATGTGGAATTTTCTTGAAGAGAACGGCTATAACACGTCGTTACGGGGCGAGCAGACCTATTGCTTGGCGGTGAAACGCTCGGATCTGCCTGTGACGCGGTACCCGCGTTTCTTATACTCGGATTAACAGGGGAGTTCTGTTGAAGATGTCCGGTCTCGCTCATGCTGTCCCACAATCGGACAGGAGCGTATGATTGGAACTGGTGTAGTCCCAGCCAAAGGCACGTCCTTTATTCCAATACGCGGGCCCGACGATGGGGCAGAAACATGCTGGAACATGCTCTGAACCGTTCCACGACATTTCCTTGGAGGTGTGAGGATGACCTCGTTCTGGCAGGACGTGCAGTACAGCTTTCGGATGATCGCGAAAGCGCCGGGATACGCGGCCATCGCCATTCTGACGCTTGCGTTGGGGATCGGCGCGAACACAACGATCTTCAGTTGGATCAACTCGACTCTATTGAATCCAATCCCCGGCCTGGCGAACCCGCCTGAGGTAGTGGCACTATCACTCAGCCGGCCTTCGGAAAACCCATTCCCGTTCACCTATCCCGATGTTGCCGCCATGCGCGACGGGCAGCAGAGCTTTACCGGAATTACGGCGAGTGGAACGGTGCCGATGAGCCTGACCGGCAAGGACAAGCCGGAGCGCATATGGGGTACGGTGGCGACCGCGAATTATTTCAATGTTCTAGGCGTACGGCCCATCCTGGGGCGTGGTTTCCTGCCGGCCGAAGACGAGAAGCCGGGCGGCGCTCCCGTCGCGGTCATCAGCTACCGACTCTGGCAAACTCACTTCGGCGCAAACCCGGACGTAGTGGGCCAGACCATCGAAATCAATCAGCACCGTTACTCCATTGTGGGCGTGGCGCCCGCCGTGTTCCAGGGGAGCCAGACCGGACTGCGGTCCGAGATATGGGTCCCTATCATGATGGTTCAGCAATTGGTGGAGCAGGGCGATCTGATTCACGACCACCACTATTTCTGGATGTTCGTGCTAGGGAGGCTGAAGCCCGGCGTCGCGCCTCAACAGGCGCAGGAAGAAATGACGCTGCGCCTGAAACCGGAGGCAAAGAGCTATCCCGAGGAACACAAAGGGCACGACAGCGTCAGCGTGTATCCGCTCTGGCGCAGCCCGTTTGGCGTAAATCAGATATTCTCGACCCTGTTGCCTATGCTTATGTCGATCTCCGGCTTCGTGCTTCTTCTCGCGTGTGCCAACGTGGCGAATCTAATGCTCGTGCGGTCCGTAGCGCGGCGGCGCGAGATCGCCGTTCGAATGTCGCTTGGTGCCAGCCGGTGGAGGCTAGTGCGGCAGTCGCTGGTGGAAAGCCTCTTGCTTGCCCTCGCGGGAGGTGCGGCCGCGTCGATGATCACCCTCTGGACTGCTGGATCGCTCATGAAGTTCTTGCCCGTAATGGATTTCCCGGTTTCACTCATCGTTCGAACCGACCGGGCAGTGTTTCTTGCGACACTCGGAATCTCGGTGCTTACCGGCGTGATTTTCGGAATCTTGCCCGCATTGCGATCTTCCGGCGAAGCTCCCGTCGGGGTGTTGAAGGAGGATGCGGGGAGCGTATCTAGTGGCGTGCACAAAGCGCGCCTGGCAAGCGGACTGGTGGTGGCGCAAATCTCGCTATCCCTGCTGCTCCTGATTTGCGCGGGCTTGTTTATTCGCAGCTTCCTGAGCGCGCAACAAATTAATCCGGGCTTCAACACCCATAACGTGCTGATCGCTTCCTACAATTTGTTTACCGCGGGATATTCGCCCGAGGCCGGAGCGGAGTTCGATCGGCAGCTCGTCGCGAAACTGGAAGGGCTGCCGGGCATTCAGTCGGTGGCTCTGTCAAATCGCATACCGTTGGGGTTCGCCGGAGCGTCGACCAGCGTCAGGCCCGAAGGGTACCAACCGCAGGCCAATGAGTCGATGGAGACACAGGCCGCCATCGTCACCCCGAATTACCTCAAGACAATGCAGATTCCGATGCTGAAGGGGCGCGACTTCACGCTGCGGGATAAGAGGGATTCCGAGCGCTCGGTAATTGTCAGCCAGACCTTTGTAGATCGCTATTGGCCGCACCAGGAAGCCATCGGCAAGCGCCTCCACTCCGATCTAACGCATGAATGGTTCACGGTGGTGGGCGTGGCGCGCGACACCAAGGCGACCGGCCTGAATGAAAAACCAAAGCCATTCTTGTATTTGCCGCTGTACCAGGTTTATCAGGCCACCATGATCGTCAATGCGCGAGTGCTCGGAGATCCGTTGGCTTCTAGCATGGCCGTGGAGAAAACCATTCACGAACTGAATCCCGACCTGGTAGTGTTTGATGTGGCCGACCTCGAAGTGCGCTGGCACCTCGCCAGCTTCCAGCAGCGCATCGCCGGAACATTTGTGGGCGCCTTCGGACTGATCGCGCTGATTCTCGCAACCGTGGGAGTTTATGGTGTCACAGCTTATACCACGCGGCAGCGCACCCATGAAATCGGCATCCGCATGGCGCTGGGCGCGAGCAAAGAACACGTCCTGCAGCTTGTACTGACACATGGGCTTCGTTTGACGTTACTCGGGTTGGGCGTGGGCCTGGCAGCCGCTTTTGGCCTTACCCGCTATTTAGAAACCATGCTGCTGGGCGTGACGAGCACCGATGCGCTGACTTTCTGGACTGTCGCAATCTTGCTTTGCGCCGTCGCGCTCTTGGCCTGTTTGATTCCTGCGCTCCGCGCCATCCGCGTAGACCCGATGATCGCACTGCGCCACGAATAGAAGCTCAGCGAATCAACCTCATTGCCGGCGAAAGCATGAGTCCACGTTATTATTGCTTCGAGAACTCAAACGCATCGGCGGAAGGGGTCGACACCATGACGCCTGTTCCCGACGATTGCACGTCGCCGCTAATCGCATAAAAGCGGTTCCCGACTACACCTCCCGCGACACCATGGCGTCCGATTGCCATGGGCGGGAGAATACTCCACGTGTTGGTTGCCGGATCGTAACCTTCGAATGCGTGATAAGCCGTGTGCTGAAAGAAGTCCTGATTCTCGCCTCCAGCGACGTAGATTTTTCCGTTATAAACGCCGACATCGAGGCCGCTGCGGGCAGTGGGCATCTTGGCAAGCGGGGCACTCCAGGTATCGGTTACCGGGTCGTAAGCCTCCACGTTGCCGAGGTCCGATGATGCTGCGATGAAGGCGGCTCCGATGCGCCCGCCAATGACGTAAATCTTCCCGTTCACAACGCCCGCGGCAGTGTGGTTGCGGGGAGTCGGCATATTGGCCCGCTCACGCCACTTGTTGGTCTTCGGATCGTATTCCTGAACCGTTGCGAGCACCCGCTGCGGAGTGTTGGGGCGAATGGCTGGATTCGTCGCGCCGGGCGCTGTCGTGACGCCGCCGATCACATACATCTTGTCGCCGACCGTGGCGGCCACAGCCGCGCCACGCTTTACCGGCATGGGCGCGAGCGCTTCCCAGGAATCGTTGACCGGGTCGTATTCGAATGCGTTGTCGATAGGCGTCCACGCAGAGAGCTTGTCCACGGTACCCGCGACGAAGCCGCCAAACACATAGATCTTGCCGTTGTATTCTGTGAGGGCAAGATGGTGAGCCGGCACAGCCATGGGTTTCTTTTTCTGCCAGGTGTTCGCCGCAGGGTCGAACTCGTACACCATGCCTACCGGTAACCAGACCGGCGCAGAAACAAGTCCGGCAAACACGTACATCTTGCCGTTGGCACCCTGGCCGATCACCTCTTCGTGCGGCTCAGGGAACGGCGGCAGGCTCACCCACTTACCCTGCGCGTGTGCAGAGGGAACCGCGCAAGCGAAAAGGACGAGCGCGGGTAGGACCAAGCTTCCTGAAGTAATTGCTTTCGACATGGAGTTACTGCAAATTGATGCAAACATGTTTCGCTACGTAGCCTCGACGACAGATTTGTCCGGATTGATCAGAAAGATCCAAATAAGTGCGCCCAGCGCCATCACTGCAGCACTTACAAAGAAAGGTGCCACCCAAAAGCCCTTGTCGAACAACGTTCCATAAACAATCGCCGCCAGAGATCCGCCGATGGCGCCGACCATGTTCATGACGCCAGTGACGGTCCCGCTGAACTGGCCCCCAATGTCCATAGGAACGGCCCAGGCCGGGCCGATCACCCACTCGAGGAAGAAAAATGAAGCCGCGAGACAAAGAACCGAAGTTACTGTTTCGGCAGTAAGTGCCGCGGGGATTACAAATACGCCCGCCAATATGAAACCAGGAGCAGCCACCATTCGCCGCGCCAGGCTCGCGTTCTTGCTCCGCTTGAAAATCAAGTCCGACAGCGTTCCTCCCGTGATGTCGCCGATCATTCCGGCAAACAAGGGCAACGATCCCCAGAAACCAAGCGACACAAGTGACAAATGGCGATGTTCCCGAAGATAAGTGGGATACCAGGTCAGGTAGAAGTTGGTCCCGAAAAAAAAGCAAGCGTAACCAAAGGCCACGAACCACATGTTCGGCGAAAGCAAAATTCGCTTCCACGGCGCCGGCTTCCGTTCGAGGACGAAGGCGTTGGGCTGGCCCGCCGCGTCCAGTCCGCGGATCTGAGCCAATTCGGCTGGATTCACCCGCGAATGACCTTCAGGCCGATTCCGGTAGAGCACATTGAAAACGATGGCCCACAAAATTCCCAAGGATCCAAAAATGTAGAAGATCGCACGCCATCCGAACGCAATCATGATACTGCCGGCTACAAACGGCGTAACAGCCACGGCAAAACGGCTGAAGAAATGCGTAATGCCCTGAATGCGCCCGCGCTCCGAGCGTGGGAACCAAAGCAGCATGCCGCGGCTGGCAACCGGGAAGGCGCCCGCCTCGCCGACCCCCAGCAGGAATCGAGCGCTGAATAGGGATCCGAGGCCGACAGCCGCACCGGTCATGATCGCAGCAGCCGACCACCAGCTCATGATGACCGTGAGAACTCTCTTCGCCCCGAAGCGGTCGCCCAGCCATCCTGCCGGGATCTGACCCAGAGCGTAAGCCCAGGTGAAGGCCGCCAGCACCACGCCCATCGCGCTCTTTCCCAGATGAAACTGCCTCGCAATTTCCGGCTGCGCGACGGAAATATTGCTCCGATCCATATAGCAGATCAGGTACATGATGCTGATGAGGATTAGGATCCACCAGCGCGTTCGAGTTGGCTTTCCGAAAGCCGCATCAACGCCAGGATTTGCAGGCGGCTGCGCTATGACATTCTGATGGATCGCCAATATTCCTCCAAAATCCGTGACCTGGCATGCTGCTGAAAAAGGCCGTCGCCGTCCGTCTCCCGAGTGGTCGCGGCTCCGTAAGCACCTCGAAACACGCAGTCGCGATTCTGAGCCGCGCGCTTCAGCAAGCGGGTTTTGGTATTTTTCAGCATCCTGCTACGCCAGCGCCGGCTCTGCCGAAGGCATATCTTTCGTGATGAGATCCACCGGGAGATTAGTTTCCGCTGAGAGATCCGCCGCCTGATAGACCTGCATCACCAAACGTGCCTGGTCCGCGGTTACCAGAGGCTGTTTGCCCAGCGCGACGCATTCCAGGAAATGGAGCGTTTCGCTCTGCATAGGACCCGCGTATACGTGATCTACCTTTTCTCCAGGCATGGACGACAGTGGAAACTGGATGCCGTTCTGCATCGTCGTGACATAGACGTCGCGATGCGTATCGTCCACCATGGTTGCCCCTTCGGTCCCCACGAATTCGATCCAGGTGGATGAAAAATTTGGATATGCGGGCGGCAGGACCCAGCCAGCGCCAATCGTAAACGCAACACCGTCGTCCATGGTGACCACGATCCAAACGCAATCGGGCACGTTGTATTGCGAGCCCATGATCTTTCTCACTTCCTGCGCGTAAACTCGGACCGGCTTGCGTGGTGCCAGGCACCACAGCATGAAATCGATATCGTGTGTGGCTTCCATGGCGGCAGGCGAAAGCTTTACACGGCCTCCGATTTTCTTCCCGAGATTTCGCGTGATGTGCCGGCTAACAAGAGCGCTCACGGGCTGGCCGATGGTGCCGTCTTCAATGGAGCGCTTCACATAAGCAAACTTAGGATTGAACCGCTGCGAATAACCAATCGTGAATAAAAGCTTCTTCTCCTTCGCCAGCGCGATCAGCTCATCGGCTTCGCTGAGTTCGAGAGCAATCGGTTTTTCAAGAAAAACATGCTTGCCAGCCAGCATGCTCTCCTTGGCAATCGGATAGTGTGTGGGCTCGGGAGTCGTCGAGATCATGACAGCGTCGATCGACGCGTCCTTCAGCAGAACCTTATAATCCCCGGTTGCAGTCACGGGCTTGGTTAAAGCCGCGACTTCTTTCAATCGTTCGTCCCGGATTTCCGCAATATGAAGTTCGTTTACCCACGGGCTCGCCGCGGATGCCACCGCGCGAATCCCCCCACACCAACCCGTACCGATGATTGCGACGTTGATCTTTCTCATTTGTGTTCTCCGCAAGCAGACATACCTGGCCCTTCCCAATTTAACCGTGACCCACGGTCAAGTATGAGTTTACCTCGACGCCCATTTAGTGTAACGAGAAAGTGTAAAGTTATGTTAATTGGATGCTCCAATATTTACTCGGCTGGTCGCTTGCTGCGCGCCAAGGGCCACCTTATCCTAAGGACTGTGAAACAGAACCGCACACCTTGTCCCAAGCCTGAACCATCTGAACGCGAAAAATCCATTTGGTACGCCACAGCAAAGCTTGCGGCTTTATTGATTTTGTCAGGCGCGGCTGGCCTAGGCCAAGACGCGACTGAACTCTTTCAAGCCAAGTGCGCGACGTGTCACAGCCCTGGGAGCGCGGCTGGAGCTCCGTTGCCAGCCACCCTCAGGCAGATGACATCCAAGAAAATTCTAGAAGCGCTCGAAACCGGAAAGATGCGGACCATCGGAGCGTCACTCAGCGGGCCGCAGCGCGAATTGTTGGCGAAGTCCCTTGGTGTCGTTGAAGATTCATCCGCCGTGCCCCAGGCAGCCACCTGTTCGTCTTCAAATTCAGATGCACCGAAGAGCGGCGGAGCCCATTGGAACAGATGGGGTGTCGATGCGGCCAATACCCGGTATCAAGACGCCATGAATGCCGGCCTCGACCGCAAGCGCGTTCCAAGCCTCAAGTTGAAATGGGCGTTCGGTTTTCCTGGAGCTACCACAGCCTATGGACAACCCACGGTGGGTGGCGGCAGGCTCTTCGTTGGAAGCTCGGAAGGCGCAGTTTATTCTCTGAATGCCCGGACGGGCTGCGTCTACTGGAAATTCCCGACACCGGAAGGCGTACGTACCGCCATTACTCTCTCGGAAGATGGACAGACCGCGTATTTCGGCGATCTGCACGCCAATGTCTACGCAATGTCAACCAAGTCGGGATCGTTGCTTTGGAAGACTCACGTGGACGAGCACCCTTTTGCCGTCGTAACTGGAACACCCCAGTTGGTAAGAGGAAGGCTCTTTGTGCCGGTCTCCGGCGGTGATGAGCCTGTCTCGGCTAGTAATCCCGCTTTCGAATGCTGCACTTTTCGAGGCAGTCTGGTGGCGCTCGACGCCGCCACCGGAAAGCAAGTCTGGAAAGCGTACACCATCCCAGACCGAGCGGCTGTCACCGGGCAGAATTCAGCCGGAACAAAGCAGTGGGGTCCTTCCGGCGTTTCTCTTTGGTCGTCACCCACCATCGATCTTCAAGCGAACGCAATCTACACAGGTACCGGCGTCAACTTCTCGATCCCAGCCACCTCTGGCAGCGACGCCATCATTGCCTTCGATATGGAAACCGGTCGCATTCTCTGGTCTCGCCAGGTCACCCCCGGCGATGCCTTCAACTTCGGTTGCACTGGCGACAACCACGCGAATTGCCCAAAGGATCACGGCAATGATGCGGATTTCGGTAACTCGCCGATGTTGCGAACGCTGCCAGGGGGCGGGCGCATTCTAGTTCTCGGCCAGAAGTCGGGCATGGCTTACGGACTCGACCCGGATCACGACGGTAAGGTGTTGTGGCAGACCAGAATCTCACGGGGCGGGCCGCAGGGCGGAATCATTTGGGGCGGGGCGAGCGACCAAGACACCGCTTACTTCGGGATCTCCGACTGGAACCCGGGCAAGCCGGATGCGGGTGGCGGCCTCACCGCAATCCGGCTGGCGGATGGAAAAATCAATTGGTCGACGCCGGCGCCAAAACCTGAGTGCGTCTCAACGCCCGGATGCAGTGCCGCGCAACCGGCACCGGTGACACTGATTCCTGGAGCGGTGTTCCTAGGGTCGATGGATGGACATATGCGCGCCTACGACAGCCACGATGGAAAACTTATCTGGGACTTCGATACTCTCCAAGATTTTCAAACGGTTAACGGAGTGAAAGCGCATGGTGGATCGATCAATGCGGCGGGTGCGGTTGTTGTCGACGGAATGCTTTACACCAACTCTGGATATGCGCGCATCCCCTCGATGCCCGGCAACGTGCTTCTTGCATTCTCGGTTGACGGGAAATGAGGCAGACTCATTCCGCGCAGCGAACTGTGGCGGGTGTCATCGCTGAGTCGCACTAGGGAGCGGGGCGACAATCAGTGGCTGTACGGTCGGCTGATCGGCGCCGCCTTCGTTCTCCACTGTGACAGCCACCGCCGCGGTAGAGACCAGGTCCACAGTTCCAGCCCGGACGTGCATGGCACTGCCGTCGTCCTGCGATTGGAACAGTCCGGCCGGAACAGGCTTGGCGGCTTTGGGGATGATCCACATCTCATAGACCTTGTCGGCGGGCGTGCGCGGAAGGTTGGATGCAATCAACAGAACGCCGCGCGAGGGGCTTACGAACACCTTACCGCGAGGTGGCTGGGGCTGTGGGCCGCCAAAAGAAGCCTCCGTGGTGTTGGGACCGGAAAGAATCGCAAATGCCTCGGTGAGGCGGACGATCTCGGCGGCCTGCGCCCGAGTCTGATCGCGCAGCCGGGCTGCATCGTTCGCGTAGCGGCGATTATTGACGGCGAAGTACGCTGTCATCACCAGCACCAACGCGGCCATTGCCAGAACAGGCGCCCAAGAGATGCCGAAGCTGCGTTGCTCGGCTCCGACCGAGGTCAAAATCCGGCGGCGAAGCTGCGACGACGGCTGCGCCGTGGGCACCGAGGCCCCCAGAAGCACCTTGATTTCCAAGGCCCGCTTCACGCCCGTCCCGCAGACCTCGCATCCACGGTTGAGATGCTCGCGAATTTCGCCACGCTCCGGTTCCTCGGCGATGCCCAACGCGTATAGTTCATAGTGCTCGCGGAGTTGGTCGCAGTTCATGACGATGACACCGTTGCGCCCAGCTCGTCGCGCAGACTTTGCAACGCTGTGCGCACCCAGGTTTTGATCGTGCCCAAAGGTTGTCCCATCTTGGCCGACATTTCCGGCTGCGACAGGCCCTCGAAATAGGCCAGCTCAACTACGGTCCGGTGATTGGGCGAAAGCTTTTCCATGGCGGCCTTCACGCGGCGAACCTGATCGGAGACGAGAATGCCAGCTTCCATCTCGTGGTACAACGACGCGTGATCGGTCTCATCCAACTCTACTGCCGCGTTCCGATCACGCCCCGCGGATGAACGCAAATAATCGATCGCGCGATTGCGAGCCACCGCCAGCAACCACGGCCCAATCGCCCCTTTCTCGGAGTCGATCGAGTGTACTCGATTCCAGACGCGCAGGAACGTTTCCTGCACCAAATCCTCGGCAGTGGCTTGATCTCGCACCACCCGCAGAACCAGCGAGTAGGCCGCGCGTCCATAGCGATCGTACAGTTCGGCCAAAGCCTGGGAATCCCGGCGCTTCAAGCGCTCGATCAGCTCACCATCGCCGGCGCCGGCTTGAATGGCGAGTATTAGCGGGAACATCATGC
>Ga0070717_10002512_pt1 | contig 12905 bp, 13 predicted proteins | sample LARL113metaG_FD_71366 | JGI IMG/M metagenome (GOLD analysis project Ga0070717, IMG submission 71366) | Corn, switchgrass and miscanthus rhizosphere microbial communities from Kellogg Biological Station, Michigan, USA - LAR L11-3 metaG | ecosystem: Host-associated > Plants > Roots > Rhizosphere ... | reverse complement strand
GCATGCTTTGCAAGAAGTCGACATCATCTTCGATGTGCTCAAGGATATCCAGTAGAACAATGGTGTCGAACGCCGCCTGCCAATCCTGAGTGGTCGCGTCGCAACAGCGGAAGCTGATGCGCGGGTCGTGCTGCCAACGCTCTTGTGCCGCCGCGATGAATTCCGCGTCCAGATCGACCGCCACTATCGAATTGGCTCGACATGCCAGGAGGCCCGTGAAGTTGCCAGTACCACAGCCGATCTCCAAAACATCACCGCGGATCGACGGGCCAATGAGATCCGCAATCCACGAGTTGAAACGTTGAGCTTCGCCAAGCTCTTCCAGCCAGAACCCTTGTGCACTATCAGCCATCGGCCAACCTCGACCAACCGATCGGCCACGCTCTGAATTTTACGAGGTAGCCGAGCGCCTTGACGCCATCACGCCAGTTGATCTTTTTGCCTTCATCGTAGGTGCGGCCATAATAACTGATGCCGACTTCGTAGATGCGCCAACGCCGGGCCAGAGCAATCTGCGCACTGATTTGAATTTCAAAACCAAAATCGTTTGAGGACAGGACGAGTTGTTTTAGAACCTCGCTCGTGAACATCTTATAGCAGACTTCGATGTCTGTTAACGTCTGATTGTACAAGATGCTGAATATGAGAGAAATCGCTCTATTTCCTAGGTAGTGGTGGAAATAGAGCGAGCGGTGGGCTCGGCTATAAAACCGTGACCCGTAGACAACATCGGCAACCTTCCGATCAATAATCAATGGAAGCATCAGCGACCAGTCATTCGGGTCGTATTCCAGGTCTGCGTCCTGAATGACAATGACATCACCCCCAGCATGTTCAAAACCGGTTCTCACAGCACCGCCTTTGCCGCGATTACGCTCGTGAAAGAGGACCGTAAATGTGAAGCCTGCGGTATTTGATGCTTGCCTTCGGAGTTCGAGTTCGCCGTCCTCATTGACGGAAATACCCTGCCAGACCCCCTGCACACTAGCGAGATTGCGTTTCAACCAGTCGGCGGTGCCGTCACCCGAACAGTCATCCACGATGATAATTTGCTTCGAGACTTCCGGAAGGACATTGGCGACTTCCCGCAAAATCGTCCCGATCGTCGCGGCCTCATTGTAAACCGGGATGACGACAGAAAGTTGTGTCATTGCGAAAACCGAACATGCACGACGGCGGAAGAATCGGTGTACAGTCGTCGCCAGTCTGGGAGATGGTCCATCAAGATGATAATAGCAGCATCGGGTGGAAACAACGTCCAGGTAATCCCATTGTCATCGAGCAGTTGTGGTAATTGATCTCTCTTCATCAATACCGTTTCGACGTAGCGTGTAATGAATTCGTCGCCGTAAAGTTCAGCCCGACCGTCAATAAAGGGGTCGAAACCGGCAAAAATCAAATAACCCCCGAATTGGTAAGCGTTGAACACCGGTCCTTCGATGTGTTTCGCCTTTACTTCTGAAACGGCAGCAGTGGGAAACACCGCATCCAGAGGTAGTATCTCCCGTCCGGCTAGTGTGATTGTGTTTATCGCCAAGAAAATTGCACCAGCTATTATGATCCCGAGAGTGGTGGCCGGGCTGGCCAGTCTAGTCATAAGGCGGTCGACTGTATTGAGCGCCGACGACTTTGGCAGGCAGTCTGCCAATGCTGGAGCTATAAGCAAAGGCGCGACCAACCCCAGCAATTCCCCGTTCCGCACATGCCTGAGTGCCATCGTCAATAAAAGCAGCAGCATCAATACCCGGGTCAATGGGAGTCGCCAACCGAGCGAGAGCGCGGCAAAGAGAACAGTTAGAAGCCATATTTCGATTGGTTGAAACTTAGTGAAATTGACACCCTGCCACTCCGCGATGTAGGCCAGGGAACTCATATTGGTGAGGTTGAATGGAAACAATACACCATTGATGCCGAACGGACTGATCAAGGCGGCACCGACCGCAAGCGTGCCAAAGATACCCCAATCACGCGCCGCACGAATTCGTGCATGCCAATCCGGGGCAAGGAGAACGGCCTCCACGCCAAGCAGGGCGGCGATCCCAATCCCGAACATATAGCCGCCATGTAGGTTGGCCCAAAGCACAATGAGCAGTGCGAGCCATGGAGAAGGTGCACGATTGTTACTGCGGGCTTGAACCAGCGCTGCAACCCACACAACAAGAATAGGGATCGTCAGAATAAACGGCCTCGCCAAGACATGATGAAACGACATGGCAAACGCCACGGTGACAGCAAACATTGCATGTACTGGAGCCAACGCACGGAGAAGGACACGCAACAGGATTGCAATAGCAGCCGCCTCGCATAGCGCCGTCACCACAGACAGTCCCGACCAGCCAAAATGATCATAGATCAAGGCCATCAGTATCTCGGCCAGCCACGATTGCGGCACCCATGGTGCACTCGCCATCGTGGCGGAGAAGATGCCGTGATCAGGCACTGCACCATGTTGGATGATCCAGTGCCCGACAGCGATGTGCCAATATGTATCCGGATCAGCCAGCACCAGTCTGCCGTGGGCGATGATCAGGGAGTAGACCCCGAGCGCGAAAAGGAGCGGTAGCGAGACCCCAAACCTATTGCATTCCCTGGTGCTGCCGACAAATCCACCTGGACCTAAATTTTGAGTGATTTCAAACATTCTAGTAAATCCCTGGTATCAGTCGGGCGGTAATTTGTGCGTATGCCGCGTATTCAGGAAAACTCCCGGTCAGAACCGTTTCCTCGTTGTGAATGCGCCGCATTTGAAAGGCAATATGGACTGCCAATAAAAGAAGGGCCCACACAGACGCAACCTGTATGAACAGTCCAATAGTGGCTATTTCTTCGGTGAGATAGAGCGGGTGTCGCACAAACCGATAAGGCCCTGAAGTGACAAGCTGACGTGCCTCAGCCATCACGCTGAATGAACGACCAAGCTGCGAGAGTATCACAACCGCTCCAACACTACCAATGAGGATCAGCACTGTCGAGGCCAACTCCAGTGACGTTGACAATTCAGGTCGCGGGAACAGCGGAATACTATACATCATGAAGGTACCGGCCAAAGCCGAAATGCGTGGTTCCAGCCCGTTGGCTTTCTCAGACGGACGGGTCCGCAGGACAACCGCGGCAGCGACCAGTAACAGAAATCCAATTGTCGATAGCCGCATGGCAATATGAATTGCGTAAACGTAATCTAGTGGGAGCCTGTTCATAATGTCCATGTATTGGAGGAGACCTCTCCATTGCACTATCGCGCAAAGCAACGCCCAGGTTAATAAGGGAAACCGCGTTAACAAGTCATACATCGAGATACCTACCTTTAAAGTAGACAATAGCCGTGGCACCCCCGCCATATATCAGAGTGTGGATAAGGAGATCCCGAACAAGGTTATAGTCGTGAACTTTACCTGCATAGAAAAGGCAAAATACGGCCATGCCGTCCATTATCGCGGACATGACTTGACTGCCGAGGCGGAGTAGCAGATCGGATAACATAAATAGATGCTACCATCTTTTGGTGCAATCTTCTATCAAAAGTGTAGTTTATTTTGTGTACGATACTGATCGTTTGGCTAACGGCCAAACAATCGCTTCCCATATCCTATTCGGACCCCGCCATCCCTCGATTCCAGTCGCCGGGTATTCACCGACTGTAGGACGACAATGAGTGCCAAAAAGTAGGTCGAAAATCGGAAAGAGCCCGGCGAAGTTCTTGTTGTGATACCTAGCCAAGTCAGAATGATGTAACCTATGGTATTGAGGCGTGTTGAGTATTGCCCACAACGGTCCAAGTGACATTCTCATGTTAAAGTGCAGAACGTAGTGATAATGGCCGATCACTCCGTAGGCCAGCACTGCCTGGTAGGGGACGGCAAACAGTAATCCAATTAGGGGATAGATTACGAATAACTTGACCAAAGCGTCGATCCAGTGGTGGCGTGTAGTAGTGGTAACGTTTACTTCGCGGTCACTATGGTGCAGTGAGTGAAGCGCCCATAGGACTGGCCATGCATGCTGCGTTCGGTGGAACAGATATTCGGCAAAGTCGGCTATGACGATATAGATGATTACAGATAAGGCTACCGCCCATCCTTCACTCGGCAAGACCATCAAGCTCCCAACCAGCGATCCAATGCCCATAACGGGGATTCCTGCAAGAATCGCAGACCGGGCGAACGAAGAGAAAATCGCATAGCGGACATTGAACCGAATCCCACCCGTCGGCTGCTGCTTTTCGACAGGTGCAACACGCTCGACCGCCAGCCCGATCGCAAAAATCGTCAGCGTGATGATCGCGAGTGCGGTACCTTGCTTAGCGAGGTCTATTATCATCGTATTAAGACGAAACTTGTGGTGGATAACAAGAACTCGCCGTCAAAGTTAAATTCGTGAAAAGAGCGATGTTGACCGTGTAGGTGCCGGTGAGCCCGCTACCAGAACTACAAGTCGAACTATTCAGCGCGTATGTTGCGCCGTTCATGATAAACAGCGCATTGGTGGTTTTCTTCATATTCGCTAAGCCGCCATCGCTGGCTGGCCAGGGACCAGAGCAAGGTGTGGTCGTCGATTGAACTGCTCCACAGCGCGCGGCGGAATCGACTGCAAAATAGAGCATATTGTCGATCCACAAGACATAGGCGGTCATCATAATACCGACCAGGAACAAGGTAATCGGCATGATCCCCAGGGCGAATTCTACCGCCGCTGCTCCACGATTGTTTTGGAATAAGATTTTCATCTCACAAAACCCGTACTGTGATGCTGGATGACAAGGTGGTAAGTGACTGCACCCAGGAATACGCGGGATCTGGCAACAACGGCGAGTAAGGCAGACTTACCGACACGGTTATACATTTTGGGGAACCATCGGCACATCCCGTGATCGTAGCTGCGCACGTCGCCGTGGTGCACCACGAAGAGTTGGCAGCAGCATTGCTCATCGCCGTTTTAATACCACTGAGACAACTTGAGGACAGAGACGCGCACGTACCGGACGGACCGGAATTGACGATCGCATAGGCGGCACCTGCTTGGGTCGCAGCATTGACCGTCATCCCTGCAAACATCACCGACCCGAGATCGGTTATGCCGACCGCGAACAGCAAAAAGAACGGGACGAAGATGGCCGTTTCCACCACAGCAGAGCCAACGGCACATTCGATAAGACGGCGAATTGCGTTAATCATTTCGCTCACTGATAGAGGTATGGAGCGGACCAAGTAGTAGTGGTGGTTGTCGTGCCGCCGATCCCGTTACCGGGAAGACAACCATCCGAGAACGTTGGGGTGCCACCGTCATCGATGTATTTCGCAACAACACCGAAGCAGCCGCCAATTGACGAATTACCGGCTAATTGAAAAGCTTGCCGCGGCAGATAAATGAGTCCTGAAAGTGTTCGGCTTCCATTACCGGCAAAAGAATTGCAGGCGGTACAAGTTGTGCCGTTTGGATTAGCAGTCAATGTAGGTACCGGGTGCTGCGCAAGAACGGCTGCCGGGGCTCCCTGTACGAACAGCAGGCACGATCCACCGCTAACGCACGTCGTTCCACAATTTGTACCGGGTGCGCATAAGGAGATAGCACCGCTAGTGATATTCATGGTACCGTAGGAACTTGCGCCGAGGCTCTTGGCCCCGTCACCATTTGTTAAATAAAACGTGACACCTGCACTATCCGATGTCACGGAAGCATTAGCGCTCGACACGCAGAATCCTTGACAACCACTGTCGCCGCCAGCAATGTAGTAACTACCAGTCGGGAAATTCGTTGTTCCTGCACCATTGAGGTTAATAGAGCAATATTTCCGACCGGCAATTGGTGTGACGCCCGAAATCCAGGTGAAACAGCCTTCGGTCAGGTTAAACGTTGCAGCAGTGGTGCCGTTGCCACATGTGCTTGTGGCTGGTGTAACAGGATTGGTCGGAAAGACAGTGTATGCTCCGGGGTCGCTTACTGTTACCGGTTTGGCAGTGTCGACCTTACCGCTTGTGATGGTTGCCGCGAATTTGACAGATGTGCCTGTGCCACCATTGACGGTGAAGGTGCATGTCCCATTAGTGTAACCAGCGCCCGCTGTCTTGATTGCGACGCCACCTGTTTGCACTCCAAGGGGTGGCGTCGGAAACGTCATAGAGGCATAAGGGTCTTGTGTTGCGGTGCTCGTGTAGACGGCGGAGGCAGGTAAAGCGGCAGACGACCCGTATTGTTGGCAATGGGCTCCGCTATCGGGACAATTTGTGCTACTCGCCGAGACCACGAGTGCAGAGACATTGATTTTGGCATGGCTACCGCTGAAGGAAATCCCACCGTGAGCCGTGCCGCTAACGTTCTGATCAATGCCACCATCAACAGCGAGTCCACATCTCGCCTGGAGATCACCATTCCCATGAACCAAAACGGCTTGGGAATCGTTTGCCAGGGCGAGAACACAATCTGTGCCCTCCTTCGTTATGGTTTGTGTCTGGCTGTTTGCCGAGACAATGGCGCGTGCTCCGATGGTTGGACCGGGAATCGATTGGACCAAATTTGCGGTGGATGGCTCCAGCGACATTCTAGTCGTAAGCCATTGGGCCGTGTTCTGCGTAATTTCTACAACGATGCAAGGTGGTGAAGCACATACGATCGCGCGCGAATCGAGAGCAAGCACCGAAGAACAATTATTGCCGCTCGAACTGACAAGGCACACATTCGACGTTGGAATCGTATAACCGTTCAACGATGCATAGCTTACCCCAACAGTTTGGTAAGTCGTGCTACTGGAGTTTCCCGCGATGGCGTCGGCAATATATTGTGCCGTTGCGCTGATCGCTGCCGCATCAGCAGCGCCCTGCATTATGCGCTGTCCGAGATACCAATGACCGACTTCGATACCGAGGCTGGCAAACCCTAGAAGCACCGGCAGCGCAAATGCCGTGATAACGGCGACCGCACCTCTCGGACATGTCAGGAACCGATGCATCTGGGTTTCATTTTCAATTCCGAAGATCATGGGGCACCTCCAAAAGTGATAGTCTTGAACACCGCCATCACCCGCAAGGCTAGTGGTGTCCCGACCACCATAAAGAGAGATGGTAGGATGAACATCATCATTGGAATCGCAAGAAACACAGGCAAGCGTGCCGCCCGTTCTTCATAACGTGCCTGACGCGCTGCACGCATTTCCGCAGCGATGATGCGTACCGATTCGGCAAGCGGCGTGCCGAATTTTATCGACTGCTTAAGGGTCGCAACCAGACTGCCCAAATCAGCCAGTCCAGTTCGCTGAACCAGATTATCGAGGGCTTGGCCAAAATCCGACATGACCCGCATTTCTGCCGCTGTCGCGGCGAATTCATCAGCGACATCCTTATTTGAGGAAATCAATTGACGACTGAGTTCCTCGATTGACTGATTGAGACTTAGTCCAGCCTCAACACAGATCACCAATAGGTCTAGCGCATCTGGCATGCCATGTTCGAGGCGTAGTCGACGCCGTTTAACAAGGCGATTAAGAATGAAATCAGGCAGTCGCCAGCCAACCATCAGCGCGGCACCAAGTAGGACAAGCCAATACAGCATCTCGCCTGAGAATTGCCGCCATTCGAGCATTAGCCACGTGAACACAGCCAAAAATACTGAACCACACACTTTACTGGCGACGAAAGTGGCGAGACTACCGCGGCCCTTTATACCCGCTATCATCAATAACTTGAGTAGGCGTTGCTGCTCAACCGTACCGAAAATCGGGCTCGCCGCGATCAAGTTTCCGAGTTGTCGATACCACAACGGAGTCGCCGTCTGCTTTACTGTAGGCGATATGCCACGTAATAGGTCGAGACGATGTTCCCGCGCTGCTTCACGTTGGGCGATCCGCCACCGATGTAATCCCGTCAGGATAGTAGCCGTGAGCGCGACCAAAAGCCATATTTTGGGGTTCATCGAAGTGCTCTCCTTACAATCCAGGCCATTGTACTTAAACCCATTACAAGACTGAGAAATGCAATCCCGACCATAAACCGCCCTCGCGGGTCCACGATCAAATCCAGTGCCATATCGCGGTTCAGTAGGTACATGAAACCCCCGACCACAAAAGGTAGGGCTGCCAATACCGCTGCCGAAGCTTTTGCTTCTGCTGACAGTGCTCGGGCCTTAAGACGCAGTGCTTTGCGAGCCCGGATTACGGCACTGAGACTGGCCAATGTCTCAGCAAGACTGCCACCCGTTTTTGCTTGCAATGCCAGCGTGACGACTAGGAACCGAAAGTCAGCAACACGAACTCGATTAGCGGTCTGCTGCAACGCGTCGATCATCTGAACGCCGATTTGCGACTGTGCGACCGCGTTCCGGAATTCTTTGCCCACCGGATCGGCAATCTCACGCCCCGCCACCGCCAATGCCTCATTAACCGGCAATCCGGCCTTAACACCGCGTCTGATGAGATCAAGGGCATCTGGGAAAATATCAAGAAAATGTCTCCGGTAGCGGGCCTGCATCAACTGCAATACCAAGTACGGTGTAACTGCCGTTGCTACACCAGTAAACAACAGCACGAGACTAAAATTGAGAGATAACAGTCGGCTGGTAAAACCCATTACGATCATCGCTGCAATAAATCCCGATGCCAAGAGATGCAGTAGTCCAAGTCGATGACCAGCCGCTGCAAAAGCGGTATCAAGGCCCGCCCATAGCTGACGAGGCAGTTGAAGGAACGCTATTTGCGCAGGTCGCTGCCGCTGCAATCGCACAGTAGATTGACTAGTGTCAGCGTTAATCACCGTCGTCACAGCTTTCAAACGCTGACTAACAAATTGACGGCGGCGATCTTTACGCGTTATCCACAATAGCAACACACCGGACAAGATCGGCATTGTCAGCAACAAGAGAAGAGTTTGGTTTGTCATCTGTCAACCTGCACTGATACCAACCGACTCAAGCAACTGCTTTTCAAAACCGTGCTCAGCCGCACGAGTGGCGAGATCAGGACGTAGACGGCTCGGTTCAAAGTCGCCCTCGATGAAACCGTTGCGGCCTTCACCCTTATATTGAAATTTGAAGATGTCGCGCGTGCTGACAATCTCACCTTCCATACCGCTGATCTCGACGATACGATCGACACGGCGAATCCCGTCACGCATCCGCTCGATCTGCACAACAAGATTGATCGCGCTGGCGATCTGTGCCCGCAATGCCCGCAATGGCAGGTTCGCAGCAGCCATCAACACCATGTTTTCGAGCCGGAACAGCGCATCGCGCGGAGTGTTGGCGTGGATCGTCGACATCGATCCGTCATGGCCAGTGTTCATCGCCTGGAGCATGTCAAAGGCTTCGGTACCCCGAACCTCGCCGACGATGATCCGGTCGGGTCGCATACGCAGGGCATTGCGGACGAGTTCACGTTGAGTAATCGCGCCAGCCCCCTCGATATTAGGTGGCCGGGATTCCATCTGCACAATATGCGGCTGCTGCAATCGTAATTCGACGGCGTCTTCAATCGTAATGATCCGTTCATCGCTATCGATGTGGCGCGATATCGCATTCAGTAACGTGGTCTTACCAGACCCGGTGCCCCCTGAGATCAGGATATTGACCCGGCAGCGCGCCGCAATGTCGAGGAACTGAGCCATCCCCACTGAGAGGTTGCCCTGGCGGACCATCGTTTCGAGCGTGATATTCTGTTTGGGAAATTTGCGGATCGAGATCGTCCCGCCGTTTAGAACCAGTGGCGGCAATACGATATTGACCCGACTCCCGTCCGCGAGGCGGGCATCGACCAGCGGACTGGCTTCGTCAATGCGACGCCCAACCGCGTTGGCGATACGCTGCGCCACATTGACGACATGCGGGGCATCGCGAAACCGAGCCTGTGTCTTCTCAAGCTTGCCGTGCCGCTCAGCATAGATATCGAAGGGTCCGTTCACCAGGATATCGGTAATCTCGTCATCTTGCAGCAACGGTTCCAGCGGCCCGAGCCCGACCATATCGTCAGTCAACTCGACGGCGAGCGCATTTTCCTCGATTTCGTTAAGCTGTACTTTTTCCTCGGTCGCAATGGCACTGACCAGGATTGCGACTTCGGCCCGCAATGTCCGACGCGGAATGCGCCCGGCCACGGCAGGATCGATACGCGACATCAAGATGGAACGAACCCGCTCTTTCAGATCCTCGCGTCCGGGCAAGGCTCGCAACCCCTCTGAGGGAGCCGAGGCAACCAACGTAAGGTCTCTTGAATCGGATAAGACAATCCGGCGTCCAAAACCAGTCGTGCTATTCATTTCGCAGCCCTCCACGACCACCACCTACGTCTTTGGTGGCGTCCCGAAAGTTCCAATGCCAGTACGCCGACCGCATCTGCAAATTTGCCGCGTTTATTCGCCGCAATTTCACCGGCATGCGCCGCTGGCGTCATCAAAGACGGCAAGAATGGGATTAGGCTTGTCGGCTGAACCTTCAATATCGACTGGATTTCTTTGAGGCTCAGTGACCGGTTACCTGCCTCGCCAACACGGTTGACAACGAAGATATTACGATGCTCTGCGGAATGCTCGATGCCGGGTGTCCCGCTATCGAACAGTTTTACCAGTCGTGAAGCATCGCGCATTGCCCGCATTGTCTGATCGACAACTATGACCCGACGATCGGCGATTTCCAATGCCCGCCGATAAGCCGGTGTTGCTATGCGAGGCACGTCAACAATGACGTAATGGAACAGTGATCGCAGAACCGAGAACAGTGTATCGATGGCGGGCACGGTGAATTGCACGTTGTCGTGCAACGGTTCCTCGGAACCCAGCACAAACAGCCGCTCACCATGTTGTGTCATGATGCGATCGAGCAACAGATGGTCAATCCGCAACGGGTTTGCCAAGGCGTCACGGAAGCCCGGAGTCGTATTCAAATTGAATAGAAAACTACAGTCGCCATGCTGAAGATCGAGATCGACCAGGGCAACCCGTCGCGACTGGCGATTGGCCAGATGCCACGCGAGATTACAGGCCAGGGTTGTCGCGCCGACGCCGCCGCGGGCACCGATAACCGACACCAGTTTTCCGAGCTTTAGGCTGGATCGACCGATATCGCCAGAATTGACTTTTGGGGTCAATGCCTTGGTTAAGAGTTCGCGGGTCAGTGGCTTGACGATATAGTGGCTGACCCCCGCATCGATCAAATCACGATAAAGGCCGACATCGTTATGATCACCGATCGCGACCACAGTGGTACCCGGCTCGCAGACATCGGCGAGGATGTGTATCTGCGACAACGGCAAATCGACGCCTGAGATGTCAACAAGCAATAAGTGCGGCGACCGCTGCTCACTGAGATAATCAATGGCTTTCGCAATCCCACCGCGCATGATTGCACAGCGGCCAAGCAGCACAGACGCTTCTTGCAACACCCTCTCAGTCTCCGCATCGACGAATGCCATCAACGGCAACCGACCAGCGGCAACTTTGGGTGATGTCTCAAGCGCCTCAGCAGTAGTAAGAAGCTTCAGGGGTTCAATCGTGTCAGTCATGCCATCCATTTCCGTTACTCTCACACTCTGACAATAAGGGTTCACGATATGTCAGTTTTCCGGTTTCACGGTTTCTGCCTTGCCGCCACGAAATATCTGAACTGGTGGTGGTGTTACCGCGACTGGCTTAGGCTCGGCAGCACCGTACAGGGCTGGCGACACATCACCTGCCCATTTCGGCTTGATATGTTCCTGCTCGGGTATGGCAGTAGGTGACGTAGAAGCAACACGAGTTGGATCGGTCGGGCCGGTGATACTGCGTAAAGTCAGCGACAGCTTGCCGAGTTCGGCAGCGACGTTGATTTTCTCGGCATCTTCGGCACTCACTTCCAACGTGACGGTTCGGCCAAAATTACCATTAGCAGCCGCAGGTTTTGTATCAGCCGCGTCGATCGCCAATACACGAAGGTTCTCGACAACCGTTTCGCCAACCGAACGACGAGTCAGTGGCGCAGTTTCGAGGCCCTTGAAATTTTGTGTCAAAATGACATCGACACGATCGCCCGGAGACAACAGACCGGTGCTGGCCCCGCCAGTACTGACCGGAATGGCAATCGCCCGCGCGCCAGGTGTCAACACGACTTGGAGAAATTCACGGTCGCCCGGTTTGACGAAAACGCCTTTCCGGATCGGTTCGCCCGCGGTGAGTTGATGACGCAATACTGCACCATAGACGCTGGCCCGCGTCTCGTCATCGAGTTCGGGTTTCGTTGCCAGTACCGATGCAGAAGGCCGAAGGATCTGGTCTGGGGCCGTCTCAGTGACCCCTTGCCATGTCACATCCTGTGCTCGCAATAGGGTACCTGCGGGAAGTGGCATGGTCGTGGCCAGGACATATTCTTTCGGCACAGTGGCATCGCTTTTCTGCGATGCCATATGCGTGACCGCAACGGCAGCACCGACAAGCGAGGCAACAAACAACACATTAAAAATGACTTTCGCACGCATAGGATCACCCTAAAAGAGTTGGTTGAAAGAGAAGCGTAGCAATTCCCCCACCCGCAATCGCCACACCGTATGGAATAGCCAGCCGGGATTTTGGAAGTGGCTTTTCATCCGATGGAACCGATCGAACGACTACTGATGACCATTGTGTGACGAGCACCACGATCGTGACAAAAAGACCGCAGAGACTCATCAGCACCAAGAAGTTGAACAGGTTGTGGGAGCCGAGCAGCAAAGCTGCCGCCGCGATCAGCTTCGCATCACCACCACCGACGAAATTGCGCCAGAACAGCAGGAACACGACGATAAGAACGATCACACTGGCAGTTACCGTCTGGATTGCGGCATTCAGATCGCCGATTACGATCAGGCGCAAAACCCCTAGTATGGCAACTGAGGCGACCAGCAGATTCGGAATTCGACGGGTTTTAATGTCGCCATATGCAGCGATGGCAAAGAGGGCGACCCCTAGAAGCAATATTGT
>Ga0070717_10002511_pt1 | contig 12911 bp, 9 predicted proteins | sample LARL113metaG_FD_71366 | JGI IMG/M metagenome (GOLD analysis project Ga0070717, IMG submission 71366) | Corn, switchgrass and miscanthus rhizosphere microbial communities from Kellogg Biological Station, Michigan, USA - LAR L11-3 metaG | ecosystem: Host-associated > Plants > Roots > Rhizosphere ... | reverse complement strand
TGGCAGGAAAGACTGGCGGGCGCGCGCCCGCAGCCAAGCTTTGAATCTGCGAAATGCTACCAGCCCCATCTCTGGCGTAATTGCGCCTTCGGGGCTTTTGTCCTCGATGCCCGGATTCGGTCATTTAGGCGTCTAGGTTACTCGACGTTAGTTCATCTGCGATTCAGCCGCGACGATTCTAGTCCTTTCGTAACAGAACTCATGTAACAAGTGTTCCTTAATAAGCATCAAACTTCGTCGTCGTATCGAGAGAAGGAGCAGACCAGAGACCGAAAAAGGGCGATCCCAATTGGTGATCTTGTCCGCAAATGGTCTTCTTTCGCAAAGCGAGGGGTAGCTGTGTGGATAATCAACCGCAGATTACGGTCGTAATACCCAACAAGGGCCGCGCGAACTTGTGCGGGATGGCGATCAAGTCGATTAAGTGCCAATCTTTATCCAATTGGGAAGCAATCATCGTCGATGACGGTTCAACGCCTGAGGAACTGGAGTGCATTCGGGCAGCTATTGGGAGCGACCCGCGGATAAGTTTGGTCTTGCGGGATAATCCACCTGCCGGGGCCAATCACTGCCGGAACATTGGTGTGCAGCGTTCTCGGTCGGACCTGTTGGTATTCCTCGATTCGGATGACATGTTATCTCCAAATTGCTTGGAAGCACGGGTATCCGCGATGGCGAAGCATCCCGATCTCGCGTTTGTCGTTTTCGCACACGAGATTTTCAGGGACGAACCAGGGGACCTGGAACATGCGTGGCAGGTGTGCAATGACGAAGACCATCTCGAACGCTTTCTCATCATGTATCCTCCCTGGCAAACGGCTGGTCCGACGTGGCGCCGATCGACCTTGGATGCCGTGGGTCCTTGGGATGAAACCCTTCCTCTTTGGCAGGACTGGGACTACCACGTGCGCGCGTTATCGCTAAAACCCGCTTACTCAATTGAACAGGAACCTCGATTTTTTTCCCGCGTCACAGGTGTGTACCGGGAGTCAATTAGCAGTTGGAGGATGCGGGACGTTGACGCCACGAAAATCGAGCAACGAGTGATCACCAAGGGCTACGAGCAGTTGCGGAACAAGGGCCTATTAACGCCGAGGCGGGAATTGCTCTTGGCCCGGTTGTTTCTAATGAGCGCGGAGAACATCGCACACTTTGGCCAGCCTGAGGCCGCCCAGTCGTGCTGGCGCCGCGCCTTGGAATTGGGATTAATTTCGGTCCGCCGATACCGCGAGGGGCTCGTCCTACTTCGAGTTCACCGCCATACCCTTCTGCGGCGCACCTGTCGTCTGTATACCCGGACGATCTGGCCGCCATTGCTGCGCCATTGCGTGACCGCGAATTCCTAGGACTGATGTGAGTTCCTTAGCCCCAGGCCAGCCGTCGGATCTTTAGGGCTGACCGGAACGGCGTACAATCGGCATAAAGAAGAAATTTCGTTCTTCGTTCCCTATCAATGAACATCCTCTCCCAAATCAAGTCAGCCCTTTTCTCGGGTTCTCCAGCTTCACGGAGCCGCTTCATCGTTGGGATATCGCTCGGCCTGGCCATCCTGTTCATGCTAGCGTTATGGGCAGGTCCGGCAGTTGCTCTTTCCGTTTGCGGGATTCTCTTGGCAATGCTAGTGGGTCTCTTGGTACAGATCTACTCAGCCGTCGTTAGATCTGAACATGCGATCGTTGCGCAGCAAGAGAAGACTAGCTTGGATGCTTCAAGGCAGATGCAGGCCCTGTTTTACGTTTATACTGCTGTGAATCCCCGGCGCCCCCTGCCACCGATGCGGGGCATGGCAATTTCTCCGGATTTCGCAGCTGACCTGATTTCTCTGATTCGAGAATCGCAACCCCGCACCATTGTTGAATTGGGCAGCGGCGTGTCAACCATCATCTCCTGCTATTGTCTGGAACAGCTTGGTAGCGGTTCGCTCCTATCTTTCGATCATGAAGAAAAATACGCGGAAAACACACGTGCTAATCTCTCGCAGCATAAACTCGATGCAATCGGGCGAGTGATCCATGCCCCGCTCCGGCCAGCGGTTCTGCCATCTGGAACGTGGGAATGGTACGACCTGGACGGAGCTCTGGGATCTCTGAGCATTGATCTGCTTGTGGTCGACGGCCCTCCCCACATGCCTGGCCGGTTAACGCGATACCCTGCTCTGCCCTTGCTCTATGAACGCTTGAGCGAACGGGCGACGATCATCGTCGACGATACCGCACGCGCAGACGAGAAGGAGACCGTCGAGCGCTGGTTACGGGAGTATCCCGCCTTCTCAGGGGAATTTTTCGTGCGTGAGAAGGGAGCGGTCATCTTGCGGAGAACCACGCGTATAACCCAATGAGGCGGCTGTTTGATTGGGCGCGGCCGCTACTACGCGACAACCGCATCATCCACGCGCTATCGTGGACGAGTGCGGGGACGGCACTGGTCAGCATCATTTTGTTTTTGCGTTCGGCCGTGCTTGCGCGTTTGTTGTCGCCGGCCGACTACGGCATTTACGGCCTTGCCACGCTCGTAACAGCGGCCATCGCCACCCTCACCAGTTTCGGACTCCCCTCCTCCATCATCCCGCGCGACTTAGGGGATGGCGAGACCGCCGCCGACGTGCTGGATACTATTTGGACCGCTGAGCTCTTTCGCCAACTGCTGGTGACGGTGCTTTTGGCTGTTGCAGCTTACCCAGGGGCGAAGTATCTGGGCGATGCACGGGTATTCCCGGTTCTGCTAATCATTTCGCTCGCACCGGCCATTCAGGGCTTCAGCAATATCGGCATGGTCCTTTTTCAAAAGGATGTGGAGTTCCGGAACGTGGTTTTGCTTCGCATCTATTCCGAATTGCTAGCGACGGCAGGATTAGTACTGCTCGGATATTACATACGCAACGTCTTTGCGCTGGCGGCCGGACAGTTACTCACATCTACGACATCGGTGTTGCTCTCGTACCGGTTTCATCCATACCGTCCACGTTTGCGATTCCACTGGGAGGCGCTGCGGGGGAGTTTCTCGTTTAGCAGGAGTGTGCTTTTAATCAGTGTTTTAACCTACATTACAACCCAGTTCGACAATCTCGTCGTTGGTAAGTATCTGGGTCCCGCAGTGCTCGGCGCTTATTTACTTGCCTACCGGCTCTGCTCGATGCCAGTCGATCTGCTGGGCGACGTGATGAGCAACGTGCTGTTTCCCGCATTCGCCAAGGCGCGAATGTCGTCGCAGCAGGACGCTAGCATTACGCTCCTGCGGCGTACTGTCATCATTTCGGTGACGATATTCGCATGCGTATTTGGCGCGTTACATCTCCTGAGCGGGCAGGTGATTCAGCTGATTTACGGGGCCAAGTGGGCAGCGGCGGCTCCAATGCTTTCCCTGTTGGCATTCGTCGGGCTTTTTCGGGGAATTGCCAGAACGTTTACTCCATTCCTAATGGGTACCAACCGTGCCGACCTTGATGCGAAGGCCAAAATGATGGAGACAGCCGTTTTCGTTCCCGCCGTTTTGTTGCTGGTGCCGCCATACGGCGCGATTGGAGCCGCATATGCGGGTATCCTTAGCTATTTCATCGCAGCAGCCGTCCGAGTCCTGTTTACGGCGGGTCTGGTCCGGCATCACAAGTTGCAAATGAAGGCCGCTTACGCCGAAGCGAAAGGTACGGGGGGCTTCTGACCGAATTCTTTTCACGATTTTGTTACACTTTACCAACCATTGCCAAGCGGGTTTCGGCCCACAATGGAATCACTTGCACTCTAATTCCGATGCAGGTGGTTCTTTGGCGCTACAGGTAACGCTGGCGTCGGTATTGGCCTTTACTCCCCTCTTGATCTTGCCGGGCCAGTTTTTCTATTTCGACGTCACGCCCAAGGTTGTTATGGTGCTGCTTGGGACTACCATCGGGCTTCTGCTTTCTCTTCGCATTTCGATGCTCGCCGACATCCGTCGGTTCTGGGCGGATCCGCTAGGGCGTTGGTTTAGTCTCCTTTCAGCTGCGCAACTCATTTCGCTCATGCTCGCAACTCTCTTCTCCCGCAACCCCGCACTCTCGTTGAATGGTGGAAATTGGCGCCGGCTTGGCTTGGTTTCTCAGTCCGCCGTCATCGCGTTGGGATTTCTAATAGCCGCTTCGATCTCGAGGTCCGGATTGCGCGTTTTGCTTCGAGCCGCCACGGTTGCCGGCACGGTCGCCGCGCTCTACGGGATCTTGCAGTATTTTGGCATCGATCCGTTGTTGCCAGCCGACAGCTATCGCATTGGCGAAGGAATTCTGGCCATCGTTCGACCGCCATCCACCCTGGGGCACGCGGACTACTTCGCTGGGTATTTGCTTTTCGTGGTGTTTTTTGGCGGGGCTCTCTTGGCGACCGAACAAAAATCGGCGTGGAAAGCGCTCGGCGCCACCGCTGCTGTTGCCGGGTCGGCCGCTATCGTGCTCAGTGGAACGCGAGGTGCGCTGCTCGGGATTGCGGCTGGCGCATTATCCCTACTGATTTGGAACCGCCCTCGCTTTCGACGGAGGCATGCAGCGCTGGCCGCCGGCGTATGTGCCGTGAGCCTCGCGTTCTATGTGTCTCCCGGCGGCTTGAAGCTTCGCGCACGCGCGCAATGGGCGCTCGAAGACTTGCGCGGAGGTGCCAGACTTTGGCTCTGGCGCGACTCACTGCGCATGGCGGATCAGCACCTGCTCGTTGGCTTTGGCCCTGAGACTTTCGGTCCGGAATTCCCTCGATACCAATCGGTAGAGCTCTCACGCGCGTATCCGGATTTCTATCACGAGTCGCCGCATAACATCTTTCTCGACGCATTGGTGTCGGGAGGGACCCCAGGACTAGGGATCCTCGCTGGATTCATCGCACTAGCCTGGTTCGCTGCTCGGCGCGCCATCACTCAAGGACAACGGGCCGCACCGTATCTGTCAGCGGCGCTGATAGCCGGACTGACTGCCGGTTTATTCGCAAGCTTCATTCTACCTACCGCTCTTTATTTCTATGCGACCGTTGCGATGCTGGCGGGCTTCGAGATTCCTGCAATTCCCACAATTCAGATAACGGCCGGCATGAACGGGTCCCAGCCCTTACTGCGCCTGCGTGCCGTCGCTCTCGCTCTAACTCTGACAGCTGTCGCGATGTTTCTGTATTCCACGATACGGTTGACCGAGTCCGACGTCGCGCTCGAGCGAGCGAAGCGCGATCTGGACGCCGGTCGCATCGAAGACGCGGTGGCAGCCTATGCTTCATCGCGACGCTGGCACCCAGCGGGCTCCAGCGACGATCTCTATTTCTCCCGCGTTCTGGCCGCGGCATCGGTTACCGCATCAACGCCGAGCCGTGCGCTGGTGGCGTCACAACAGGCGTTCCGTGTAGCGCAGCGTGCGGCAGAGACCTCGGAGGAACGGCAAAACGCCTGGTATAACCTCGCGGAGTTTTACGCCACCCGAAATGATGCGGCCAACGTGGAAGCGTGTTTACGCCGCTCTGTCGACGTCTCGCCAAACTGGTTCAAATCTCACTGGGCATTGGGTCAATTGCTCCAGCTTACGGGACGGGGGACGGAAGCGCTCGCCGAGGCAGCACGCGCGACCGCTCTGAATGGCGGAAAGCATCCTGAAATTGCAAAGTTTTTACAAAGTGTTAACCTTCATCCTGCCTCGTCCAACGCAGAATAGAGGCGTAGGCAATAAATCTCCTTTATGAAATCCTTAACGTTCCTGGCGGTATTCGCTGGCGCAGCAATCTGCTGGGCGCAACCTCCCACAGTCGTTAGCGATGGCGTAGTAAATGCCGCCAGTTTCGCGAAAGGACAACCGGTGTCGCCTGGAGGGCTTGTTTCGATCTTCGGCACAGGACTTGTCAGCAAACTGGCCACCGCAGACACAGTGCCGCTGTCGAACAGCCTGGGCGGAGTAACCGTGACATTCAGCGATCTGCCGCCAGCGCCGTTGCTGGCAGTCATCCCCGGTGTTCTTGGCCAATCAGACGACCAGATCAACGCCCAATTACCCTGGGAAATCGGGTCCGGAACGGGCGTCGTGAATGTAATGGTAACCACTCCAAACGGCACCTCCGCGCCGGTCGCTGTCAACTTCGCGCCGTCGATGCCAGGTATCTTTGCATCGGCTGCGGGCGGACAATTGTATGCGATAGCGGTGAACAGTTCAGATTCTTCGCTCGCCTGGCCACAGGGTCTTGCCGCGAGTGGTTCACATCCGGCGAAAGCAGGCGATGTGCTGATCATCTACGCCACGGGAATGGGCATGGTGGACCATCAGCCTGCCGACGGTGGCATACCCAGCGTGCTTTCGAAAACGATCGCGACGCCCACGGTCCTGTTTGGCGGAGTGGCGGGCAGTGTGGAGTTCTCGGGGCTGGCGCCTCAATTCGTGGGCGTTAATCAATTGAATGTGCAAGTGCCTACGGGCGTGACGCCAGGCAGCGCAGTACCGCTGCAGATTAAAGTAAACGGCGTCACAAGTACGAACCAAGTTGTGGTGGCGATGCAATAAGATCCGATTCTAGCGTTGCAGGACAGGAGTGCCGCGGTTATTGAATGCAGGATTCTTTTGATCTTTTCGAATATTTTGAGTTTCTGCGCGGTCGCTGGAAATTCCCGGCCGTTGCGTGTGGTTGCGCGATATTGGTTGCACTCGCAACCGGGCTTCTGCTTCCCAAGCGGTACACCGCAACTGCGACTATTCTGATCGACCCGCCGGCAGCAGGTGATCCGCGTATCGCCACGGCCGTGAGCACGGTGTATCTGGAGTCCTTGAAGACCTATGAACTGCTCGCCACGAACGACCAACTCTGGCTGCGCGCCGCCGGTCAATTCCATCTTCGCGAGGAATCCGGGTTGCCCATCGAATCGCTGAAACGGAGCGTGCTGAAGGTGGATAAGCTCCGCGACACGCGGGCACTACAGATCAGCGTAACGCTTCCAGATCCAAAGACCGCTCAGGCGGTGACCCAGTTTATCGCTGAGGGTGCTGTGGAGCTCAGCCGGTCCGGAGGAAGGGAAGCGGACGAGGCGATGATTGAGGACGCTGGCAAAGAGGCGGAGAACATGAAGGTCCGCCTCAACGAAGCCGAGACAGCTTGGCAGAAGGTCGCCGAAGCGCATTCCACAGAAGCGCTGCGATCGGAAATTTCCGAGAATAGCTTTCTTAAATCGCACATCGAAGAGCAACTTCTAGATGAGCAGACCGGTCTGGCCGACTCTGAGACTCGGGAGAAACGCTTGCCCGATACCAGCCCACAGGCTAGCGATGCCACAGATCAACCGGACCAAGTGCGGCGCGAATCCCCCGCATCGCGTGCCCGCGCCGAACTGTTACGGCGGCGGATCATGGAACTTACCCGCGCGACGGACGAAAAGAGCGCGGCGCTAGCGCAGCAAATCGCCCGGGAACAAGATCTGCAAGCGGTGTTGGGCGCGGCTCGAGCGTCGTACGAGGCGGCCGCGAGACGGCTCGCGGATTTGCGAGCTGTCCGAGGGACGCGAGCGGAGTGGCTGCGTGTGGTCGATCCTGGCATTGTTCCGCAACGTCCCAGTTCGCCGAACGTGCCATTGATCCTGATCGGAGCGGCGTCACTTGCGATATTTGGTTCTTTGTTGTACCTGACGATATCGTTCAGCGTGGCGCGAGGACGCAGGCGCTACGATCCACCGCTGCGTATTGCGGGCCATGGCGCCGACTGACGTACGCGCGCGAGAGCTGCCGCGCAATTATTGGATCGCAGGTTTGCTGGGCGCTTATGCCTGCATCGTTGCGGCATCGCCGAGTGCGATGGCTGCAGCCGCGTGGAGCGCGCCTCTGGTTACGATTCCCCTGCTCCTGTGGACTCTCCAAACCCCCTGCCGTTGGCTGTGGTGCTTCTTTTTCGCGGCGCTCCTGCTGCCGCCTCTTCCGTTCGCATTAGGCAATTCCGGGCCTCACGTGGGGGTGGCATTAGCCGGACTCGGTCTGGTCTGTGGCGCCGCGCGGCTCCGGGAATGGCGCCCAAAGCTTGACCTGCTGGCGTTTGTGTTGGTCGTGTTCTTGCTATTGCTGCTGTGCAGTTCGGCCCTGGCGGTGTTTTACTCCGGGCTGGAGGTCGCGGCAGGCAGTCTGATGCGAGTGTTGTTGTTCGGCATTTCCGTATACGTGTTTTTTTATTGTGCGTACGGGCCGGGAGTGTCGGCGCGCGAAGAGGGGTTCGGCGGCGCCCGACGACTCTATTGGTTCGGTTTGTTCTCGGCGCTGTTCGCCTGCATAGATTTCTACTACCAGTTTCCCGCGCCCGCCGGCTATGGGCCGCAGTTTATTTGGTTGGACTCCGGAGTTTATCGCCGCGCTCAGGGCTTCTTCTACGAAGCGAGTACGCTCGGAAATCTATGTGCATTCTTTCTGATCATGATCGCCGTGAGGCTACTGCGGGGGCGGGCGGAGCAGCGTCCGATTTCAAGATTGGCATTGTGCTTCGGCGCACCAATTCTGTTCGCGACTCTAGTGCTGTCTTATTCCCGTGCCTCGCTGCTGAATCTGTTCGTGGCGCTCTCCGCATTGCTTTATTTGGAGCGCGCGCGAATTCGGATCGTCAGGCTGTTTGCCATCGCCGCCAGTTGTGTTGCCGCAGGATCGCTGGCAGCCTGGCGACTATTTCCCGAGGCAACGTGGAACTATTGGCTTCGCCTTACCCATTCGCAGTTCTTCTTCACGCAAACCGAAAGCGTGCTTTCTGGACGCCTGGCGAGCTGGCACGCAATTGCAGCGTTTCTTGGCGCAAATCCCTGGCACATGATTCTCGGCATCGGCTATAAAACACTGCCTTATTCCAATTTCGCCGGACGAACCATCATCGCCGACAACATGTATCTCAGCCTGCTGGTCGAGACCGGAATCGTCGGCCTTGCCGTATTCTTCCTGCTCAATTTCGCCATTCTTCGCGCGGCTTGGCGGGCCGCCCGGCGCCAGGATTCTCGATCTTCGTTCTTCGGAACGTGGATCTTTTGTTTCTGGATTGGACAGCTTTTCCAGATGCTGTCCGGCGACCTGTTGACGTATTGGCGAGTACTTCCGGTATACTTTTGGGTTCTAGCGATGGCCGTGCAGCGGCCGACTCATGATTCCGGCTCCGAGGTTTTGCAGGATTTCGAATGACGGGTAGCCTGCTGATCCTCGACCAATTCAATCAACTTGGCGGCGCTCAGCGATGCCTGCTCGACTTGCTGCCGGCTTTCCATAAAGCGGGATATGTAACTCACTTAGCGGTACCAGGCGAAGGACCATTGGCAGATGGCGCGCGAAGCACCGGAGCCATGGTGCATCGGATTCCTTGCGGTGCGTACACAGCTGGTCAGAAGAGCTGGATGGATGCTGTTCAATTTGCCGTCGATCTTCCGCGTCAAACCTTACGCATCGCGTCTCTGGTATCGAAGCACCGAATCGATCTGATCTATGTGAACGGCCCGCGGTTGTTGCCTGCGGCCGCCATTGGCGCGCGCGGACGACCGGTGGTCTTCCACGCCCACAGCGTTGTCACGCAGGAAGCCGCTGCACAATTAACGCAGTGGGCTCTTCGATGGACGAATGCCAGCGTAATTGCGGCGTGCCGCTTCGTGCTTGAACCTCTTGCGGCGGTGGTGGACGCTAGACGTTCGCGCGTAATCTACAACGGAGTCGCGCCCGTGGAGTACGTGCGGCGTCAGCGCAGGGGTAACGAGCCCTGGCGAGTTGGAGTCATCGGACGGATCGCTCCGGAAAAAGGGCAGTTGGAATTCATTCAGGCGGCGCGCCTGATCTTGTCACAAATGGCTCCGCGACAGCGTCGCTGCGAATTTGTTGTCTGCGGAGACGCGCTGTTCTCGAATCCCCAGTACAGCCGGCGCGTGCGCGCGGAGGCAGAAGGATTGCCGATTGAGTTTGCCGGATGGTGCGACGACATTCGCGATGTGTTATCGGCGCTCGATCTGGTTGTGGTTCCGTCGGCCGCAGTGGAAGCTACACCCCGTGTGATTCCCGAAGCCTTCTCGGCCGGAATCCCGGTCGTGGCGTTTCGATCCGGCGGGATACCGGAGATAATCGAGGACGGTGTTACCGGTGTGCTGTCGGCGCCTACAGCCCAGGACCTTGCTTCAAAACTGTTGGAACTCTTCTCCAATGGCGGCGCGGTGTTCGATTCCTTCTCCACGCGCGCCCAGGCGGCGTTTGCGGTTCGCTTTTCGCTCGACCGCTACCGCTCGGAAGTGTTGGATGTGGTAGGGCGTGCCTTGTGACGCCGGCCCGGCGAATTCCCATCTATGCGCGAGCCGTATTGGATGCCCTACATTTCACCAACCCGTGTTTTGAGGCGTTGACCAACCTGACGGACCCTGAATGGCTCCGGTTGATCGACTTCTGCCATCGCACGCAGTTGGCGATTCCCTTTGCCCTTGGTTGCCAGGATCGGTTGCCGGCTTGGGTGGCGGACTGTTTCCAACGAGACTTGCTGAACAACGCGGAACGCTGGCGGCGGACGAAGCTGGTGTATGAAGATGCGCGATGCGCGTTCCAAGCCGCTGGACTCGAGTTCGTTACGCTCAAGGGATTCACTCACGTTCCCTGCTTCGCGTCCGATCCGCGCTTGCGTGCGCAGTACGATCTTGATTTGCTGTTCCCGCGCGATCAAGTGGCAGCGGCCCTCGAGGTTGCCATCCGGCTTGGTTATGAACCCTTAGGAGGCGGGGATCGGTCTCCCGTCGATCACCTGCCCACGATGATTCGCAAGACCGGATGGGAATGGCGTGGCGATTATTTCGATCCAGAGCTGCCTCCCGGGCTGGAGCTGCACTTTCGCCTTTGGGATGCCGGCACGGAGGGCTTCGCGATCCCTGGCGTGGAGCAGCTCTGGGGACGTCGCGAGCGGCGAACCCTGGACGATGTGGAGTTCACATCGCTCGCCGCCATCGACCTGCCAGGCTATGCTTCGGCGCACGCGCTGCGCCACTTGCTGCGGGGAGATTTGCGGCCGTCGCACATTTACGAAATCGCGTATTTTCTCGAACACAACTCCGATGCTGAGTTCTGGGGTATTTGGCGCGAGTCGCACGATCAGTCGCTGCGGCGAGTGGAGGCGATCTGTTTCGCCATCGCACGACAGTGGTTCGGCTGCCGCCTCCCCGCGATCCCACAAGAAGAGACAGAGCAATTAGCAGAACCGGTGCGTGCATGGCTCGCCAGGTATGCGCATGCTCCGGTTGTAAACCTCTTTCGTCCCACCAAGGATGAGTTGTGGCTTCACCTCAATCTGCTGGATCCCGACTACTCGCGACTGGGAATCTTGCGGCGCCGGTTGCTGCCGCTGCAACTTCCGGGGCCTGTCGATGCGGTGCACTTGCCCGACACCACCATCGGCTGGCAGGTTCGATTGCGCCGCGCCAGCCGCTACTGGCTGTTCGTAACCTCCCGAACGTGGCGCCACGCACGAGCGTTGGTTCCCACCCTGGGAAGCGGAGCCGCGTGGGCATGGGGCCGTTTGGAGCTGGGCAGCCAGTTCTGGTCTTTCTTCGCGGCGTCGGCGTTTTTCGATTTCGGGCTGTTCATTTTCTTCCTGCTTTTTAACCTTTATCTGCTGAAGCTGGGCCATAACGAACCCTTCCTCGGCCTCGTTAGCGGCTGCATGCTGGCGGGCAGCATCGTGGGATCCGCGCCGGCCGGAATCGCGATCCAACGGTTGGGCGTTCGTGCTTCAATGATCGCCTGCTTCTCCATCATTCCCTGCATGGCGGCGATTATGGCTGCGGGATTGCCCTCACCGCTGCTCCTTGGCTTCGCCTTCCTGTACGGGGCAGTTTCCGTAATGTGGGCCGTGCTGTTGTCTCCGGCGGTGGCCGGACTGACCACCGCCCGGAATCGAGGGGCAGGATTCAGCGTCGTCTGCGCCTCCGGCATCGCGATCGGAATCCTCGGCGGTGCCATTGGTGGACGCCTGCCAGGTTGGATCGCGCGGGTGGCGCCCGGTACTTCCGTGGTCGCTCAATATCGTGCGGCCCTCTGGATCGGTTGCGCCATCGTGCTGTTGGGACTCGTACCCTCAGCCCAGCTTCGACTACGCGCTCCGCTTTCACCACTGCGAAAGGACTGGCGCCTTCGCCGGCCACCGCCGCAGGTGGTCTATTTCCTGGCCGCCGCGGCCGTTTGGAATCTGGGCACGGGAGCTTTCAATCCGTTCTTCAGCGCCTTTTTCGCGCGTTTGCACATGCCAGTGCAACGGATTGGCATGGTGTTCTCGTTGTCACAACTTGGACAGGCTTTTGCGATTCTTGCTGCTCCGCTAGTCTTCCGCGCGACAGGATTAATCCGCGGAATATCGAGGATGCAATTGCTTTCTGGGATCGCCCTCGCCTGCATCGCAGCAGCCGGAGGTCCCGGAACGGCGGCGCTTGCCTATGGCGCATACATGGCCGTTCAGAACATGAGCGAACCCGGAATGCTCACTTACCTGATGGACTGCGTGCCGGAGTCCGAGCGCAGCGGCGTATCGGCCTTGAACTTTCTAGTGGCTTCCTGCGCGCAGGCGATTGCGGCCAGCATCTCGGGAGTCTTGTTACGCCGCCTTGGTTACCCGCCGGTGTTGATGTTGGCTGCGGTGCTGTGCGCGATCGCCGGCGTACTGGTTCGATTGCTGCTGGCGAAGCGGCCGGGAATCACTGAAAGCGCACGTTCAGTGAATCTGACGCATCAGATCGAAGCCCAAGAATAAGCCGCCGGGCGTGTCCGCGGATGGATCTCGCAGAAATTCTGCGCGCGTCCCGGCACGCTGTGAAACCGTGACGCCGGGGCTGGTGGTCAGCCCGAGCGTGAAGGCGTGCCGGAATAGCTTCTTCTGAATGCCGAATGAATACGCCGGCCGATGAATTCCGAGATCGCTGGAGTTCAGCAAGGTCGGAATCACTTCCGCGATCAATGCAATTGT
>Ga0070717_10002510_pt1 | contig 12924 bp, 8 predicted proteins | sample LARL113metaG_FD_71366 | JGI IMG/M metagenome (GOLD analysis project Ga0070717, IMG submission 71366) | Corn, switchgrass and miscanthus rhizosphere microbial communities from Kellogg Biological Station, Michigan, USA - LAR L11-3 metaG | ecosystem: Host-associated > Plants > Roots > Rhizosphere ... | reverse complement strand
GCACTGGTCAACAATCTGAAAGATGGTCTGGAGTTCGCCGGCAAGATCGGATTCCCCGTAATTGTGCGTCCCTCGTTCACACTAGGCGGCTCCGGCGGAGGCATGGCTTACAACCGCGAAGAACTGCTGGAAGTGCTCGCTCGCGGTCTCGATTTTTCTCCGGTGCACGAAGCCTTGATCGAAGAATCGGTGCTCGGCTGGAAAGAGTACGAGCTTGAGGTCATGCGCGACCTCAAAGATAACGTCATCATCATTTGTTCGATCGAGAATTTCGATCCCATGGGTGTGCACACCGGCGACTCCATTACCGTCGCCCCGGCGCAGACGCTCACCGACCGCGAATACCAGGCCATGCGCGACGCAGCCATCGCTGTCATCCGCGAGATCGGAGTCGAAACCGGCGGATCGAACATTCAGTTCGGCGTGCATCCCCACACCGGCCGCATGGTCGTGATCGAAATGAATCCGCGTGTGTCGCGGTCTTCTGCATTGGCTTCGAAAGCGACGGGATTCCCAATTGCTAAAATCGCTGCGAAGCTCGCCGTCGGCTATACCCTCGATGAGATTCCCAACGACATTACCCGCAAAACTCCCGCTTGTTTCGAGCCGACGCTAGATTATGTTGTTGTAAAGATCCCCAAGTGGCAATTCGAAAAGTTTCCCGGCGCCGACGAGAGCCTCGGCCCGCAAATGAAATCGGTTGGCGAAGTCATGGCCATCGGCCGCACGTTTAAAGAAGCGCTGATGAAAGGGGTTCGCGCGCTCGATACCGGCAAGCGCATCGGAGGCGAAAAAATCGAGCCCAAGATCCTGACCCAGCGCCTGGTAACGCCGCATCCCGAGCGGCTTTCGTACATCCGCTATGCCATCCGCCAGGGTCACACCGTCAAGCAGCTCGCGAAGATGACGGGCATCGACCCCTGGTTCCTCTACCAGCTCAAAGAAATTAACGACATGCAACTCGAGGTCGAGAAGCATCCGATCGAGTCGGTTCCCAGCCAAGTTTTGCGCGATGCCAAACGCATGGGGTTCTCCGATGGCCGCCTCGCCGGAACATGGCGCTTGAGCGGCAAGGGCGATCAGGAAAAGATCCGCCACTTGCGCAAGAAGCACAAAGTCCAACCGGTGTACAAGCGCGTGGACACCTGCGCCGCTGAATTCGAGAGCTACACTCCCTACTTGTATTCGACCTACGAGGAAGAAGACGAGGCCACGCCCACCGACAAGAAAAAAGTCATCATCCTGGGCAGCGGCCCGAACCGCATAGGGCAGGGAATTGAGTTCGATTACTGTTGCTGCCACGCTTCATTCGCACTCCGCGAAGACGGCTATGAGACGATCATGGTGAACTGCAATCCGGAGACGGTTTCTACCGATTACGACACCAGCGACCGCCTCTACTTCGAGCCCCTGACCTTCGAAGATGTCTGGGCAATCTACGAGCATGAGGCAGCATCGGGTGCCGAGGTCGGAGTGATAGTCCAGTTTGGCGGACAGACTCCGCTGAATCTCGCGCTCCCACTGAAAAATTCCGGCGTAAAAATTATCGGTACCTCGCCTGAGTACATCGATCTCGCCGAAGACCGCAAACGTTTCGGCAAGCTGCTCGACGAACTCGGCATCCCGCAAGCTCCCGGCGCAATGGCCGCGTCTCTGGAAGAAGCCGTCGCGGGCGCCGCCAAGATCGGCTATCCAGTTCTGGTGCGTCCTTCTTACGTGCTGGGCGGACGTGCCATGGTCATCGCCTATGACGAGGAAACCGTCGTCCGCTACATGAAAGAAGCGGTTGAATATTCGCAGGATCGCCCGGTCCTCATCGATCACTTCCTCGAAGACGCGATCGAAGTTGATGTCGACGCGCTTTCTGACGGTGAAGATGTGGTCATCGGCGGAATCATGCAGCACATCGAGGAAGCTGGCATCCACTCCGGCGATTCGTCGTGTGTGCTGCCAGCAGTCGATATTCCCGAGCACCTGCTCGCCCGCATGCGTGACTACACCTTCAAACTGGCGCGAGCGCTGAAAGTTATTGGTTTGATGAACGTCCAGTTCGCCATCCCGCGCTCGGGATATGCCGAAACGACCACAGACCATGTAGGGGCAGCCCTCCAGGCCCGCCCCAGCGATGCCCCTGGCCTGGAGGGCCGGGGCCACACGGAATCCGGTAACGGCACTGGCGGCAAAGTATACGTCCTCGAAGTCAACCCTCGTGCGTCGCGCACCGTTCCGTACGTCTCCAAGGCGACAGGAATTCCCATGGCGAAAATTGCCGCCCGCCTGATGACCGGTCGCAAGCTCCGCGAATTTCTTGCCGAAAACATCGACCGACAAAAAGATCTCGACACCGGCTCGTTCTACTACGTGAAGTCTCCAGTCTTCCCCTGGAACAAATTTCCCGGCGTGGACACCGTCCTCGGCCCAGAGATGAAATCCACCGGCGAAGTCATGGGAGTGGCTGACAATTTCGGCGAGGCCTTCGCCAAAGCTCAAATTGCCGCCGGACAAAAACTGCCGACGCAAGGCTACGTCTTCGTCAGCGTCACCGATCACGACAAACCGCATGTTGCCGAGGTCGCCCGAAAATTCGTTGACATGGGATTCAAACTGGTCGCGACCGCCGGCACCGCCGACGTCATCGAAGAAGCCGGCATGGCCTGCGAGCGCGTGTACAAAGTAAAAGAAGGCCGCCCCAACGTTGTCGATCTGATCAAGGGCGACCGAATCCAGTTGATCGTTAACACCCCGCAAGGCCCCGACCCGTTCTTCGACGAGAAAGCCATCCGCCGCGCCGCTGTCACCGCCCGCATACCCACGATTACGACGCTCGCTGCTGCCCGTGCCGCCGCCGAGGGAATCGCTGCATTGCAAAGAGGGGAAGTGAACGTGAAGGCGCTACAGCATCTGCACGCGGAAAGGCTTGCAAAACAGTAGAGGTTATCGACTCTGAAGGGTGCCCCGTTCAAGCTTGGCTTGAGCGGGGGCTTTTGTCAGTCACAACTGCTCAATTGGTTCATGTCACTGGAGTACGTAGTGTTCTATGCTATAATGAACATATGAACAGCGACGACTTGAAAGCAGCCTTGGCGGATGTAGAAGTCACCCAGGCGGACCTTGCTCGGCTAGTGGGTGTAACGTTTCGAGCTGTGGCTCTTTGGGTTGCCGATGAACGGGCAGTTCCGGGACCAGTTGAAGCATATCTACGACTCTTCCGGCTCTTGCCTCCAAACCTGCGACAAATTGAACTGAACAGACTGAAACAGAAAGGAACAAATATGCGTGATGGCATGTTCGGCATTACTTTCCAAGGTCAACATGGCACCGGTATGGGGGTGCTCCTATTCGAAAGTGGCAAAGTTTATGGTGCGGACGAAGCCGGAGTTCGATACGACGGCGGATATACTTTTGACGAAAAACGTGACTTGGCGAATGTAACACTCAAGGTTACGTTCCCCCCTAATATTCGAGCCGTACAAGGCATCTCGAATCCGTATGAGTGGTCTATCGATGTAACAGCATCGTTTAATCCTAGGCAGAATTCGGGGCCAATCGCTTTGAAGACCTCTCTAGGGAAACCGCTTAGTGCACAATTTGTATTTCTACGAAGCCTGCCCGACGCAGCGTAAAAGAAGGCCATCAGTAGGTAATGGAAACGATATGCATTTTGATAATTTCAACGGTTCCATCTGGCATGTGTTGTGGATTCTCGTACCACTCGGAACCCTCGTATATTTGCTCATCTTTTTTGGTCTCGACGGAGAGTACTACTTCTTTGACCCAAAGCATAATCACGATCTAAGACTAAAAGATGAAGGAAACGACTATGAGCCGCACTCGAAGCGATATCAAGATCTTGCAAAGCTCGCGATTACGCTCTCAGCAGCGGCGATCGCGTTCCTCATAAACATCGTCGCTAGTGACAAACCGGTCGCGCCCAAGTTTGCACAGCGGGTCGAAGCGGTTGCTCCATTCGTGGCCGGATTGTTCGGTGCCTGCATCGCACTTCTCGTCCTTTTCATGGTTGTACAAGCGGTGTGGTACGAGGAATACTGTCACTCCCCAGACCATAGTACTTACAAACGGTGGAAGTATGCCCTTAGTACGAGCCTAGGTTACGCAGGGCTACTCTCCTTTGTACTTGGCTTCATGTGGCTAGCGCATTACATGTTCCAGCCTTAACATCCTCGGCGAAAGATCTGCACCAAAGCCAACCAGCGACTCCGCTCAGGATGACATTTCTTATGACTCTGCAGGATGAGACTCAGCGTTTGTTCATCGGTACCCAGTGCTGTGGATAGGCGGGCCCGATGTAGTCAGCGCGTGGACGGATGAGGCGATTGTCATCCAGTTGCTCGATCACGTGCGCAGCCCAGCCGCTGATCCTCGAGACCGCGAATACCGGCGTGAATAAATCAACATTGATGCCTAGCACGTGGTAAGTCGAAGCCGAGTACAAATCCACATTGGCATTCAGCTTCTTCTCCGATTTCACAAACTGTTCGATGGTATGGGACATCTCAAACCACTTCGGCTCGCCGCTGGAACGCCCAAGGTCCTCTGACATTTTTCGCAGATGTGTGGCACGTGGATCTTCCGTGCGATAAACGCGATGCCCGAAAGCGGGAATCTTCTTCTTTTGCGCCAGCATCTCTCGCACGTAAGCGATCGGATCGGCGCCGGTCGAGTCGATTTTTTCCAGAATGTGAAACACAGCTTCGTTGGCGCCTCCATGCAGCGGGCCTTTTAGCGCGCCGATGGCCGAAGTGATGGCCGAATGCATGTCTGAAAGCGTTGCTGCAGTCACCCGAGCCGCGAAAGTCGAGGCATTCAGCTCGTGGTCAGCGTGCAGAATAAGGGCAACATCCAGTGCGCGCTCGGCTGTGGACGACGGCTTCTCTCCGTTAAGCATCAGCAGGAAATTGGCGGCATGAGAGAGCGACGGATTAGGCTCAACAATATTCTTTCCTTTGCGCAAACGATCATAGGCGGCGACGATCATGGCAATCTGCGAAGTCAGCCGAATCGCTTTGTTGAGGTTCGCATCGTGGTCGTTCTTCTTTTCCTCTGGATCGTACAACCCCAGCGCAGAAACCGCCGTTCGCAGCACATCCATGGGCGTTGTGGCTTTAGGCAGATTACACAGAAAGCCGACCACTGCGGGATCGAGCTTGCGCTCTGCAGCAAGTCGCCGGTGGAGTTCGCTCAATTCATTTTGGGTGGGCAGTTTGCCGTACCAGAGCAGATAGCAGGTCTCTTCAAAGCTGGATTGATCGGCCAGCTCGTGAATGTCAATGCCGCGGTAAGCGAGGACGCCGCGCTCCCCATCGATATAGCAAATCTTCGATGTGGTGGCGACCACCCCCTCCAGCCCCTTGGGGGCGTGCGTCATAGTCAAACTGGACATTTATCGGTCGCTCCGGCTCCGGATTTGTTGTGGCGCACGAACCAGCTCAGCCGTGCCGTCGCAACTAACTTTTATACGCCAAAAAGCTGCAAGTTTCCAAACCGAAAGGCGTTCCCCAAAGGTACACGTACCTCCCGAATCCGGGCTTCGCGGTGAGAGTTCCCGTTTACAATCTGAGCATGCGTTGGGTGTTGTCTATTGCACTTGCGGCCACTTTGGCGGCGGGGAGTCTCTCTGCCGAAGAAAAGGCTGCATTCTTGCTGCCCTGTCCAGCGGGTACCAGCGAGACGGCATGCAATCCATCGCGGCACGATCTCAAAGAAGCCAAGTCTGCCTTTGCTCATGGTTTGAAGGTCCAGCGTGATGCTCCCGACCAGGCTTATCGCGAATTCGAACGGGCAGCGCAATTGGTTCCACGCGATATCGAGTATGTGACGGCCCGCGAACTCTCGCGCCAGCAGTTAGTCAGCCGCTACCTGCAACGTGGCAACGCGGAGCTTGAGTCGGGCAAGCAAGTAGAAGCCTTCGCTGACTTTCGCGGCGCGCTGCAGCTCGATCCAGCAAACGAATTTGCCCAGCAACGGTTGCGAGATGCTGCCGGCGACACAGCCGTCAAGACCGCCAGCGGTGTCAGCATTGTTGACGAGTCCACGGCAGTACAGCTCGCGCCCAATTCCAATCGAGCCAGCTTCCATTTTCGCGGCGACAATCGGGAGTTGCTGGCCAATGTCGCGCACACCTTCGGGGTTTCCGCACAAATTGAGGAGTCGGTCAAATCGCAGCGGGTGACTTTCGATATCGACGATGTCGACTTCTTTACGGCCATGCTCGCGGCACAGCAAATCACCAAAACATTTTGGACGCCACTGGATAGCGGGCAGATTCTGATCGCGCCGGATGCGCCTGAAAACCGGCGCCTGTATGAACGCATGGCAATGCGCACGTTTTACGTTCCAGCTGCCCGCAATTCTCAGACTGCGCTGAACGATGTAATGAACCTCTTGCGGAATCTTTTTGAAATTCGCTTCGTGACTCCAAACGTTTCCACTTCGACTCTTGTTGTTCGTGCCCCGCAACGCACCCTGGACGTGGCCACCCAACTTCTCCAGGGACTCGACGGCTCCAAGCCTCAGGTTATGCTGGACATCCACGTTTACCAAATCAGTTATAACCTGACCCGCAATCTTGGCCTTCACATTCCGTATCAGTTCAATCTATTCAATATTCCAGCGGGAGCGCTCGCGGCTCTGGGCGGGCAAAATATTCAGGACTTGATAAATCAACTGATTTCGGGTGGTGGAATCAACCAGGCGAATTCTCAAAGTATTTCAGCTCTGCTCGCACAACTGCAAGGCCAGCAGAATTCGATTTTCAGCCAGCCGCTAGCGACTTTTGGCGGCGGAAAGACGCTTACCGGCGTCAGTCTCGACCAGCTCAGCGCGCAACTTTCGCTCAACCAGGGTTGGGTGAAAACGCTGGATCACGCATCACTTCGTGCCGGTCAGGCCACGGATGCCACGTTTCGCCTGGGCAGCCGTTTTCCTGTCTTGAATGCGACTTTTGCGCCAATCTTCAACACTGCCGCCATCTCTAGCGTGCTTCAGAACAATAGTTTCCAGGCGGCGTTCCCATCTGTTAACTACGAGGATCTGGGGCTGACGATCAAGGCCAAGCCGGCAATCAGCCCGGCGAATGAGGTTGGCTTGCAGCTTGAAATCAACTTACGCGCCCTCACCGGAGACGCAGTCAATGGCGTGCCGGTGATCGGCAATCGCGAGTACAAGGGCAGTATTTCTCTACTCGACGGTGAGCCGGCGGTTGTCGCCGGTCAAGTCACACGCAGTGAAACTCTCTCCATGAGTGGCATTCCTGGTTTGGGTCAAGTGCCCGGGCTGAACAAGATAATGACCTCGAACACCAAACAGCATGAAGAGGATGAGTTGCTGGTCGTTATTACGCCGCACATCACCAACCGCAGCATGGGACAGAATTCCGAAGTGTATTTGCCCCGGTAGCGCTTATTTTTCTTTCGCGGCGAAGTCGACCAACTGTTTCAATACATCGTAATTATTGCCGCTGACGCCCACTGGACGTCCATTGATAAACAAGGTTGGCGTAGAGTTTACTTCCAGCGACTGGCCCAGCTTTACCGATTGTTGCACTCGCGCTTCAGTCTCCGGAGTTGCGGCGCAAGCCGCGATGTCTTGTCCTTTCACTCCAGCCTGATCGGCGAGATCAGTCAATTTCTGATCTGCATTATCAGCCGTAATGTCGTTCTGGGCCGCGTAAACCGAATCGAGAAACTTCCAAAATGTATCGTTTGATGCCCGCCCAACGCAGTCGGCATATCCGGCCGCCTTTACCGCCCAGTTGTGGCTCGGCAGAGGAAAGTTTTGAAACACGAATCGCACATTCGGATCTTCGTTCAGCAATCGTTCAACAGTCGGATTCGCTTCCTTGCAATGGGGGCACTGCAAGTCACTAAACTCCACCAGCAAAACCGGAGCATTGGCAGGTCCGCGTGTGGGGCCGGTAACTTTCTTCTGCAACTCCAGTCGGGATTGCTCAAAAGGTTGTTTCCCGAAAGGAATGACTTCGCCGACCACAGCGTGCTTGCGGTCCTCGCTGACAAAAAACTTCTGCGTGCCCTGGCCCTGCGGCCCGCTCATTTCTACGTTGACTTCCGCCAAACCCTCGGCCTCGCTTGGCTTGATGCTGACAATCTTCCAGGTAAGCTGTGGATCATAGCCAAACGTTGCATGCAGAAAGGCATTGACATCTTCTTCCGAGGGTAGAGTGCTCGTCTGGGAGGGCTGTGCTGCGGAATTGGCCTTCGATTGTGATTTACTCTGGCTCAGCGCTGAGAATGAAAGCATCAGCAGGCACACAACTAAAATAATCTGATTGCGCATTTGTTCCTTGCTCGAGGTTAAGTTCAAAAGTCAGCTTTAGCAGCGATTGGGAAACGTCGCCCGTAGCCGAACGCCTTCGGAGAAATCTTGATTCCCGGCGCGGCCTGCTGCCGCTTGTACTCGTTCCGTTCCACCATACGGATCACGCTCTTCACCAACTCGAGATCGAAGCCGCGTTCACGCGCGATCTGCTCGGCCGAATGAGCGTCCTCGACATAGTCTTCCAGAATAGCATCGAGCACTTCGTAGGGTGGCAGCGAGTCGCTGTCCATTTGTCCGGGACGCAATTCAGCCGAAGGAGGTTTTTCCAACGTTGTTTCTGGGATCACGGGCCGTCGGGAATTTACATATCGGCTGAGACGGTAGACCAACGTCTTAGGCACGTCATTGATTACTGCCAGGCCGCCGGCCATGTCGCCGTACAGTGTGCAGTAGCCGACTCCCAGTTCGCTCTTGTTCCCGGTACTCAATACCAGCGCACCAAACTTGTTTGACATCGCCATCAGCAGCGAACCGCGAATCCGCGATTGGATGTTCTCTTCGGTCACGTCTTCCGGATATTTCATGAACACGCCGCAGAGTGTCTTCTTAAACGCCTCAACAATTTCCGAAATCTGCAGGATCTCAAATCGAATGCCCAGATTTGCAGCCAGCTCGCGGGCGTCAGTGACCGACCCTTCCGAGGAATACGGACCCGGCATGCCCACGCCGATCACGTTGTCCGCTCCGACCGCGTCAACTGCAATGGCTGCAGTCAATGCCGAGTCAATCCCGCCGCTTAGCCCGATAATCGCCTGACGGAATCCGCACTTGCGCATATAGTCGCGCGTCCCGAGCACCAGGGCGGCGTAGACACTGGCTTCCGTGCCTTCAATCTGCTCGTGCATCTCCCCGGTGAGTGCGTCGGAGTCGAAAAAGATCAGGTCCTCGTCGAACGATTTTCCCTGCGCGATCACATTTCCTTCGCGATCGAATACCATGCTCGAGCCGTCGAACACCAGACTGTCATTTCCGCCGACCTGATTCACAAAGGCGACTGGAACATGGTCGTTGCGAGCGATCGTAGCGAGCATCTCGCGGCGAAGCTCCCGCTTTCCCGCCCAGAATGGAGACGCGGAAATATTCAGCACAAAATTGCCACCCGCTTGAACCAAAGCCTCGACGGGGTCCACGCTGTAAAGCCGCCGCGGCCAGAAGTGCTTGTCGTTCCATGCGTCCTCGCAGATGGTGAGCGCCATCTGTTTTCCGCAGAACGGAAACAGCGTCTGGCAACGCGCCGGGGCGAAGTTGCGCACTTCGTCAAAAACGTCGTACGTGGGCAACAGCATTTTCGATTGCACAAACTTGATTGCCCCGTCCATGAGCAGAGCGGCGGAATTCATCACCGATTTACCGGTATCCGCCTGCGCAGGCGTGACCAGGCCGCAGATGACGGCAATGCCGCGAGTTTCAGCGGCGATGTGCTCAGCGGCTTCCCGGTTGTGTACTACGAATGAAGCGCGTTCCACCAGGTCGCGGGGGGGATAGCCACAGACCGCAAGCTCGGGAAAGACGACCAAACCGGCGCCGGCAGATTTTGCGCCTGCGGAGAAGTTGATAATCTTTGCTGAATTACCCACGAAATCTCCGACTGTCGGATTGATCTGGCCCAGCGCAATCTTCACCTATTTAGTTTAATTGCCAATCAATGCGGCAGCCAAGTTGAAGATGTATGCTCAGAGTCGCTGATAACTGTGGCCACTTGCGTCCTGATCTAACAGTTCTTTACCCCTGGAATCAGAGAGAAATACAAGCTACCGCAGCAAAGCGCTGCAACCGCTGAGTCCCTCCGGTTCATCTCACCCAGGCCGCTTCCATCTCGGCGTGCTCTGATGAGGCATTTTCATTGCGAATCGCGCTGATCGCTGCTCCGTTCATTGCTGTCCCACCCGCTGATTACGGCGGCACCGAGCTGTTCGTGGCCCATCTTGCCGAAGGACTGGAGAAGATGGGTGTCGAGGTCATTGTCTATGCGAATGGCGAATCGACCGTCAATGTCGAACGCCGATCCCTCTACCAACACTCTCAATGGCCCATCAAGATGTCGGAGCAGACCTGGCTGAAGGATTTGAATCATCAGTCGTGGGCTATCCAAGATGCAGCCAAAGACTGCGACATTATTCACGTACAGACTGCACAGGCACTGACATTCTCGCGCTTTTCCACTCGTCCGATTGTCTTAACCCTCCACGGCCCGCACATACCAGAAATCAGCGACTTTTATGCCCATTATCCGGAGGTCAATTACGTTTCCATCAGCGACGCGCAAAAGCAAGCTGAGTCGATGCCGAAGATACGCACCATTCATCATGGCATCGATCTTGGCCTGTATCGCTTCATCCCCCAAAAGCAGCAATACCTGAGCTTCATCGGCCGAATCGCTCCGCTAAAGGGAACTCACCTCGCCATCGATGTCGCCAAACGCACTGGAATCCCTCTGAAAATCGCCGGAGATATACAGCCCGTCAATCGCGAGTACTTTGAAAAGAAAATCAGGCCCGAAATCGATGGACAAATGGTCGAGTACATCGGTCTCGCAGACCTTCAGGCGAAGAATGAATTGCTGGGTAATTCGATGGCGATGCTCTTTCCGATTCAATGGAATGAGCCCTTCGGACTAGTGATGGTCGAAGCTATGGCGTGTGGAACACCGGTGCTGGCCATGCCCGGCGGCTCGGTCCCTGAGGTGGTGTGCAATGGGGTTTCCGGCTATATCTGCCGCTCGGTTCGTGACATGGCAAAACACGTGAGCAACATGAAAATCGAGCCGTCGACCGTCCGACGTTACGTGGAAGAGAATTTTTCCGTGGAGCGGATGGTAAAGAACTACGTAGCGCTGTACGAAGAGATTCTTAGCGGGACGCAGACGCGAATAGCAGCTTGAGCCTTGCGCCGAGGCTCTACTTTAGCAATGAATTAGTTCGAGGCCGTCTGGTATTGCGGCGATTGTCCGGGCGGCTGCGGCACGTCAGGAACCGGAGTCGGGTTCGAACGTCCACCTGAGGGATGAGCGCTGGGTGCTTCCTCACCGGGACGTCGCAAAGTCGGAGCCTTGGTTGGCTTGTCTTCTTTCTGCGCGGCGGCGCTGGCGACAGTGGGTCCATTGACATCAACCTCTCTTTCGGTGCGCACCACCTTCTCCCCGCCGACTTTCATGGTCTCCACTCGTATGACTTCATCGCCCACTACGCGAACAAAGTCAACGTCGTGCGGCGGTTCGCCATAAATCCAGTCTTCGTATTCGGAGCCCTGCTCGTCCTTCTCGCGGATTTTCTTCTCCGGCCGCCCCTTCGCATAGACCACCATTTCCCGGTTCATGCCGACCAGCACATGATGATTTTCAATCGCCTCTTTCACTTTGGGCGGCACCGTCTCCAGATAGGCTTCCATCGGCGATTTGGAATCGAAGTCGAATACCGGCCAAAGCATTTGTTTGACCTGCTCAACCGTAAGATCGGGAATGTGGTGGTCAAACATAAGGTCGACGTAAGATCCGCGCGGATTGTTAATGGGATCGCCCTGTTGGCCGCCGGGACTGCCACCCACGCCATTCACTCCAACCTGGACGTGCTGGTACCATTTCGTCTTTCGAACCGGGCCACCGTTGATCTCAAAGTGCAGGCGGTCGTTCCTGATAACGAATTGGGTGACCAGTGCCAGGTCTCCCGGTTTTACGGACGGACCCCATAGTGCCAGCAGCTGTTGCAGTTTTTCACCGGTTGGAACGACTGTTCCGTTCTTAAGAGTGAGACCCACTTTTCCCATCGGGAACTGAGTGCGAATGTAGACGCGATCGGCGTTGAAGGTCCGGATCAATTCCATCCGGTGTTGTTCGCTGAGAGGAACGGAGCTCTGGCCGTCTGCTGCGCAGATCGAGGCGCCTAATGAGGAAACCAGAAAAAGTGTGAAAACCCGGCGTCGGCTCATACAACCACCCCTGCTGATTATAGACCTTGGATGGCATTCCGGCGGTCGAAAGCTGCCCGGGAAATCCGCTGAAAAGCAAAAGGCACGCCAGTTCTGGCGTGCCCCTTTGAAATGCAGAAGCCTTGCTGCTACCACGCTGAAAACGTGAACTTATCCAGATAGACGTTGTACGGTGTCTTGTAGTAATCGCTGTCGATCTGGTAATTAACGGTCACGCCGTACCAGTTGGTGGAGGTCGGCGAATCGTACCGATTCAAGTTCGCCGTGGAACCGTTGAGGGTGATGGACTTAAACAGCAGGTGACCATCCGATGTCCGCGCAACACTAATCGTCAGATGGTTCCAGGCATTGCTCTTGGGATTGCACGGTATTCCGCTTGTCACCCAGTGCTGTCCCGGATTGCTCCATGTATCCCATTCGTGGCCGCCATCTATCCGGCATTCGTGTCCCCAGATGTATGACTTCCCACCGACAAACTGGTTGATGTCGAATTCCAGCGCCTGCGAGTCGCTGGTGTTACCGATCCAGAAGTACACGTCGTAGGTGAAGTTATGCAATGAGGGCACCAGAGTCTTACTGAAATCCGGCAGCCCTTGCGAGGAAAAATCGCCGATCAGGTGGTTGTTCCAGAGTATGTCCGCCCAC
>Ga0070717_10002509_pt1 | contig 12933 bp, 11 predicted proteins | sample LARL113metaG_FD_71366 | JGI IMG/M metagenome (GOLD analysis project Ga0070717, IMG submission 71366) | Corn, switchgrass and miscanthus rhizosphere microbial communities from Kellogg Biological Station, Michigan, USA - LAR L11-3 metaG | ecosystem: Host-associated > Plants > Roots > Rhizosphere ... | reverse complement strand
AACCTTGAATCGCGTATCGCTGACCTTGAAAAGCAGCGTGAACACTGGCAGGAGATTGAACGCAGCCTGCTAGCACGTGCCGAGGCCGCCGAACGTGAGGCCGCTAGCTATAAGGCCGCGCTAGACGCCGCAACTGCCAAGATTGCCGACCTGCAAAAGCAGATTGACGCACTGACGGGCAACGTACCAGCACCCGCCGTGGAGTCGCTAACGAAACACGAAACCGGGCCGCTCCCGACGCTGCCCACGACGGCAGACGCGACGGTGACGACATGACCGACGGCGACATGCTGGCGAGGGATTTATCCACACCGACGAACCCGACGAAATCATCAGACTGGATTGCATCGCGGAAGGGACCACGCTCATTCTCATTGAGAACGGGCATCCGCAGCGCCATGACGCGTTACGCAAAACCAGTGAGTACACCGGGATTGAGCAGGGATTGCTAATCGAGTGGTTTGAGAAGTACGGACCAGTGAACATTGCTACCAAAGTAGGACCAGACACATTACAGGCGAAGTTCGTCGCCGTGATTGTCGCAAGTCTTCGCCAAGTCTATGAAAAGTATCCCGATGACATTCATTCGACATTAACGCAGTTATTGGAAGCGGCGTAAGCAATGGCACCACGTAAGCAGCGCAACAACGGCAAGCGATACAGCGACATCGAAAAGATGGCAGCTTGTCAGATCGTGCGCTCCGCTGGTGGCACGTTGACCGATGAACTACTGAAGCAAATTCAGCTTGTGCTCAAGATACCAACGCTCTCATGGGATACCGTGCAGCGCTGGTATAACGCGTCAGTCGAGAAGCCGCGAACATTGGCAGTGTCTGATGATAGTCGCGTACAGCGTGTCGTTTTAGTCGAGACATCCGAACTCGACTTCGAGAAGTCCACGACACGAGACATTATCGAGCACACATTTCGGCAGTACGCCACGCAAGCGAACCTACATTCGCAAGTCGCGAAAACTGACGGCAAGGATGCAGCAGCAGTGATGACCAGCATGGTCAAGTTGCTTCAGCTTGTCGATGGTCTGCCCACCGAAATCATCGGCGCGGCGTCCGAACTGACCGAACTGGCGAACTTCTTCCGCGAGTCTGGCATCGAAATGTCGAGCGCAATCCGGGAGTGGCGAGAGCGGTTACAGGCCCGAAAAGCTGCGACAAAGGATGAACAAACGGGGGTGAGCAATGGATAATGCACCCGCGTGGTTCATTGAAGGTACTGATAGCGCCGTCGATGACCTTTTATTGGTGAATCATAATATTTCTTATCGGAATCAACCTCCTGTCGATTGGATACAGAGCGAGTTTTATATCCCTGAACTGAGCGGCCCGATTGTCTTGCATCCTTACCAGATCGCAGCACTGAATGAAGCCTATCGAACTGACGCTGACGGTAAGTTCGTGTATAGCGTAGTGGTGTGGAGTGACATCAAGAAGTCCGCCAAGTCGTCCATTGCTGCGGCTGTGGCTTTGGAGCGGGCGCGTCGGGCGAACTACGGCAGTATCAAGATTGTCGCCAATGACCTGAAGCAGGCCGATAGTCGCGTTGCTTTCTATGCCCGGCGTGCGATGGAACTGAACACGAAAGAGTTCCAAACGTGGAAGGTCAATCCATCAGGCTACAACATCAAGACGCCGACGCATACGACCATCGAAGCCATCCCGGTTGACCCGAAGGGCGAGGCAGGCGGCAATGACGACCTGATCATCTTCTCGGAACTGTGGGCAGCCAACCAGACCGCCGCGCAGCGTATGTGGACAGAGATGACACTCAGCCCGACCAAGTATGGTTACTCGCAACGCTGGGTAGAAACCTATGCCGGGTTCAGTGGCGAAAGCCCGCTGCTCGAGCAACTGTACGAAGCTGGCGTAAAGGCTGGACGCCAGCTTGACGTTGGTATCCCAGGGCTTGAACTGTACGCCAACGACACGGCGCGCATGTTATGCCTGTGGAATACGCAGCCGCGTTTACCCTGGCAAACTGAAGAGTATTACGCACAAGAATCGGCAATCCTCACGCCTAGCGAATTCGGGCGTGTTCATCGCAACCAGTGGGCAACCTCCGAGAATACGTTTGTCCCGGCTGAATGGTGGGCCGCCTGCGCTGGCGACATTCCCGCGTTTGATGAGCGGGTTCCCGTTGTCGTGGGTATGGATGCTGGCGTGTCATCAGACACGTTCGCGCTCGTTGGTGTGTCGCGCATCGGTGACATCACTTACGTGCGCTTCTGCCGAATCTGGAAGCCGCCCAAGCAGGGCAAGATTGACTTCGATGAGATTGACAGTTTCATTCGCAATGAACTCGTCAAGCAGTACAACGTCGTTCAAATCGCATACGACCCGCACCAGCTTCACGACATGGCAACGCGGCTGCGCAAAGACAGCGTGACGTGGATGTATGAGTTCAAGCAGGCTAATCCCCGGCTTGAGGCGGACAAAGCGCTGTACGACGTGATACGCGATAGGCGTATCGTCCACAGCGGCGATCCTCAATTGACCGAGCACGTCAAGAATGCCAACTCTAAATCAGAAGGCGACATTGACAAGCTGCGTATCGTTAAACGCGCCGAGCACCTGAAGATAGATGCCTGCGTTGCACTTTCTATGGCAAACAGCGAAGCACGGAGGCTGGCGCTCTAATGTTACCTTCGCGCACTCAACTCGAAAACAGTGTCATCAGTCATGCTCCAGCGGACGCCATCGGCCCGTTGTTTGTCGATATTGTACGCGGTCCTATTCTTCCGCCGCGCGGCACAAAGGAACGCGATTGGCAGCTACGCATCTGGGATCAAGCTGATTTTAACAGCATGTGGCAGGGTGCGCGGTCTGGGCTGGTCAAGAAGATTGCCCACTTGCCGTTTGAAATCAAAGGACCGGCGGCGAAGGTCCAGTATTACCAAGATTTACTCGGTTACGCCCATTTTAGTCAGGGCTATGAATACCTTATCCAGATGTGGGGTCGCGATTTCCTATCGCAGTCCTACGGCGGTATTTTCGAGATTGCCGGACCGGGCGATCCGTCGTCGCAGTTGCTTGAGCCGCCAACGGGCATCAATCACCTCGATGCGGGACGCTGTTATGTAACGGGCAATCCCGTCTATCCGATCCTCTATTACTCGTTGTGGGACGGCAAGTTACACAAGATGCACGCCAGTCGCGTGTACATGATCGTTGACGACCCTATCCCCGACGAACGCTATTTCGGGCTAGGCACGTCAGCACTCGAACGGGCGATTGCCATCAACCAGCGCGAAGTACGCATGAATCAGTACGTGGATGCGCGACTTGACGATATGCCGCAGCCTGGTTTGCTCTCGCTGTCTGGCGCAAGTCGTTCACAGTGGGATATGTGGGTCGCGCAGTATCAGCGTGATACGGGCAGTGACAGCCTTGGTCCATTCGGACGCACGATTGTCGTAACAAGCGTCGATCCGAATGCTGGTGTGAAGGCCGAGAGCATCCCGTTTGCACAGACGCCGGAAAAGTTCGATCTGGTTGCCTATAAGTCACTGGATGTTGACGAAATCTGTCTTGCTATCGGCATTGACCGACAGGAAATATGGGAGCTTGCCGGGCGTGGTCTGGGCAGCGGTTCGCAGTCGCAGGTCATGGCGGAAAAAGCCAAGGGCAAGACGACGGGCGCGATGATTAGCGCCATCGAACGCTTTATCAACTGGGCTGTACTGCCGGATGACTGCGAGTTCGAGATCCGGGTTAAGGACGAGGCCGAACAGACGGCGACAGCGACTATTAACCTACAGTATGCGCAAATTGCTGCATCGCTGACCACGGCAGGCTTCAGCAAGGAAGAAGTCGCTAAGGTGCTAGTCGAAGGGTCGCAGACGTACAAGGACGCCTTTACCGACGACACTGGCAAACTGGTTGTCACGAGCGCCGATCCGGGTATCGATGTGACCACGCCAAATGTATCGCCAGCGCCAGCACAACCAGCAGCGCAACCGGTAACGGGCGAAGGTGACACGCCGCTTAATGCGCCAGTGCAGCCAGGAAGCCCCGCACCGAAGCCTGTGCAAAAAGCTTTCTCTATTACTCGTCTCGATTTCGAAGCACGGTTTGCTAGCATCCTATCGCGTGCCGTCAAAGGTGGCGCACGGCCCAACCAGATCGAAAACCTCATGCTTGGCCTGCTGCAATCATCGGGCGTCAAGGCGTTCACCGATGGGCTACGCGAGGGCGGCGTGAATGATGCGCCGGACGATAGCGACCTGCAAGAGATACAGAACATCATTTCGGACAGTATCGACTACCTTGACCCGATGCTGCAAGCGGCATTCGACGGATCGATAACGCCTAACGATGTGCAGACCCGCGCCGCGATGTGGACCAACAAGACGCTCACGCAGTTCTTCAACGCGGGGCGCATATCTAGCGACAAGAATGCCATGTATGAGTGGTTCTTGGGGCCGACTGATCAGCACTGTCCAGATTGCCAGCGTTTGGCGGGACAGGTACATCGCTTCAAGGAGTATTACACGCGTGACTGGCTGCCACAGTCGGACAGGCTCGATTGTCACGGTTTCAGGTGCCAGTGCAAGTTGATGCGGACCGATAAGCCCGCGCAAGGACGGTTCTAATGGCTGACATGATTTACTTCAGCAACACCATTGACGAAAACGGAGAACTGAGGCTTGTGCGTCAGGTACAGCATACCGCCGACGACCCAGCCCCGGTGTGTGTCGATATTGTTATCCATGACGATCCGTTGTCGGAGCGCGAATACCTGAACAACGACCCGACGCTAGCGCAGTTCTACGAACGCAAAAAGGATGAGCACTAATGCAGTGGGACGCATTCAAGGAAGGGTCGCAGTGGTGCGTTTACACGCTTGACGGCGAAAGCCACCCGGCAGGCAAAGCGCTTGGACGCCACAACAGCGAAGGTGACGCCCGTCGACAGTTACGGGCGCTGTACGCCAGCGAAGCACAGAAGGGCTATGTGTCGCCTAAGCCCGTCGGACCACTAAGCCGCGTTAAGGCGGGCGTCACGATGTACAAGGACAATGATGGCCTGCGCTACATGTTCATCGTGACCAGCAATAGTTACGAGGATCGCGACGAAGAAACGATTACCACGAATGCGCTCAAGTCTTACGTAGAACGAGCGTGGGCTGTTGAGGACAAGTGTATGCCCGATAACACGGCGCTGTTCTGGCACGGCGGCGACCCGATTGGCGATGTGGTCTGGACGGACACCGAAGGCCCGTTCCTGTACGAAGTCATCAAGGAACGGCCTAACGGATGGATCTCACTTAGTAAACAAGTACGCGGCACGATTAAGGCAGTTTGGGACTTTATTGAAGACAACCCGAAGCGCTACCGATGGGGGGCATCCCACGGCTTTAGATACCTTGACAGCGCTAAACAGAACGGAATTTATAACCGCATCTCGAAATTCGAGACCAGTGTGCTACCGCTTGACGCGGCAGCCAACCCGTACACATTTGCAGGAGTCATTAACGACATGAACAGAGACAAAGTGCTAGACGATATGACCCGCATTCCTGGTCTAGCTGGAAAGTTCCGTAAGGGTATTCGTCAGGTCAAAACTGAACTTGACAAGCTCGGACTGGAACACAAGGCGAAGCAGGAGACGGGCACCAAAGGGATGCTCGATGAGATGCGCACCATTCTCACCGAAGCGTTTTCAAAACTCGGAGACGTACCCGCTGGACTCGAAGACAGCGTTCTCCAACAGATGATCGCGGTCACTGGCTCCGCTGGTGACGCGACTGAACCGGACGGTGACGAAGTGGGCGCAGCCTATGCCGAAGTTGGCGATGACCCGGTGACGGATACCGGTAACGACAACATGGACGGCAAGGGCTTGCCGATGCATGGTAAGGCGCTGGCTGAAAAAGAAGCCGCGCAGATTAAGCTGATGGACCGGCTCATCACCTCGCAGGGCGCGATGGCAGAAGCGCAGATTAGTTTGCTCGATGATTTTGACACCACGCGCAAGGCGCTGGCGGATGTCACCGAAGCACTCAAGCCTGTCGCGCAGGTCGTGACCACCATCGATGACCTGTCGAAGCGACTCAAGGCGATTGAGGACCGGCTGAGTGGAGCGCCTAAACGGGCGTCACTGGCTGAAGAAACGGTCACCGAGAGCAAGAAGATTACCGACAATGCCGAGAAGATGCTCGGCGCATTCGAAGAGTTGTTCCCCGGTTCCGGGGTGAAAGTCCGTAAGGAGTAATCATGGACGTAGCTGAAGTTAAAGAACTCTATAAGGCTTTCCGCGAAACCGAGCTGGAGGCCGTTAAGAACAACCCAGCGTCAACCTCGCTGACATCTACCCCTGCTTTGCAGGGACCACTACAGGGTAATCCTGCACTTGGCGGTCTGTTCAGCGCACCCGGCGTGCGCCCTGACCGCTACTCTGCCTTTCCGCGTGTTCGCAGTTTTGCCAAGCTGCTGACCCCACAACCTAGCGACATCTACAACGAGATTATCTCGATTGTGACGGGCGCGACGACTGCCGTAGGTTCGAATGCATCTGATTTCTGCGGAACGGCCCCGACGCCCGGCGCATTGAAGCAGTGCGAACAGCAGTACGCTTACGGCAAATGGTTCAGCAAGACGCAGGTCAACAGCATCAATGACATCGGCTATCTGCGCAACCGCGCCGACATTCCCGGTCAGATCCTGAATGCCGGACCAGCGGGCAATCCCCTGATCCCCGACATCATGTACAAGCTGGTTGATACCCGCTCTCAGTTGCAGTATGAACTGTTCTTGGTCGGCACCATGATCGAGCGCAGCCTGGAACGTGCGCTTATTCTGGGCAACCCGGCAACCGCCAGTGCCAACACTCAGATCGGGTTCATCAAGGAATTCAAGGGGCTGGACCTGCAAATCAAGACGGGTTACGCGGATACGTCGGGCGTTCTGTGCCCTGCCGCTGACAGCATCGTCATTGACTTCAGTGAAGCTAACATCGGCAGCACAATCCCCGGTGGCGACGGACGCACTATCACGTCGGCAATCTCTGACGTGTGGTATGCACTGAAGGACCGCGCCTCACAGGTCGGTATGGACGGTGTTGAGTACGCGCTGGTCATGCGCAAGGAACAGTTCCGCGCTTTGACCGACGTGTACGCCAATACCTACGCGACCACGCGCTTCCAGACTAACTCCTACAGCGCTGGACTGCCGCTCATTCAGGACGCGACCCGCACGAACGATCTGCGCGTCGAAATGCTGAACGGTCAGTACTTAATCGTTGAAGGTGAAATCCTGCCCGTCGTGTTCAGTGACGGTATTCCGCTCACCCCAACCGGCGGCGCGAATAACTATCAGGCGGATATGTACTTCGTTCCGCTGTCATGGGCAGGCCGTCCGCTGCTGCGTCTGGAGTACTTCAATCTGGGCAATCAGTACATTAACGAATGGACTGGATTCATCAATCCAGATCGTCGCCGTGTCATCAACAACGGATTCTATGCGATGGGCTACAACAGCGTGAGCATGTGCGATGAGTACCTGTTCGCGTCGGTGATGCGCCTGATTCTGGAAACGCCGTTCCTGGCTGCTCGTATCGACAACGTTGAATTCTCGTACCTGGCTGCGACCCGCGATCCATATCCGGGCACCAGCATGTACGTGAACGGCGGTACGTCGTACTACACGCCACGCGCAGTCTAGTTAACTAGTTCCTATCTGGCAGTCTAGGTGCCCTTCGACGGAGGGGCACTGAAAGCGGAAAGCCTCGCCGTTGACTGCCAGTACTGAGGTGTAAAGCATACGGAGGGTATTGCTGTGAACAACGTTAAGTTTCAACAGCTAAAGATCGGCGATCGCGTAAAAATGCAGGGATACGCAACGCTCCATGTCCCATTTTTACGCTGCTCTATCAATGATGAATTCACGACGTGGTTTTCGGGGGAGATTCTGGAGATTGACCCAGACTTCCATATTGATGGTTATGTTCCTCGGTGCCGTGTGAAATTCGATGACGAGCGACTCGGCGCGGTCCGAATAGCTTACTGGGATCTGCTCAATGACTGACGTGACGTTCTGTATCCCAATCGGTCCCGCGCATGTCCAACTTGCGCAGCGGGCTATCGCCAGCGTCAACGCGCAAACCGTGCGCTGCGACCTGTTGACGATGCTGGATTCAGACGGACGCGGCCCCGGCTATCTGCGCAACCGGATGCTGGAGCAGGTCAAGACTGAATTCGTTGTGTTTCTCGACGCCGACGACTGGATTGAATCGACGTTCGCAGAGGAAGCGGTTACCGAATACCGCGCTATCGGCGGCGGCAAGTACATCTTCACGGACTGGGTAGACGCCGACAGTAATCTCATCGCTGCGCCGTGCCTGAATGGACCAAATGGCACGGTGATCAGTGCGACGGATAAGCGGCCCTACTGCGGCGGAACGTGGCACGTTTTAACAACGTTGCTACCTACCGAATGGGCGCGGAGTGTCGGCGGATTCGATGAGAGCTTGCCCGCTGTTGAGGATACCGATTTCTTTTTGAAGTTATGTGTGACGCATCGGTGCGGACATCGGTTGGCGAGGCCATTGTTTCACTACTCGCCGGACGGTGGACGGGCTAAAGACTTCAGGGCTTCTCCTGACTATCACAAAGTAATGGGCGCTTTAACGCAAAGGTATGGTGGAAAAGTGGGCTGCTGTGGAGACGATAAGGTAGTAGCACCGGCTGGCGAAAAACAACCCGGCGATATTCAGGCAATGGCGCTGTGGCATGGCAATCGTAGCGAGTACGGGCGCATTACCGGACGAACCTATGCGCGGCTCAGCTTCCCTAAAACGACATGGGTCGATCCGCGTGATGTGGCTCAGTCGCCTTCGCTGTGGAAAGCGCTCGATACGCAAACTGTTGACGCCAGCGAAGGATTGACGCAGGTTTCGCAGATAGCGCAGCTTGCCATGATGGGCGTGAAATCAACGCCCATTCAAATTGCACCGCCACCTGCGCCGCCCGTTCAGGCCAAGCCCGACGTTGCGCGCGTGATTGCGCTCGCCAAGCAGACAGGCGATCCGGTGTTCGTGTTCAGCGAGAAGCAATACCCGTCTTACAGCGACATCCGACGGCTCGTTGAGCTGTCAGGGTTCAAGGCCATCACGACCAAGCAAATTGACGCGTTCAGCCGTGCGCCCTACATCGTTGTGTCGCCTGAGCCAGTGCCTGATCTGAATGGTTTGCGGGCGCGGATTATTTGCTGGCAGCTCGAATACGCTGGCGATTACACCGACAACTACAAGGGCTTTACCGGCGAAGTATGGGCATCCGATAAAGCCTGGGCCGATGAACACAGCGCGAAGTACGTGCTGATGGGCAGTGACGCCAATTTGATTTATAGCGTCCCAGTAGCTATGCCATCAACCCGTTTTGACGTGTCGTTGCTCGGTTACATGACTCCACGCAGGCAAGCAATCAAGGATAAATTGAAGTCGCTGCGCTGGCCCGATGATTATCCCGGTCACGATACGGATAGCCGTCAAGAACTTCTAACGAACACTCGCCTCATGTTGCACGTCCACCAGCATGACGGCGCACCTTATGTGGCCCCACAGCGCATTGCAATCGCGGCGTCCTGTCACATGCCCGTCGTGAGTGAGAACGTGCGCGATGCTGGCGATTTGGCAAACGTGGTGACTTACGCCAGCTATGTGAACCTACCCGCTGTCGTGAACAAGGCGCTCAAAGCCAATGTGGACGGCGAAGCACTGCACAACTTGTTATGTGTCGAACGTCCATTCCGTACCTGCGTCATGGAGGCGCTTAAATCATGAAGTTAGATGATGCACTGCGTCAAATTGCAGCAGATGGCGGACTGAACGCCGACGACCTGATCGCCTACGCCGCAGAAGATCATGTCGGCGGACGCGATACGGGCGCATGGCCGGGGATGAGCACGTTCGAGGCGGAAGGGCAGATCCTTTACGCGCTGGTCCGTGCGATGCGGCCTGCCCGCGTCGTTGAAATCGGCGTTGATAGCGGCGGCACAAGCACGCACATCCTGTCAGCGCTTTCCGCCAACGATTACGGTGAATTGTACAGCGTGGATATTAAGGCCGATGTCGGTTCTGCTGTTCCGCAGCACCTGCGTGACCGATGGACCGTATGCGTGGGTGACGCACTAACCGCGCCGCTGCCCGAGGCTGACATCATCTTCGAAGACGGCCCGCATACCTATGATTGGACCGTCGCCATGTTCAAGCGTCTGCGGGACATGAATCCGAAGGTAATGCTGACACACGATATGTACTCGCACCTCGCCTACGGGCCAGAGTTCGCGGTTGAACGCGCCATGCACGACGCGCTAGGCGTCACAACGGGCGTGTTGACGGATGGCAGTATAGCCGGGCTTGGCTACTGGTGGGGCAAAACATCATGACATCAACAATCCGATTGCTGACTGTCAACGCTATCGTTACAACGATGCTGCTTATTAATAATATAGCAGTTGTGATCACTCGCAGGCTAGATCTGCTATTCGTCTCTCTTCTGATATTTATTGGCTTTATAGCCTACAACTATTGGGAGAGCCGTCATGCCTAAGATTTACGACTGCACTATCTTTTTCAATGAGCTGGACATGCTTGAAATGCGCATGAACATCCTCGATCCAGTCGTGGATTATTTCGTTGTTGTTGAGGCTGAAGAAACGCACAGCGGGCAACCCAAGCGACTTAACTTTCTGGATAACTACGCTCGGTTCACGCCGTGGCGTCACAAAATTATCTATATCAACGCTGGGCCATTGTCTAACGGGCAGCGTAACAGTTGGCAGCGCGAATACTATCACCGCTCGTGCATCTCGCAGGGCATCACAGCGGCGAATGGCGACGATTGGATTGTCGTGGCGGACGTGGACGAAATTCCCAACCCTGACGCACTGGCGGCGATCCGCGACAGCGAGTTGCAGGCTGTCAAGCTAGAACTCGGCTTCTATTACTACAACTTCAATCACCGCGTTCGTGAGGGTTGGGCGATTGGCGCATATCGGCACTGGCTGACGCTGGACCCGAACAAAATCAGGACGTGCGACGGCTACAACCCGGCGCAGCGCCTTAATGCGGGCTGGCATCTGAGCTACTTCATGACGCCCGAACAGGTTGTCGAGAAAGTAGACGCCTTTATGCACCATGCGGACGTTGCTAAAGACGTACCGCGCGATCCGGCGTGGATTGACGAGCGGATGCGTAATGGACTGGACCTGTACGGGCGCACGATCCAGATTGACCATGTACCTACCGATGACACATTGCCGCGTCACGTGCTGGATAACGCCGCGCAGTATCAGGCGATGGGGTGGCTAGAATGACGCCGCTCATCAGCCTTGTCACTGGCACCTATAACCGCGTCGCGTCACTCATTCGAATGATTGAGTCGGCACGGCGCGAAATGCCGCGCGGCCTGTCCTATAAAATCATCGTCGTGGACGGTGGCAGCCAGGACAACACCATTCCGTGGTGCCAGAGTCAGAGCGATATTCGCCTTATCCAACACGGTGCGTTGCATGGCGCAATTCGGGCCTTCTGCGACGGCGCAAAGGCTGCGCAGGGCGAGTATGTCATTCTCGCTAATGACGACGTGATGTTCAAGCCATACAGCATTATTGCGGCGGTGTCGCATCTGGAACGGACGCCGACCTGTGGCGCTGTCGCTTTTGCCGACAATCGCACGTCACTCGTACGCGGGAATGGTACACAGTACCGAACCGAAGGCATCGGCGCGACAACACCGGACGGCAAGCAGACGATGGTTACCTATGCACAGGTAGGCATGGTTCGCCGCGAACTGGGGAACGCCGTCGGTTGGTGGGGCGCCGATGACCACATTATGCACAACGCCCGCACCTATGGCGGCGACTGTTTCCTGTCCGCTGGACTGTGGGAGATGGGCTATACGGTTGACCCGGTAGATCAGGCGCAAATCGAGGATTTTATCCAGAACGACGATCTGCGCTCAGTCAACGCGGCAATCGGGCCAAAGGACAGCGGCTGTTATTACGCGCGATACCCAACCGTGCAACTACCGCGCTCGTTCAATCACTACCCAGTACAGGACCGCTTGCGCATTCTGCATGTACCTGTCTACGAGCAAGGTTATCCGGGCCGCGACAATCTTGAGCGCGGTATGACCGAAGCGCTTGCTGATTACGGGCTGGCGTTCGAGTGGGATTACCTCAATGAATCGGGTGATTTAGTCGAGTACGTCAAGGCCTGGCAGCCCGATCTGCTTATCACGCAAATCCAAGGTGCGGGCGAACGCATGACGCCGTTCATGCTGGCCTCGGCGCGTAATGCTTGCCCGTCGATGATTACGGTTAATTGGAACGGTGACGCGCACGAGGCCGGGTTAACCTCACCTGCCGTGCTGGAATTGCTTCGGTATATCGACTTGCAGACCACGATTAACGCCAAGGTGCTGCCCGAATACGAGGCACTGGGCATCCGTGCTGCGTACTGGCAGATTGGCTACAAAGACCCGGTTGGTATGGTCCCTGACATGCCAGCCTACGACGTGCTGTTTCAAGGGAACTGTTACAACAAGAAGCGCGACGCACTGGTTAAAACGCTGCGCGGCTCGACTGCCAATGTGGGCATCTACGGGAATTGCCCAAGTTCAGATGGCAATACCCACTACGACTTTGCTGCGCAACGCGCCCTGTACGCTAACGCAAAGATAGTCGTGGGCGACACGTACCCCAACACCCGCGCGTTCGTGTCGAATCGGCTGTTTCAGGCGCTCTCGGCGGGCGCTTTCATGTTGCAGCAGGTGAGCGTCGATTTGGACGCGTTCACCGGCCTGCAGGACGGCGTTCATTACGTGAGTTGGACAACGCTGGACGACCTGCGGAACAAGATCGCTTACTGGCTTCCCCGCGAAGACGAACGTAGGCAAATCGCGGTACAGGGTTGTGCC
>Ga0070717_10002507_pt1 | contig 12944 bp, 9 predicted proteins | sample LARL113metaG_FD_71366 | JGI IMG/M metagenome (GOLD analysis project Ga0070717, IMG submission 71366) | Corn, switchgrass and miscanthus rhizosphere microbial communities from Kellogg Biological Station, Michigan, USA - LAR L11-3 metaG | ecosystem: Host-associated > Plants > Roots > Rhizosphere ... | reverse complement strand
TGTCGGATAGCACTGTGCTGGCGTTAATAACCGAAATTTGAACTGGTGCAATTTGCGGCATAGAGTTTCTCCTTTAAGAAACGGATTCGGAGAACGCGCAGGGGAAGGTGCGTGACTCTGTTGTCCGAAAATTTATGCCTGCGATGAGGGAATTGCAAGCCGGTCCCTGTGGATTTTTCTATGAAATTCCTGATCTGGAACTGAGCCGCAAATGCATTTGCTATCCCGAGTTTAAGATTGAAATAGGAAACGCTAGTGAAGTCATCGGACCAGATCGCGGGCTTCATAAAGAGCGCCGCACAAAACGCGGGTTTCGATCTCGCAGGCATCGCACCGGTTGAGAGTTTCCCGGAACTCGATCGCTTTCCCGATTGGATCGCCTCAGGTCGCGCGGGAGAGATGAAGTACCTGGAATCGCGCGCTGACAACGGTCAACTGCGCCGAGCGGCGTTGAAATCCGTGTTCCCCTGGGCCCGCAGCGTGATTGTGTGCGCGATCAACTACAACACTGCATATCCGTACTCAACCGAAGTGAATGATCCGGAGCATGGGTGGATATCACGCTATGCATGGAGCCGCGAGGACTATCACGACTCTGTATTGCGCCGGTTGCGGGAAGTGGAAGCCACGCTTAAAGAAATTTCCCCGCAAAATACTCCGATCGGGACCCGGTGCTACGTGGATACAGGGCCGATTGTCGAGCGTGTCTATGCCAAATACGCCGGCGTAGGATGGCTTGCGAAGAACACCTGCGTGATCAACCAGAAGATCGGCTCCTGGCTCTTCCTTGGGGTAATCGTAACCTCGCTAAATTTGACTCCCGATCTTCCCGCTCCTGATCGCTGCGGAACTTGTACACGATGCATCGATGCCTGCCCGACGCACGCAATTGTCGCTCCTTACGAATTGGATTCCAACAAATGCATCTCGTACCTGACCATCGAAAAGCACGGCACCATTCCGGAAGACCTGCGTGAAGGCATGGGACATCAGGTTTTCGGTTGTGACATCTGCCAGGATGTGTGTCCGTGGAATAGAAAAGCTCCGGCTACCGATCAACCGGAGGTCCAGCCGCGCGCGGGACTAGTCAATCCAGCGCTCGCATGGCTGGCTGAAATTTCCGAGGAAGATTTTCGCGAAGCATTTCGGGGCTCGCCGGTCAAACGGACCAAACGCAATGGTCTCCGCAGAAACGCACTGATCGCAATCGGCAACAACGGCAATGCGGATAGTCTTCCGGTTGTGGAGCGGGCAACTCAGGATCCAGATCCGGTTGTTTCGGACGCGGCACAGTGGGCCAAAGCGCGACTGCAGAGATTGCAGGAGTCAACCTCCCCGATCAAGCGGCGGGTAAAAGTTGACTAGCCTATTTGCCCGGAGTAGGCTTGCGAGTCCTGAGCGGGCTAGTGTGTTTAATGCCGACATCGAGGAGAGATCATGGTTCCTATCACCAGCTTATGGCTTCCCATCCTGCTTTCGGCTGTGATTGTTTTCGTCGTCAGTTCCATCATCCACATGGCGCTGCCCTTCCACAAGAGCGACTATCGCAAACTGCCTGAGGAAGATACAGTGCTTGATGTGCTCCGGACCGCGGGCGTAACGCCGGGTCGCGTTTACGTCCTTCCTTATTGCACACAGAAGGAAATGAAATCCCCGGAGATGGTGGAGAAATTCAAGCGTGGGCCTATCGGCTTACTCACGGTAAGGCCCAGCGGCGCGCCTGCCTTGGGAAAGTTTCTAGGTCAGTGGTTTTTCTATTGCGTGTTGGTCAGCTTCTTCACTGCCTATCTGACAGGACGCACGCGAATGCCCGGGACGCAATACCTCGAGGTATTCCGCGTCGCCGGCGCCACCGCTTTCATGGGCTACTCTCTGGCGCTGATCCAAAACGCGATTTGGAAAGGCGAAACCTGGGGCATCACTCTAAAGTACGTGTTTGATGGCCTGATCTATGGATTGTTGACCGCGGGAACATTCGGCTGGCTCTGGCCGAAGTAACTACATCGCCAGTTGGCTAAACTTCGCAGCTTCGACCTCACTCGTTCGCGCGCGGTTGATGTAGATATACTTTCACCCATGTCCCAAAACGCATTCCTCGGCGTTGCGCTTTGCGCGGTCCTGATCGTAATTGCGGTACAAGCGAGTCCATCATCCAATCCTGACATTTCCACCAAGTTCGCGGAGCTTAGCGATCAGTTCATGAAAGAGTCACTGGCGCTCTCGCCTACCAATGCTTCCGCTGCCGGATATCACAAACACCTGAATTCAAAGACCGGCAAAACCGTCGAACTGGATGCCGTGCTTGACGACCTGAGCCTGCAAGGAATTGGTAGGCAGCGTGCGTTTTATGAGCAATGGCGGCAGCGCTTCCACACTGAGACTCCGATATCCACATTGAATTTGCAGGATGCCGCCGACTGGCAGCTCATTGACGATCAGATCGGCCTGAACCTTCTCGAGTTCGACAAGATTCAGAATTACCGCCACAATCCTACCGCCGTCGTAGAGCTGATCGGGAACGCACTTTTTCTGCCTCTGACCCAGGGGTACGCTCCCAAGGAAGTCCGGTTGGGTCACGTGCTGTCGCGCATGAACGCCATACCTGCATTGCTGGACCAGGTGAAGTCATACCTGAGCGATGCCGATCCAATCTTCGTGAAAACTGCAATTGAAGAAAATGATGGAAATGTTGATCTTGTCGAGAACACAGTCAAGGACGAGATTCCCGCAGACTCGGCCCTGAGAGCGCAGTACGCACAGATTGCACCTTCTACAATCGCGGCGCTGAAGGACTTTTCGAAGTGGCTGCAGGACGACTTGGGTAAACGTCCATCGAAGCTGACCTGGCGCTTGGGCAAAGAGCTTTACGACCAGAAATTCAAGCTGGTGATGGAAACTCCAATCACTCCGGAGGAACTCCTAGCCGATGCGGAGCGGGATTTGAAGTCGGTTCGCGCAGAAATGTTGCAACTAGCGCTACCCATGCACCAGCAGATGTTTCCCGGCCACGGCGATCATTCCGATCTCTCTGGGAGAGAGCGGGAAAACCTGATCATCGGCGAAGTGCTTGCCCGAATCTCCGACGATCATGCCAAGCGAGATCAACTGCAGCAGACGATCGAAGCTGACCTCGAGAACATCAAGCAGTTCATTCGCGAGAAGAAGATCGTCTCCCTAAGTCCACGTGAAAATCTGAAAGTGATACCTACGCCGCCGTTCATGCGCGGAATTTATTCGGTTGCAGGCTTCCACAACGCGCCGCCTCTCGAGCCGCAGGCTGAAGCCGAGTATTGGGTAACTCCAGTAGATCCCAAAACTCCGGACGACAAGGCTGAGTCCAAGCTGCGCGAATATAACAGCTACACGCTGCGATGGCTGACGATTCACGAGGCCCTGCCCGGACACTATGTTCAGTTTGAGCACTTGAACAGCATTCTTCCCGAGCGGCGCAGGTTGTTGCGTTCGCTATTTGCCAATGGAGCGTATGTCGAAGGCTGGGCCGAGTACATCGCGCAAGTCATGATGGACGAAGGGTTCCTGAACAACGACCCACATTTTCGGCTGGTGATGCGGAAAATTCGCCTTCGCCTGCTTTCCAACGCCATGCTCGACGTAAAGATGCAGACCATGGGAATGACCGACGAGCAGGCGCTGGATCTGATGACCAAAGACGCCTTCCAGACCCAGGCAGAGGCGGAGGGAAAGCTGACACGAGCGAAATTAAGTTCGACTCAGCTTCCGACTTATTATGTGGGACTTCGCGAATGGTTGGAAGTGCGAAAAGAATATCAGGCCAAGGCAGGATCAAGCTTCGATTTACTTAAATTCCACGATTTGGTGCTCGATCAGGGACCACTGCCGGTTCCAGTCGTCGGAAAGATAATCATGCAGTCAGGCAATTAGGTTGGGTTGCTCCGACCGGTCGGCCCGAACCGAAATTGTCAGCTGGATGTCTCCACTTTTGCCGCCAAGTTATAATCAAGCTAGCCCGTTTCCTTCTAGGAGTCTCCATGGCCCTGCAAAAGACTGACAAAATCTGGCATAACGGCAAGCTTATTCCCTGGGAAAACGCCACTCTTCACGTGATGGCGCACGTCGTCCACTATGGCTCTTCCGTATTTGAGGGGGTTCGCTGCTACGCTCCGCCTTTTGGCCCGGCGATTTTCCGCGCCGATGAGCATATGCAGCGACTGCTGGATTCGGCGAAAGTCTATCGCATGGAAGTTCCCTTTTCGAGGCAAGAGTTGGTCTCGGCGATGGTAGAGTTGGTAAGCAACAATGGCGTGTGGCCGTGCTACGTCCGCCCCATTGTGTTGCGTGGATACGGAGACGCTGGCGTGACGCCGGTTAATTGTCCGGTCGAGGTTTATATCGCGAACTATCCGTGGGGCAAGTACCTTACGCAAGATGACTCTGGCGTGGACGTTTGCGTTTCTTCTTGGACCCGCATTGCTCCCAATACGCTGCCGGCGCTGGCCAAAGCTGGCGCGAACTATATGAACTCCCAACTGATCCGCATGGAAGCAACCACTAACGGCTATGTCGAAGGTATTGCTCTCGATGTGCACGGTTACGTCAGCGAAGGTTCTGGCGAAAATATATTCGTGGTCCGCAATGGCGTGCTGCAGACTGCGCCGTTGGGAAATTCAGTGCTGCCCGGCATCACGCGTGACTCGGTTCTGAAACTGGCGCGCGAGCTTGGCATTCCGGTAGTGGAAGCTGGCATTCCGCGCGAAATGCTCTACATTGCTGACGAAGTCTTCTTTACCGGAACTGCGGCCGAAATAACTCCCATTCGCTCGGTTGATCGCATTCCTGTGAGCAAGGGCGACGTCGGTCCAATCACAAGAGATTTGCAGCGAGAGTTTTTCGGCATCGTTCGCGGGGAGAAGCCGGACCGCTTCGATTGGCTGACCCCGGTGCCAGTGGCCAGTAAGCAGCCGGTTGGGGTGTAAAGACGGTCATTGGCCTTCGGTCGTCGGTTATTGGTCGTCGGCCGTAGGCATTTTCCCATTGTGTTGTCGCGTAGGCGAGTTTATCTAGAGGGGCGAGACTAATTTCGTTCGGCAAATGCCGGGTCCTGCAACGACCGAAGATTGACAACCGAGGACCGAAGACCGACGACGGCGGAGAGACATCTAGCCCGTCTCTGCCATCCCCTCTGCTATACTCCCATCCGCAATATCACCAAGGAGGATACCTATGCGGTTCTCTATCTGTTGTCTGCTGTTGGCGATCTTGATTGGACCCGCGTTCCGTTCTGCAAGAGCTCAGGACAAGCCGGCACATACAGCAAAGGCGGCAACCGAGTTCATGAATTTTCCGGGGCTGCCCACTTGCGTGAAAGGGTCGGTTAAAAACGGTGATCCAAGCAAGAGCGGAACCGTTATTCTGGCTAAATCGACCGCGCCCTGTTTGATTCCCTGGCATTGGCACACCGCGAACGAACAACTGATGATGGTTTCAGGAAGCGCAAAGGTTGAGATGAAGGATGCGAAACCCGCGGCAGTGCACGCTTCTGGCTTCTTGGCCCTACCTGGGAAGAATCCCCATCAGTTCACTTGCGTTGCGGCGTGCACATTCTTCATTGTGAGCGACGCAGCCTTCGACATCCACTACGTGGACAAGGACGGCAAAGAGATTTCCGCCGACGACGCCTTAAAGAGCAAAGCTAAAGCGCCAATGAAAAAAGAAATGAAAGACATGAAGGACATGAAGATGTAAGATTCGAGTGCTCGAAGGGCCCGCCGGGCGCGGGCCTCGTATCGCGACCGCCTTCCCCAGGAGTACCCCATATGGAAGAGCGAATCCGTTTCATCACCTACAAAGGCCAGCAAGTCCTGCTGGTGGATATCACCAACTGCACAGCGGCGGAAATGATTGAACTGGCGCCGCTTGTTCCAGCGCAAGTTGCGACCGAACCTCGCGGCTCCGTCCTGCTGCTGGCCGACTTCACTGGATCGAAGTTCGACAAGTCGGCATTCGAGAGCCTGAAGCAAGCGGTGGTCCTGGACCGCCCGCACATCAAACGCTCTGCCTGGGTCGGGGTCGAAGCCTTACCCAAAATCTTTTACGAAAACCTCAGGCACTTCTCCCGTCGCGATCTGCCGGCATTTAGTACCCGCGAAGAAGCGCTGGAGTATTTGGTGGCTGAGGAGAAGATGGCCAGCGGCCAGTAAGATACGCCTGAGTCACTGCGCCGGAATTCATGCAGACAGAGCAATCTCGGTGAAGTTAATTACTGGTTCCTCAAGTTAGCGGATGGCTCCTCCTTCTTTTGCATCGTGCGGACCTTCGTTTACCCAGCAACCGCATGGTATGCGGTTCTCTTGAACGCCGTTCCGAAAGCCATCGCGAGCCGCAGTGCAAAAAGAACACTTCTGCTCGAAGCCTACTCTGCTGGGTTCACTCGCTTGCGATGTTCATGTCTGCGGGTTTGAAACTGTGGCGCGTGCGAACCGGTGCTGTGAGATTTGCGAAAAGGTATCTGGTCGCTTACTTAATCACTAACGCCGCATACTTCTCGTTCCGGATTGTTCTATTGCGTCCAACTCAAGCTGGTTCGCTTGCGGAGAAAGGTTGGTATCACGTGGTTGGGCCGATCGCCTCCACGACCTTATGGTACATGTACTTGGAGCACTCTAAGCGTGTTCGGGAAACCTATCGGTAAAAACCGACGTCGGCGAGTGGTTAGATGTTCAACTCCTCCACTTCAGCGTCACTGGCCCGCTCATCGGATGTTTCGGTTCTGTTCCCGTGCGCTTGCAGTCTAGATGGGCCGCCTTGAGTGCAAAGTACCACTTTGCGGGGCGGTCGGCATCATCAATCAACATCAGGTGCGGATTCGTTTTCAATCCTTCACTCTGCAGTTCCATGGTGCGGCGGTCCTGTTCCACGAATTTTGCGAAGACGAATTTCAGCAACGACGGTCCGAAGGGCATCCAGCGAAATATGTTCCAGCAGGCGACTACGTCAATGCGGCAGCGATCTCGCGTCACCGGCGTGACCGTGGTCAGTGAAGAGAACCAATACTTCCCGGCGCGGATCGTCTCACAGCGAAGATTAGGCAGCACAAAATCAATGGTCGTGGTGATTGAGTCGGCGTCGGCGTACAACTGCAAGAGCTTGTAGGGCGCGCTGTTGGAGCTCGGCGTGTGGGCGCTCATGCGGAAGCCGCTCGGGATTGGCTCGAACTGCTTTTGCTTTTCATGAATGCTGTGCCGGCTCCGCCACCACCAGGCCTGATGAACAAACGGCCCGTGTGCCGGGTCCATCAGTCCGATAATTCCATGGTCGACGTTGCAAGGCAAATCGGCGCTCAGGTATGCGATCTTGTACTTGTCACTGAACGTGGGAACGCGCGGCGCAGCCGCGGCCGGCTCCTCCCGCCGTCCGAATCCAGCTCCGGGCGGGCCTGGAGCGGGGATGAAGACCCAAACGAAATCGTCGTGCTCCTCGCAGGCGTAGCTGCCGGCGTAGACGCGATCAATTCTCAGAGTTTGGTCGGCGGTGAGTGAGGGAATGTGCTGGCATTGTCCGGTTTGCGCCTGAAACGTCCAACCATGATAACTGCATTCCAGTCGTTCGCCGTCGAAGCGTCCGCAGGAAAGCGGCATGCCACGGTGCGGACAGGCATCGCGCAACGCGAATACTCGTCCCTCTCGATCGCGCCCAACAACCAGCGGAAATTCCAACAGCATGGCCTTGCGTATTTGGCAACGTTCTAGATGGTCCGAGGGTAGCGCGCGATACCAAAAGCCGGTAAGCATCAGGGCATCCGGCGCTTCGCGCTTAGGCAGATCGGCGGTGGACATGAATAAAGGTCAGCGTAACACAGGGTATTGTGTCGCGGGCCGTTGGCATCCGCGCCACCGAGCCACGCGTTTTTGAGCGCTAGAAGCTAGCTGTGCTCTTCCACATACGAAATCTGCTGTTTAAAAATAAATAGATTTGGCAGACCTTCACGCGTAAGCCGCAGCATGTCGCGATCATAGTATTCAATCCACCCGCTCACGATTTCGCCATCAACCAGTTTGATCGAAACCGGGCGCTGCTTGTCCACTAGGGACTTTAAGTACGCAGCTTCTTCGTTGGTAGAATCAGGTGGAGCAGATTTCGGCTTGCGCAAGGATGGATCAGAAAAGGGCATGACCAAATTGTACAGCCCACGAGCTTCCGAGAAAGATTCGCTATTTTAGGCTCAGTCGGGCGTCGCCGAGAGCGGCTCAGGATTGCCGAAGACCCAGCGTCGAGGGCCAACGACTGACTCGCCGCGTTTGCGCGGTCCAGCCAATTCTAGAACGAAATCTTCAACCCCCACTCCAGCGCTCGGGGCGCGCCAAGGGCGTTCGTTCCAGACTGCAGCGACGCGCGATTGGTTCTGCCGGAAGCAGCGGTGAGATTCGCCGACGTACCGCCGACCGTGCTTTGGGGCTGATTAAAGGTGAATGGCTGGGATATGCTACCCGATCCGAAATTGAGGACGCCACTTTGGGTGTTGCCGGGCAGATCAAAATTCGCGAAGTTGAACATGTTGAATATTCCGACGCTGGGTTCAATAGTGACGCGATCCTGAAATTTATAAATCCAGCTCAGCCGCACATCGAGCGTCCGCAGCCAACCCAGCCCGGATGGATCCTGGACGGGATCTGCAAGCGGCTGCAACACACCTCCCATAGCGCGCAGGTCTTGTAGCGAGAACACGCCGCCATTAATCAAAGCGTTCCCAGCTGGAGTCGCGTTATTCGCGAGGTTGGTATTGTAGCTTTTGATAAACGCCTGCAGACCTGAGGCCTTGATGCTGCGCATGTACGCACCGGCATTACTGCCCGGAATGATATCGCCGGTGGTTCCGTCGCCGGTCCAATCGGTGACCAGCACTTCAGCGCCGCCCGCGTTCTGCTGAAACCTCAAGGTCGCAGGCAGCGGACTGTAAAAGTGTCCGATCATGCTCAAGCGAAACAGCCTGGGAAGATCAAAGTAGCCGCCGAGCGAAAACTGGTTCGCGCGATCGAGTCCGTTTGGTCCGGTAAAACGGTTGGGATTCGAATAGTCGCTAGCTGGACTAGCGAAATCCACGTCATTCGATTGGCCGACATTGCGTGAGCGCGAGTACGCCAGCAGAAAATTAGCGCGCGACACCCCGGGCACGAAGAACGTCGACAGTTGTTGCCTCAGGCTGATGTCCACACCGTTGTAAACCGACCGAGCCTCCGGAAACTCCATCACATTCACGCCAAGGTTGGGATGAAATCCCGGGAACGCACAAGTCGGGCATGGCGCTCCGCCAGTAACTTGCGCCGGACCACCGATGCCTCCGCTGCCGTAAGCATTCAATGCTCCACTGGGGCCAAGCTTGGCTATCATGCAGCCCACCTGGTTTGTGCCTGCCGCACATCCGTTCGCAAGTTGAGTGGCGTCACGATCGAGCAGCGCACTGCCTAGGTTGAAGGTATTCACATTGCCGCCGTGGTTCACATCGATGCCAAGTAAAGTACGCGTGGTGACGCTCCGGACAAGATGCAGATTTAGGACGAGTCCATTTCCCATTTCGTGCTGGAATCCAAGGCTCATCTGGACGGTACGTGGAGTTTGATAATTCGGCGCTAGGAGGCTAAGGCCATTCTGATTCGGAGCAGCAAACGCGCCCGTGTTCCCGATAAAACTTGGGTTAGAACCAGCGCCCGCCGCAGCAGTCGCCGACTGGTACGCCTGCTGCAGCATGATTGCCAGCGGAGCCGCCATCCGAATGGAATCTCCACACCAGGTAGGCGAAACTGTGCCATCGGGGTTCACAATGCCCGCTCCGTTGGCAACCGGCGCTCCGGTGACTCCAGCATTGGAGGGCCACTGTATGGAGCCAGGCGCGCCACCCACGCAGACCGCGGGCGTGCTCAGGAATTGTCCTTGCTGTAACCGGAGCGGGCTGTCGAAGAATGCGTTATTAAAGATAGTGTTGTCATAAAACAGGCCGATCCCGGCGCGCACCGATGTCTTTCCACTTGAATTCGGGTCCCAGGCAATGCCCAGCCGAGGAGCGAAATTAGCTTCTGGTACACGGACGCGGTTGCCCAGGCCGGTCTGCCAAGCATTCAATTGCGGGACGGCGGCCAGGTCGCTGTCGGTCTTTCCATTTTCACGAAGCCACTGCACGCCATAGGTGACCGTGAGATTTCGCTTCACCTTCCAGGAGTCGGCGAAATAGGCCACAAAGCGATCGTCGGTCCGCCCGCCGCGTGGCAGTCCAAATTCGGGCGTCGCAGTCGTAAAGCCTTGTCCATTCCCGATGACTGACCATTCCACAGGGTAGTCCAAAGGATCGGCCACACTGCCATTCGATCCAAGAACTCCTGCCGGAAGCGGTATGGTCCCTTCGTCGGCCAGAGTCGGAGCCAACCCATCCAACGACGCGTATCCCCCATTGAGAATGTGGTTGAAACTGGCCCCGTAGTGAAAGTCATGCGTCTGCCAGATGTGGCTGCCGTCGTACTTGTATTCGTGATTCGACTGGTAAGTCTGTTGCGGAGCGAGGAAGCTCGGGCCAGAGCAGAAGATGGACCCAGCCTGGCATTGTGAGGTTGCGCCTCCGCCGATATCAATCGTCGCCAGGGGCTCCGGGTTTCCAGGACCGACAACTTCCGAAGAGCTATCGGAGATCCCATTTCTAAACTTCAGATACTGTAAGCGAATTGAATGCATGAAACTCCCAGTACCAAAGTCGAGTCCAATCACGTGGGACGGCGTATTGGTCCGGTTTAGGAAGGGCTGTAGACTGGGCCCATTCTCGAAAGGGCTGACGTCACTGTTCTGGTCGTAACTAAAGCGATAAAAGACGTGAGCGGTGTCACTGATTTTATAGTCAAGGCGGTCGGTTGATTCCAGTTCGCGGAAGGGTTCGCGAATACGCATGGAGCGCGAAGCGAGCTGCTCACCCTCGAGAACAGGATTTTGTGCGTCTTGGCGATTACGTTCAGCCGAGATGAACCAGAATAGTTTGTCCTTGATAAGCGCGCCACCAGCATTACCACCGAACTGTTGACGTTGCCATGGCGGGGTGCCGCCACCGGGCAAGCTTGCACTTGCGACCGCGCCATCGCGGTAAAGTCCGATTAGCTCTCCGTGCAAATCATTCGTGCCCGAACGGGTCACGATGTCCACTAATCCCGAGGAAGATTGGTCAGGCGAGATGCCAATTGCGAGATCCGCAACCCTCAACTGCTGGATTGCGCTGGCAGGAATGTTCTGCGTAGTGGCGCCAACGCTTTCATCTCTCACACTTAGTCCGTCAACTTCGATGCTGGTTGCACGCCCGAATCTACTGCCAATGGATACCGCCGAGAAACCACCCTTTGTCGGATCGAACGTGCCATCCTGGTTCTGGACGCGAGGCTCAAGTCGCGCATAATCGAGGAAATTCCGTCCGTTGACCGGAACGTTTTCGACCTCCTCGGTCACTACGACTCCAGGTATCGGCACCGTCTGAGTCGCTAGATTGGCGGTGGTGACCGTCGCGGCCTTCACATTCACAGTCACGCTGGCTGACGCGTATCCTAGGACGGAGACGCGAACGACGTAGTCACCCTCCTCGAGAGCACCAGATTTGTAAGCTCCCGATGAGTCGGCGTTAACGGTAACCTTCTGGCTGCTGGATTTACTTGTTATGATGACTTTTGCTCCACCGATCCCTGCTCCTTTGGCATCGGTGACGGTTCCCTGAACTGTTCCGGTGAGCACCGCTTGGCCCTGTCCAAACGCGGCCAGTGTCATCAGGATGGCAACAGCAAGAATGCCCGACACAGTGAATTTCTTCACACCCGTTCCGCTGTCCGCATCCAACCTCATCAGGAATTTTCCTTTCGAAGAGAAAATAGTAGTGACCGGCATCACTTCAAACTGAAGCTATGCCCAGAGAACGGACCGCGCTCCAACGACGGCGAAAAACTATGAATGGCGCTGCCCGGCAGCCGCGAATCAGACTCGTTTCAACTGAAATACCGGCACAATCTGGCTTTTCCCATCCAGAAACCAAGAACTCACGTCTGCAAGTGAATGGTGTTGCTGCGCAAAAATTGTAACATTCTCGTGATGTCGAGACTTTTCTGAATAGATTCGCGGTAAGAGGCGAATGGATGCTTGATCGATCGAGAGCCATCACTTTAATGCAATTTCGAGGTGTAGTACCCAGTTCGATGGCGCGATTTGTAATCCGCTGCCTCTGGAACTCCGGCGAGCTTCACTTCGATCCGTCGGAAGTCAGAATCCGCGAGCCGTTGTGACGGATAGTAGGCAAGCAGATATTGCGTCCTAAGCTCGTCGCTAATGCTGCGGAATGCTTGGTCGAGCTGCGTTATTGACGTGGCGTAATAGTATTTTCCTCCCGTGTCTTCCGACAACTGAATCAGGGCGTGTTCGCCTCCGGTATCGCGTCCGGCGCTGGCCTCGATAGGCACAACGATGATGCTGTAAACAATGGCCTCGGCCTGCTGCGCCGCACGCACTGCTTCGTGGTAGTCCATCTTGCTCACGGTGTCGCCGCCATCAGTGATCACTACCATCACTTTGCGTCCCTCGCGAGTATCGAGCGCCTCCGCCCCCAAATAGATCGCATCGTAAAGCGCCGTCGCCGCGCCCGGACGCAGGCGGTCAATGCCGCGGTCAATGAGTTTCAAGTCGGGTGTAAACGGTACAACTTGGTCCACAATCTCGCTGAACTCGTAGAGCGAGAGCGCGTCCACTGGACGCAGAATGGCATGAGCGAAGCGCCGTGCGGAAGTGAGTTCGAGCGGAAGGTCTTTGCGGGTGCTAAGGCTGGTATCAATGTCGAGCACAATGGACAAAGGCAATTCGGATTCGCGATCGAAGACCGAGACCTTCTGCAAACGACCATCCTCGAAGAGTTGGAAATTGTCTTTGCTCAAGTTGGCAACCGGTGCCCCATGCTCGTC